>Ga0255781_10004117_pt1 | contig 11111 bp, 11 predicted proteins | sample 101ome_21_FD_179979 | JGI IMG/M metagenome (GOLD analysis project Ga0255781, IMG submission 179979) | Coastal salt marsh microbial communities from the Groves Creek Marsh, Skidaway Island, Georgia - 101413BT metaG (version 2) | ecosystem: Environmental > Aquatic > Marine > Intertidal zone >...
CCGGTAATAGTAATTGAAGGAGGTGAAGTATATCCATTACCTGGATTTGTAATTGTAATACTTGTAATTGAACCAGCTTCTATTACAGCAGTACCAGTTGCTGTAATTCCGTTTCCTGGAGGAGCTGAAAAAGTAACTGTAGCTGTTGTATATCCACTACCAGTATTTGTCATTGTAACTTCAGTTACCTTACCTACATCTACAATACTATTACTTGAACCATCAAATGTAAATTCTGCTGGTGAAATACCTGTAGGTGATGTAAGAACTAAAGTTGAATTAGCTCCAGTTTCATCTGTAAAAAACTGATCATTTTCATTATCGGGATCTGGTATTCTAAATCTTGCAACATCATCTAACACTATATCTTCAAATGATTCTGTTTCCTGATATATGAACTCGTCCATATTCATAAATGTATAATATGCATTTAAGAAATTTTCTAAACGAGCTCTGTCTGAAAGTATTGCTTCAGGAATTAACTGATCAAGTCTGAGATCTTCCTTTGTCTCATGCAAGGATGAATTATCTTGCTCAACAATATTAGGTGATAATGATGTTTTATGTGCCATTATTTAAATCTTGGTGTATTTGTATAATTAATAGATCCTGAAGAACCAGCTGTTGCAATTGTATCGATTTCAGGTGTAATTGTTACAAAGTCATTATCAATTGAAATTAACTGATCTCTTTTTGGAGCTAAATCTAAAGTATTAGGTGTTAGTGTAATTTTAATTTGACTTGTATCATTTGGTCTAAAACTATTTAAAGTAATTTTACCAAGAGCAGGTTCAATTAAACCAGCATCGTTATTTACAATAACATTATTATTATCTACAATTTTATAGATAATTACTTTTCTATTTGTTGAACCAGAAATTGCAAGATCTCCAAAATAATATTTTCCTGTTGGGTCTGTTGCAAGTCCAAAAGCTGATGATTCAATTGTGTAATCACTTGTTGATTGTGATGTATAAATTGGTCCTACATATGTGAGTGTAAAGTTTTGTAGAGCCATGTTACCATTTGCATCTAAAATTGGTGTAATGTATTTAAACATTCTTGGCCTTACAATTGTATTTAGAATTGATGGGTCTGAATTATCGATTGCTCTTGTTAACTGTGAATGCCTAAATACACCATCAAATTTATTAAGGTTATTAAAGTTATAATCTGATATTGTATCTCTTACAACTGATTGTAATTCAACTGAACTTCTGTCTGTTAAGTTTGGATTATATTTAAAGAAACAATCTATTTCTAAATGTGTAAAGTTTGGATCGACAATCTCAGGAGTAATTGATACTACATTCTTACCTTTTAATATTGCTCCTGTAATGTCATTTTTTTCAGATACTGTAAGTGAAGAAGCAAGCAATGGTTTAATTGCGATATAAACTTTTCCGTAATCGGGTGGATCGTTATCTTCACCACCCCATGTTGATATTGAATCTACATTTGAAAATTCTTTTTTGATAATTGCTGAATAATCTTCAGATGTTACAGCTCTGTTTTGTGTTGTAAATGTTAATGGTGCATTAAATCGAATTGATTCCATTGTTTCTGCTTCAACACCACCAGTTGCGTTTGCGACTGTTGTTACGGCAATGTTACCAAAGCCACTAATATTATCAACCATTGAAAATGTAGTTGCATTATTACTTTCTTCACCTTCAGTAATAATATAATCAATTGTTACAATATTATTATTTGTTGGCTTTTTACCAGTAACGCCATCACCAAAATATGCTTCATAATAACCAGCAGAATTTTCTTGCAAATAATAAACTTTACTTGTAGAATCAATATTTCTTAAAGATTCAAACTTTGTGTATATATCAAACGATGTTGATTCTTCATTCTCCTGTACACGTACACGTAGAGTAGAAGTATCTGCATTAAAATCAGAGAGTTGAAATTTCTGATTTTCAATATCATTATCAACTCTATATTTTAATTCTCTAAACGTACCTTCAGCAATTACAACATTAGGAAATGTATATACATTATTAATTAAGGTTGCTTGTTGTGTTTCTAAAACTACATATTGGTATTCTTCACCACCTACTGTAGTTTTTAATTTTGTTCCTCTTGTAAGTTCTAGAACAGTAGGTTTAGTTCCTACTTCACTTGCAACATTTACAGATAAGTTTACAGTTGCTCTTGGAGATAATACTGATCGTGGAACATAACCAAGAAGTTTTGCTCTTGTTACAACATTACCACGAATTTGAGCTGAATCTAAAAATGCTTCGTTTAATGAATAGTGAGCATTCAAAGCATTATAGTGAGTATTATATGCTAAGACATCTAATAACACACTTAAACCAGATCCTTCAAAATCATAATCATTAAATTCTGATTGTTGTTTTAAAAAGTTCTTTAAATTTTGTTTAATTTCTGGAAAATCGAGTTCTGTTACGTTAAGATTACTTGCCATTTTACTTTAACCTTCTTAATATTATTTCAACACTTTGATTAGTATCAAATTCTTTTATTTTAAAATTTACCAATATTTTATATGCATTTTGATCAGGTAAATCATTTATAATTAATTGTCTTATAGCAACTCTTGGTTCATATTTTTTTATAACTCTTTTGATATTTTCTTTTATTGAAATCTCTGTTATTGCATCAGCCGGTTCAAATAAAAGTCCTCTAAGGTTAGCTCCTTTATCTTGTGAAAAAGGTCTTTCATAAAAATTGCTTACTAATAAATTTTTTACAGCATTTTTAATAGCAACATCATCTTTTAAAGGCACAATATCTTTTCTAATTGGATGTGGTATAAAATTTAAATCTAAATCTTTAAATTGTTTTTTACGAGAAACAACTTTCGCCTTTGAAAGATCTCCTGTAACTGATTTATCTGATTGTATTAAACTTGCCATATTACTATTTATACTCTATTAAGTGATGGATTCATCAGGAATAGATGTTAGTTGTTGTGCCGGTGTTGGTGATGCAGATCCACCAGTTCCTGGTACTTCAACATGTTTATGAGTTGCTAATGTTGGAGCATTACCAGCATCGGTTGATACATCACCTGTTGAATGTGTTGTACCATTCACTCTTAAATTACCATGTATTGTAGTATTACCTGTTATATCCACAGTTGTATTTGACGCATTAACAAATACTGTTCCATCAGCTGCAATATTAATTGTTGTACCTGTTTTATGTTCTATATTAATTTTTTCTGAACCTGATGTATTATCTAATTCTATTTTATGTCCAGCTTCAGTTTTATGTACTTTATTTGTAGGAGGATTATGTTGAGCTTCAGTTGGTATATCAATTGTACCATCAGTTTGAGTTGCTATAGAGCCCATTATTATAGGATCTTGTGCACTTGAACCATCTCTGAAGAATCCAACAACAAAAGAACCTACTACTAATTCATGATTCGAACCTATACCTTTAAATGAAGCAGATGTTGAAGGCATCATCACAGTTGCCCAAGGTAAATCACTTGTTTTTAAAATACCAGTATCATCAGTATGCCAACCATGACATCTCACTTTTACACGATTAAGTGTTTTTGGATCGTTAATGTCTTCAACGATGGCAGTAAACCAAGCAAAGTCACCGCCTATAAACATATCATTCTTCACTTACTTCTTCCCTCTTAATTTTTACTATTTCATCTACACTTTCAATAAATGAATCTTTTTTAAGTAGAGCTTTTATAAAATAACCTTTACTTGTAAACGTATGTGTCTTACTTAATAAAAGATAATTACCAGATATATATTGATCTTTTGGATATTCATATCCATCAGCACCAACTCTTTGAATATTTAAATCTAGTATAGCTCCAAGTTCTAAATCAAAATCACCCGCAATCGTAATTTCTTTTGTTAGAGCATTTAAATTTTGTAGTCTAGAATTTGCTTCAAGATTACCTTGGCCAAAATCATTATGATAATTAGATTGATTTCCAAAGGCTAAACTATTTTTTGATATAAAATAATTTTTTACATCTGGCATTTCATTTATTTTTCTATCCATAAATTTTATATTATCAGAAAAAGATTTTCTATCATTTAATTGTTTATTTTTATTTTCAACTAAACTAAATGATGATTTATCAATAACTTTATTTGATATATCAACATTAAATGCTTGAGAACTATATACACCTGATGAACTAGATTTTAGTTTTGATATTTTAAAATCAGATGATAATGATCTTATTTTTCTTAATTCTTCATTAAATGCAATAATTGGATCTGATTGTGTAGATAAATCTTCTCTTGTATAAGGATTATTATTATATTCAGCATATACATCTTGAGCTAATAATTCTTTATATGATTTTAATTTTATTTTACCTTGAATAGTTTCATAGAAAAAGAAAGGTGTTCCATCATCATGACAATTTTCTAATAACCAATTAATTGCATATAATGGTTTTACTCTTGTAAATACACCTTTACCAACTCCTGTAGCACCACTTATATCTAACTTATCTTTTGAAATTTTTAAATTTGTTTTACAAATATTATCTATTATTTTACCATAAGAACCTTGAAATGGTGAAACTAAAGTAATATATTGATTATTATAAACATGCTCTGATACACATTTTAAATTATATGCATGAGATCCCGCTTTTGTTCTAGAATAATTATTAATTTCTGCAATATATAATTTTAATGAATATTCTTTTTCTTCACCTTTTAATTGTTTTCTTGTAATAACAACTTCTATTTTTTCATTACCATTTAATTTAAAAGCTTCTATTAAACTTACAGCATCAATAATTGATATATCTGCACTAATACTATTTTTTAATAAGCTCTCTTGAATTGTTAAAGTTGATATAAGATTACTAATATCAATAAATTGATTTTTATCATTTAAATTCGAATATAGCTTAACTTCATTAATTTGAAATGCAGTAGCCGAAAAAGTTGGATTACTCTGATAATTAAGCATTTATTGATTTTTTAAACTTGTCAACGAATTGACCAATATAATTAGGATCTACATATCTTATTTTCGATCTTTCTTCATTTAGTTTAAACTCATGATCGCGGTACGTTTGATATGCTAAATCAGATTCTGCTACACCTCCTGGTATAAAGATTGCATTTGTTACTGGTAATTTTTCCTCAGGATACAGTAATACTCTTGCTTCTGCTCCACTTCCACCACCACCAGTAATGGTTACATTAAGAGTTGTATGGCCACTTCCTTTGTTATTAATAGTGATAGCTGTTACTTTTCCACCAGATATGGTTGCAGTAGCAGTGGGTGATATACTACCGTTACCTTGAAAGGTAACTGTTGGTGCTGATGTATAATTAGAACCACCATTTACAAGTATAATTTGTTTTATTGCTCCAGTACCAGCATTTTCATCATAGTAATAATATGGAGCATCAGCGTATTTAAATGCTTGATATGTTGAAACCGTATCGCTTGATGTTGCACCTGTAATTTGTTCAGTTGTATTTTGAATTAATGTTGGGTCACCAATAAATGCACCTGTAACATTTTGTACAATTAATTGATTCATATCAATATCTTTTTTAGTAAGAGTTCCAGTTGCTCCAGAATCAGTTCCAGTAATTGTTTCGCCTAACTGAAATTTTCCTACAATACTATCTTGAATACCAGTTACGTTACCATCTGAATTCTTTATTAGACCAGGATTGGTTGTAATAGCATAACCTTCATATTCTTTTTCAATATATTCTTGTAAAGCTTCTTGACTCATTGGCCATGCTCGATATCCATCATGTAAAAAATCATTTACAACAAAAAATGTCCAATAAAAATCTGGGTTATTATATAATCTACGAGATACAATATCTGGTCTTTCACCATTTTTTATTTCATAAAACTTATAGGCTGAATAATTATCTAAAAAAGTTGGTAATGGTCTTACACCTCTAAATATATCGACCATATTTTGTTTTATACCTGATCTTCTAAAATCATATTCTACTTTTGGAAATTGTTTAAAAAATGCCATTATCCTTCTCCTTCGTTAATAAGTCTTTTTTCAGGATCATTACCAGGATAATCATCTTCATATAAATCTTCTCTTACAAGTGATTTAGTTTCTGTAAATGTTAATTCCATATCCAATTCTACAGGAGCTCCTTCTCTATGAAATGTATTTCCAGTAGGATTATAAGTTGTATTAAGATTTGTAAGATAACATGGTTTAATTATCGGCATATGTAAATTTTCTTCCTTTCCATTATAAAATTTTAAATGAAATACTGCTGGATATTGTAATGCTAGAACTCCAACTCTATCTGGATACATATAATTTCTAAAAACGTTTATAATTTCTTTTGCAGTTTCTGATTCTTTTGCTGATTCAGATATAAATTTAAATGAAAAAGAAAATGTCCTTACTGTTGGTCCTTCATATGTAATTAGTGTGTTAGGATTTAAAGCTAATCCTTTTGAAAGTAATCCTAATCTTTTTGATTCATCTACATTAAAAAATCCTCCAGTTAAATTATCTAATTCTGAAGTAAAATTTCCTATAGTTTCAGCGCCACCAATTGCTAAGTCTTGCTGTGTAAAAGTTCCGGAACCACTACCTGTAATTTTTTCAGCTAATACTTTTATACCCTGACCTGTTATACCTAAATCTAAATTTGTATAGTTTTGCCCATCGCCTACAGAAATTCCTATTGGCATATAAGTGTGTATACAATATGGTCTTATTGTTCCACTTTCAGATGAATTATCTCTTTCTTCCACTTCGATACGCATGTGAGCATGACCTTCATTTACATATCGTCCTAATTCATCTGGAAATCGTAAAATTTTTTGTTCTTGCATTGATTTTTCCTGTATAAATAAAATAAACTATACTGTTATTTATATGAGTTATAAAGGAAGATACACATTAAAAAAACCAGACAAATATGCTGGTGACGCTAAGAAAGTAATATATCGTTCTCTCTGGGAACGAAATACATTTCGATGGTGTGAAAACAATCCAAAGGTAAAACTCTGGAACTCAGAAGAGGTCGTAGTGCCCTACGTATCGTCCGTAGATAAGAAACTTCATAGGTATTATGTTGATTTATTAATACAAATGGAGAACAAACAAACGTATCTTATTGAAATTAAACCTAAAAAAGAAACAGTTCCACCTAAAAAGCGATCTCGCAAAACAAAAAAGTTTATCAATGAACAGTTAACCTATATCAAAAACAATGATAAATGGGAAGCTGCCAATAAGTTTGCTGAACATAATGGATGGAAATTTCAAGTGTGGACAGAAGAAACTTTAAAGAATCTCGGCATCAAAGTACTGTAAATTTCTTATAAATAGTTTATATGGCAAGCTTATTCGATCAATTACAAGCGCAAGCATTTAGAGCTGGAATAACTGCGAGAACTAAAAGATCTCGTAATTGGTTTCAAAAAAAGGTCCAAGAACTACAAATGCCAAGTAGACAGGCTCTTTTAAGAGACTCAGCTTTAGAAAGAACAACGCGTAATATTCGTGGTAATATGTATATGTATTTCTACGATCCAAAGCATAAGGAAACTCTACCATACTATGATAGATTTCCATTGACAATAATGGTTGATACAGCACCAAAAGGTTTTTATGGTTTAAATTTACATTATTTAAATTATGGAGTACGTGCAAGATTTTTAGATGAACTTATGGGACTTGCTCCTAAGAATGTAAAAGATACTACAAGATTAATTAAACTCAGATACGATCTTTTACAAAGTGTAAGAAAATATAAAGAATTCAAACCATGTTTTAAACATTACTTAGGTGAACATGTTGCATCAAGAATCGCAAGAGTTCCAATGACAGATTGGGAGATTGCAATATTTTTACCAGTAGAACAATTTAAGAAAAAGAGTAAGACTTCAGTTTGGCAAGAAAGTCTTAAAATTGCGAGAAGCTAATGGCAAGTATAGATACATTAAAATCGACAATATCAAAAAAAGGTGGATTAGCAAAAGGTAATAGATTCAATGTAATCTTTACTCCACCCACTCAATCGTTATTAAATTTAAATCCAGAAACATTAGTAGGATCTTTATTATCTGGAACATTTAGTGTTCAAAATTTAATTAGCGATCCAAGAGATATATCACTATTATGTCAAAGCGCGCAATTACCAGGAAGACAAATAAGTACAATTGATTATCAAGCGCATAAACAAGCGGTTCCAATACCTTACACTGTAATCAATGAAGACGTACAACTTAAGTTTTTACTTACAAACGATTATTATATGAAAATATTATTTGATAATTGGGAATCAGCTATTATTGATGTACCTAATTATAAAATAGGATATAAAAAAGATTTTTCAACTGATGTAGTAATACAACAATTAAATGAAAAAAATGTACCAGTATACGGAGTGAAATTAGAAAACGCATTTCCAACTACTGTTACAGCAATAGAACTTGATAATAGTGCTGAAAATACAGTACAAGAATTGAGTGTGACACTAAGTTATGATAACTTTGTACCAGAAGGGCCTGTGAGTAGTACTGGCAGCGCTCTTCGACAGGCTTCAAGGTTACTTGGAATTTAAAATAGGAGAATAAAATGGCGTTACCGCGATTGAATACCCCAAAGTATAAGGTAAAATTACCTTCTACTGGAAAGGAAATTAGTATGAGACCATTTTTGGTCAAAGAAGAAAAGATTTTAATGATTGCTTTAGAGTCTCAAGATGTTGAACAAATATCTGAAGCTGTAAAAAATATCATTATGTCTTGTTATGGATTAGATGATTTATCAGAACTTACAGGTTTTGATATTGAATATCTTTTCCTACAATTACGTGCTAAGTCTGTAGGTGAAATAATAAGCTTACAAACTAAGTGCCAAGATGAAAAATGTGGTGGAGTTACTCCACTTGAAATTAATATAGATGATATTGAAATAATTAATAAAGAACAAGAAAGAACTCTATTACTTGATGACGAATCAGGTGTAGGTGTAACTTTAAATTATCCATCTTTGGAAAGCATTGCTAAGCTAGATTTAAGCGAAGAAAGCAAAGTAATAGATGTTATAATGTCTTTAATTGTTGAATGTATTGATACTATATTTGATAATGATAATGTATATAATGCACAAAGTGAAGGTAAAGATGAAATACTTGCTTTCTTAGAAAGTTTAAGTAGTGAGCAGTTTGGAAAGGTTCAAAGATTTTTTCAAGAAGCTCCAGCAGTATACTATAAACAAGATGTTAGTTGTGTAAAATGTAATAATGAAAACACAATAGAACTAAGAGGGCTTAATAATTTTTTTACGTAAGCCTATCGCATGAGAGTCTGAAAAACTATTATCAGACAAATTTTGCGTTAGTGCAACATCATAAGTATAGTTTAACTGAAATAGAGGATATGATTCCTTGGGAAAGAGAAATATATTTAGCTCTTTTACAAGATCATATACAAAGAGAAAATGAACAAATACAAGCCGCTAAGCGAGCGAATAATAGAAGGAGAAGATAATGGCTGAAGGACAAGACAACAGCAGAAATGAAGTTGAAATAGATTTAGATAAGTATATGTCTTTGATCGATAAACTCGATCAGGCTGAAGATACTATTAAAGATATGCAATTGGAAGCAGCCGAAGCGAAGAAAAGACTTGCTCCACCAAAAAGAAAATTCATGGACATCTTTTTAGATGATAATGATGTAAACGAAAAAGCAATTATAGGTTTTATATCATTCTTTCTCATGACAGTCTTTGGTGTATGTGATTTAATTACAGCATTTGCTGGACAAGACTTAGTTATCTCTGATACAATTTATACATCATTTGTTGTTGTAACACTTGGTGCATTTGGTATTAGTGAAGCTGGAAGAGCTTTCGGCGGAAAATAGGAAAGAGTTAAATGGCAGAAGACGATAAAAGAGACGCTGATAAGCAGCGTAGAGGTCTTAAAAGAAACAATCAAGAATCTACTCAAAGTGGAGGTATTTCTTCGTTAACAGCTTTAATGGAGGCTAATAATAAGTCTGCATCAGAAGTTGAAAAAGATGGAAGAAATACAAGAAGACATTTATTAGAAATTAAAAAAATTAATGTCGAAATGCTTAATGTACAAAAAAGTACGTTATTAGGTTTTGAAAAGTTTTTTGAAATTATGGACACTCGTGATCTTCAAGGCCAAGAAGAATCAAGTGAAAGATTAACTCTCTTTCAAGAAATAAAAGATTCACTATCAAAAATTGCTGAAAATACAAGCTCTAGTGGAGCAGGTGGAGATGGAGGTAATAGACGTGGTGGTGGATTCTTAAGTGGTTTAGGTGTAGGAGCTATTGGAGCTGTTGGTGGAATTGCAACACTCGGTTTAGCTATACCAGCATTCTTTGGCGCAATGCAAGCTGGTGAATATGGCTTAGACGCTTTAAATACAAATTTTAATTTTGAAAATATTAAAAAAGCTGCTTTAGGATTTACAGATATAATAACAGAGATTCCTAAAGAAGGTTTAATTACACTCGGTGGATTACTTGCTGTCGCAACCTTTAGTGGTAATCCATTAAAGACTGCACTTGGATTTTCATTACTTGGTGCTGCAATACCTGGTTTCTTAGGTGGTTTACAAGTTGGTGAATATGGCTTAGACGCTTTAAATTCAGATTTTAATTTTGAAAATATCAAAAAGGCTGTTGCAGGTTTTGTTGGAGTAATAGGAGAAGTACCAAATAATTTAGATGGTGCAAAAATAGCAGCTCTTTTAGGTACAGGAATTTTAATTGGTGCAACAAAAGGAGTTAAAGCAGCGGGAGGCGTTGCAGCAGGAATGGCAGCAATGGGACTTGGTATTTCTGGTTTCTTTGGTGGTTTTGCAGTAGGCGAATACGCTATTAGTAAATTAGGTGATATTGATTACACAGGAATTAAATCTGCAGTAAGTAATTTTGATGAAACAATACAAAGTATGTCAGGTGAAGGCGAAGCAAAATTTATTGCTTTACTCGGCGCAGGAGGTCTTTTAGGAGTTTTAGGAGGAGCTGGTAAATCATTTAATGTAGCAGCATCTATGTCAGCTCTTGGTGCAGGTATTGGTGGTTTCTTTACGGGTTTTGCTGGAATGGCAAAACTTGGTGGTATGATTGGCGCAGATGGTTCTA
>Ga0255781_10004120_pt1 | contig 11107 bp, 7 predicted proteins | sample 101ome_21_FD_179979 | JGI IMG/M metagenome (GOLD analysis project Ga0255781, IMG submission 179979) | Coastal salt marsh microbial communities from the Groves Creek Marsh, Skidaway Island, Georgia - 101413BT metaG (version 2) | ecosystem: Environmental > Aquatic > Marine > Intertidal zone > Salt...
CCGCACACGCCGACGCGCGACGCGCGATCGCCTCGCGCGTCACGCGGAACGGATTTATAAAAATTATCCTCGGTCGTCTCTCGCGTCGCGACGGCGGTTTGGCGTCGCGTCGCGACGGAAGACGGACGGACGGACATGCGTTCGCAGGGGAACGGCGGTTCGAGTAAACGCGAACGAACGACGAGGACGACGTCGACGACGCGCGGGCGACGCGGGACGGAGACGGAGACGACGACGTCCGTGGGGGATGAAGAAACGGTGGAGGAATTACAGAGGGCGGTGAAACGGATGAACACCGGGAACGGGTCGCGGGGGGTGCTTCACGATGTCGATGAAGATGACGAAGCGGCACCAAACGTGGGATTGGAGAATGAGACGACGACGAACGAACCGGGCGGAGGACGATTTCGAAACGGATGGAACGGGGTGATGGAACGCGCGGTATCGACGTATACCGAGGTGAACGCGATGCTTCGGGGTTTACACTTTGAAAGAGTGCGGCGCATGCGGGAGAGAAACATTTCCGACGAGTAGAACGAGCGAGCGATTTTAGAATTTTAGTTACCGGTAGGTAGTTTGTGAAACGAACGTCGGGATCGACGGGAAACGCAGTGTAAGAATACAAAAGAGTGCAGCGTGTACAATCATTTCAATCGTCGTCGTACCAGTGTACAGGGTTTTACATTGCAACGCTAATCGTCGCCTACGCAAAGTCTAATTTTCCTCGACGATGGGCGCGTCGACCCACTCTGACGTCGCGACGACTCTATTAGCCGGTTTCGGCGGAAGAAAGGTTTGGATCGCAGCCGTTGGACTTCCGCCTTGGGACATGCGCGCCACCGGTGAGCTCTCGTGCGAGTGCGGTCGCGAGCTCGGAGATTTCGGTGGTCGACCGCTCCACGACTGTGGTACAGACGGGGCGATGTTGACGCGCAAATTGGCGCTTCTGAGCTGCTTGGCGCGCGAATACGAATCCTTCTCGTTTTGCTTCGCGCGACGCAACGCGGCGCGATCTTTACCGTCGAGATCGACGGATCGATCGTCTTCGTTGACGTCAATATCGTACATGCTTCCGAATTCAGAAGCGAGGTCTTCATGCGACAGTTGGACAGAACCAAAGTTGACGTGGGAAGGCGCGCGACTGTCGGAATGTACGCTCGTCATGTCGCTCTGCGCGTATTCACTGAGGTTTTCAATGTCGAAATCCTTGTCGCGCATCTTTTTGTACTTTCGGATCGCCTTGCTTATGTCGCGGTCGTTATTCAAAGAGAGTCCGCGAGTTGCGTCGTCGTCGTCACCGACGGTGAAGTCCGATTCCGACATGCTCCTTGTTTCGACAGCGTCCAGATTGGAACCTCGCAACTTCGTGGAGCTAGTCGAGCCTTGCATCTTACCACCGTTTTCTCTAGAGAGCAAACCAGCGCGCTCGCCGGCGTTCGCAGCCTTAGATCGGCGGTAGTAATGCTCCTTGGTCCGCGGTCCGCACTTGTCGTCCCAGCTCCCGGCAGCAACGTACAGGCAACACGCCGAAATCACCAAACCTACGACGGAAATCAGGGACATCGTCCCGACTCCCGTGCTTCCTGTGGGTTCCCAGCGCATCAGCTCGGCTGAGGCGCGGACGCCCGCCATCACGAAACCCATTTCGAACACCATCTGCCAAATTTCACCCTTGCTGCACGACTGCTCGGCGCCTCGATCGACGTCGCTCAGTTCAACGTCACCGAAACCAATCTTCGGCGTCCGCAGGTGGCTCACCGGAGCGTCCCGTGGCGGGAAATTCAAACCTATAATCCCGCGCAAGTATCCGACGCAGTTCACGGCGATCATTCCGAGCGAGAAACACATGTGCGGAATGATCCAACTCAACTTGCGCAGCGTCGATCTCGCCGTGCTCACCGCTTCGCCCGTCGATTTAGGTGGTGAAGATAACGCGCTATCGACATCTGTCACCGCAAAAGTGTCCCCCTTCAAGATGAGCAACACTGGAAGGAAGTACAACCATACGGCTCCGTGCACGAGATGATGTGCGTTTCCAAGCCAAATACCGTCAACGATGAGTTCGGGGAGCACGAGCAACCAAACCGTGAGCAAAAGCCACTGCGCCGGGCGAAGCAGAGACGCCGCGAACCACATGCGCGCAAAGTTACCATTCAGTATGCCAATTTTCATCTTGCCCGAAATCCCATTGTACGAGTTGAACATGACTTCAATCAAGTGTCTCTTCATCAAGTGCGCCCACGTCCACATCCAACGAAGTTGTTGAGACTTGTACGCACTAAGAGTCGACGGCAACTCGGTCTCGACGACGACGTTCGCGGCAGCTTTACCGGTGTAACCCGACATGCGCGTGCGAATAGACATGTCCGTGCCTTCCAGCGCGAGGAGCGATTGATCCCAGCCTCCCACGGCGCGAAGCGCCGCCGCGCTCCAAATGGCGCCGCTCCCCGTCTTGAGAACGCACCCAAAGGCTCGAATGTATGCCCTGTTACCTACGATGGAGTCAGCTTCCATTTTGAATGCCTGATGCATCGTCAAAAAGTTCTGCGTCGCGTTTCTAAAGCTCAACGCCGGTTGAACCACGGCGACTTCACTCCTACGCTCGGCTTCGTCATCGTAAAAATACGGAATAATCTTCTCCAAATAATCCTCCTCCAACATTGCGTCTGCATCCACCACGACGATAAAGTCCGCCGATGTCCGAGTTCTCGCGTACTCCAGCGCCGCCGCTTTGGTCTGTCGAGCCTTTCCTCTCAACACCTTGCTCGGTCGAATCGCCGCGCACACCACGCCCCGTTCTCTCCAATCCGCGCACGCCGCGTCCACCACCTCCTCCGTCCCATCATTACTCTCATCAATCACCTGCACCTCGATCAAATTTCTCGGCCAACGCACCGCGCACGCCGCATCGATCGCCCGTCTCGCGCACGCCGGTTCGTTATACATTGGCAACTGCAAGCACACAAACGGAAGCTCGCTCGCTGTCGGAAGCCTCGTCCGAATCTTCCCGCGTCTGCTTCCCATCGCCCGCTCAACGATCGTCAACACGCCGTATCCGATGAATATCATCATCGGCACGTGCGTGAGCGCGAGACCGAGGTAAAACCCGCCGCTTTCCACCGCTTCCACCGCGTCGTCCATCGCGTCCATTGCGTGCCCAGTCGCACTCGTCTCAAAAAAACAAAGCAATCAATCAAGCCGACGACGACGAACACCTATTCGTACGTTCACCGCGACCGACGGGTACTTTTACTTTTCTTCGTCGGCGTTCGATCCACGACGCGGGTGGGAACGCGCGGACGCGTCGCCGTCTGACGCGTTCCGTTGCCCAGCATTAACAGATGGTGTTCACGCGGGAGCGCGCGGGCTGACAACGAACGAATGATACTATATTAATCAATACATCTAGATACAACGCGATCGCCGGTATAGAACGGCGTTCACTCGACCGTCTCGTCGTCGCTGTTTTCAGGAGGAGACTCGCGCTCGGACGGCGCTCGCGACGAATCGGCGTCGGGCGAGTCGCGTAAGACGGATAAAATGTCGTGGAGCCGCTGGCGGGACTTGTTGAAGAACGCGCGCGGCAACTTTGGGTTTTCAGAACGTGAGCTCGTCATCGTGGAGCCGGTAATGGTGTGAATTCTGTTGCCGTCGTAGACGGCCTGAAGGAGAACCTTTGCGCGCGTTTCGGTCTCCTCGCGTGAAAATTTGCCATTCTCCAGTTGGGCGACGTATTCCTCCAATCGAGCGCCGAGCGGGTAATTGAGCGCCGCGCGCGGGGCGTTGTATCGATGGACCGCCATCGATGAAACCACAAAGGATGGACCTATGAATCCGTGACCGTATTGCGCGCAATACCAGCGAAAGGTGGGGAGCAATATAGAGTTCAACTCGTAATCGCGCTTGTTCCAGACGAAACCAAGGACGTCGAGCTGTCTAATTCTGCTCTTAGCCACCCCGGGACTTCGGTCTTTAAACTTGTTGTGACGAATTTGAGACACGGCGGAACCGAGATCAAAGCCATGGAGACGCTTTGGCAAGAATTCCGGCGGGAATTTGCTGAGTGGCGGAGGCTCCATGATTTCGCCCAAGACGTAGGCGCTCGGCACGTTAGCGTGGCCGTGCACTTTTTCGAAAATCTGCAACGAGAAGATGAGCTGTTCGCGCCAGGTCCACTCCTCGTCGTCCCACACAAACTGCATCCTCGCCAAGGCGTCAAATCTATCCGTTCTACCGTCTATGAATGTCCCTTTCGCTCGAATGTCGTTGACTCGTTGGCCGAGCGCGAATCCCATGTTGTACCTCTTCAACGTGTTCCCCTCTTCGTACTCCTCCGCCCTCGATGGCGTCTCGTAACTCGCCGGCACGTTTGCGTGTCCGAAACACTTTATAAAATACCTCAAACACGGTATCACCTGTTTATAAAACACCCAATCCTCGGCGTCCCACGCAAACGTTTCTCCCGTCGCCTCCCCAACCTCGTCCAACGCCGCCAACCGCTCCGCCGACCCCTTCACGAAATCCCCGCGGTACCGAATCCGATCCACCCGTTGTCCCAACCGCATCCCGGCGATGTGTGATCCGGCGTTCGGCGGCACGACGTACCCTCTCGGCACGCAGAGGTGCCCCATCTCTTCGTAAAAGTGACGCAACGCCGGAAGCACCTCCTCTTCGAACACGACGCTCGACCGCGCGCTCTTTTCCGATTCGCGTCGTTCACGAAGCGTCGCTCGCGCGTCGTCCAACAGTGCCTTCTTCGCGTCGTCCTCCGTCTCACCTTTGTTCGTTCGGTGTCTGCCTCGCGGCGCCGCAGAGAACGCGCGCGCCGCCGGTGGTGTTGTCGTCGATGTCAAAGCCGCGCCATCAACGAACGAAAACAAACCACCCCGCGACCACGCACCGAGTGCGATCCCCCGCGTCGTCGTCGACGCCGTCGTCGCCACCGACGTCGCGATTCGTCGCGGTATCATCGGTCGGTGGACGCGCGCGCGCTCCGCCCCGAGCGAGGCGACGTGTAAAGCAAACTGAAATTTAAATGCGCGTCAACCACCACTTTACGACGCACACCGACCGACCCACCGCGCCACCATGTCGTCGCTCCTCTCGCGGTTATCCATCCGCATCGCGGCTTTAAAGTTTCCGTCGGCGTCGGCGTCGCATCGCGTCGCGCGGAGAGCGTGTCGACAACGAGCGGCGGCGACAGCGGCAGCGTCGAGCGCACTCGCAGGGCAACACGAACGATGTCGACGCGCGAGTCGCGCGTGCGCGACGACGACGTCGTACGCGCGATCGGCGTCGCGGGTAGGGTTTACGTCCGCGATCGTCGCCGGGTGCGGGACGCGGTCGTTGACGACGACGACGACGACGAGGCGCGGGTACGCGAGCGGGAGAAGAGGCGCGGGCGGCGGGTATTACGACGAGTTGTACGACGAGGACGACTTGCTCGATGACGATCCGTGGGCGGATGACGACGAGGATGATGACGATGATTTTATGGAGGACGAGCAGGGTAAGAGTAATAAGGATGCGATACGCGGAATCGCGGCACCGAGAGTTCGGGACGAGTTACCTCTCCCGCCCAAGGGAGTCGATACGACGCCGCCTCGACCGGTGACAAAGGACGACGTGACCATCTCATTCGCGCGATCCGGAGGTGCGGGCGGTCAAAACGTAAACAAGGTGAACACAAAGTGTGATATGCGGTTAGACGTTGCGGGGGCGGTGAAAAATGGGTGGTTACCGCAGTGGTGCGCGGATAGACTCGTCGTGGCGGAGAAGAACCGAATCAACGCCAACGGAGAGCTCGTCGTCAACAGCACGAGATACCGCACGCAGAGTCAAAACGTCGACGACGCGCTGGAAAAGATGCAGAGTTTCATCAACCGCGCCGCGAAACTTCCGGGGAGCAAATCGGACAAGGCGAAAAAGAAGAAGCTCGAGAAGAACGTCGAGCGCGGCAACCGCAAGAGGCTACAAGAGAAGAAGCAAACCAGCGACAAGAAATCCGCGAGGCGACAGGGTAAGAATATCAAAAACTTTGACGATTACTAGGCGGAGAATTTATGTTGTAACTTTCACCCATCGTTGAACGACCGTCAGAGCGCGGACTCTTCCTCCCTGAATAAGATCACAAAAAGCGCGACGAGCAAGACTCTTCCTTCACACGCCGACACCGGCGCGATACGACGCGACGCGATTGCGAAATTTTCGAACGATTCCGCGTTCAAACGATTCCCCCGCGTAGATTCGTTTCGCTTCGTCGCTTCGTCGCTTCCGGATCGAAACCGTCCTCGCCTTTCGTCGACGTTATCCTTCGTGCTGACGAGGCACGGGTTCACACAGAGTCTAAAGTCTACCACCGGGCGACGCGTCGGCGCGTCGCGCACGCGATCGTCGCGTCGTCGCGGTGTTCGTTCAGCGTTATCGCGACGTCGTGGACGTCGGTCGCGCGCACGAAGGACCGATGGCGAGCGAGTGTCAGGTGGAACTCATGACGACGGACGACGACGACGAAGCGACGGCTGTAAAGCGCGACGCGGGAAGACGACGCGGACGCCGGGACGTTTGGGTGAACGACGATGAAGATGACGGCTCGGGGATTGCTCGGCGAAAACGAGGGTTCGGGGCGAGACGGCGCGAACGGAAGGAGCGGGCGAGACGGCAGAGGGCGAGGCGGCGTGAGGCCAAGAGGCCGGAGGCTGAACCGCTGACGTGGCTAGAGAGCGCGTGCGCGGTGGTGATTGGATCCATGGGTGTGCGCGTCGCTCGAGGGCAGATGACGGCCAGGACAATGTCTTTGAGAGTGCTGATGATGTGGGTGACGTCTTTGGTGTACAGGTCCATCTTTAGGGGAATGCGTATGGATCAGAATACGCCACCGCCGGACCGTCTGGCGGTTTTAGCGATAAAGTTGGCGTACGCCTTGATGAAATGGGCCGTCATGACGGTTCTGAGTGCGCCGGTGTGGACGGTGAAGGGTGTGTACGCTGGTTTGGCGCATCGTGCGGTGGATGTGGGATGGGACGATACAGTGGCGAGCACGGTGCCGTCGACGCTAGCGGATGACATTAGGGATACTGTTACGAATAAGGATTACGAAGACTTTGCTACGGCTGTGGCGAACGATGAGGGTGAGTGGGACGTCATTGCGAGCGGTAAAGTTGGCTGTTGCACCTACAGAATGCTTCGTGGCGTGTCAGCGGAGGATAAACGCATGATGAAGAAGGGCATTGCGAAGTTCCGTACAGAGGTGGTCGCGAGTGGAGTTCCCGTGGAGGTTTTGTTCCACGCACAGACTGATTTACTTGGAAGGCAAAAGTGGGATCCGACGACGATGCATCCGACGTGCATCGAGCGTGAAGATCCACAGAACAAAAAGAAGCCTTTCACTGCTCAGGATGCAGTTTATTGGCGCTTGAAGTATCCTCGGCTTATGGCGCCGCGCGACTATCTCGTAACCCGACGCATGTGGTACGATCCGAAGACCGAAATGGCGACGTGTATCTGCAAAGACGCCCTGGGTTCGACCTCGGCAATGAAATCGAAGCTTAAGCTGCAACAGATGATGGGTTCTAAAGCTGTCGATGTTAAATCTCTGTATAGTGCCATCATGGTTGGGAAGAACTCGGACGTGAACGGCAGTCAATACGTTTCGGTCTACTACGAAGACCCAGGCGTTCCTCCTCGGCTCGCGCACGTGGCCGCTGCGAAAGGACTCGACGGCTACATGGCTACGTTTGATCGAGAACTTCAGAGAAGAGTCAAGGCGGGAGAGAAGATGAAGGATTTTGCCGCCATTCCGTCACCGCCAACGACGCGAGAAAACGTTGAGACGACGCAATTCTCAACTGGACGCACGAGCCTACCGCAGAGCGATAACGAGGGCGAAACTTCGGAGCATCTTGTCTCGCCAAGAGGTACCGCGGAGCCTCACTTTGCGCCGACGGATGTTAGTCGCGAGTATCGCTTCAGCGGACGCGATGGATTGGGCAAGAGGCAGCGCATCAAGAGGCGCATCAAAAAACTCGTCAATCTCGTGAGCGAATTGGCGGATCCTAACTCTGTGGCGCGACGATCGCAAGAGGTCAAAGATGTCTCTGCTCCGGAAGAAGACCAAGGACGCGTGCGAGGACGAAAGCGGAGATGGGCCAAGCGCATCGTTTTCGGCGCCTTGGTTTGGATCGGGCGCATTCAAGAGTGACGCAATTTTTATTTTTATGTAACACTGGGCCGCGTTGGCCCGCCAAGAGTATTTTTTAAATAATGATATCACGTTGTTCTAGTCTCAGCTTTGATCAAGCATGTCGAACGCTCTTTTGATGGACGGAGCGATCGCGTGCTTGTGCCCAAACAAAAATGATAAATGTCCACCGTGGAACTCTTCGCGCCAAACCTTCTTCCCATTCGAGAGCATTTTTTGAAGCGCCGCGGGTACCTTTGAGTTTGCGCGGGGACCGACGAATCTATCCTGATCAGCCGTCAGGCACACGGCGGCGTTGACTGAATCCTCCACGAGGAGATGCGTCATGTCCAAATCCTCCATGATTTCGAGGAGTCGCTCCTTGGCTCGCGTCTTCGTCAGAGGCGTCACCAGCTCACCTCCTTCTTCCTCGGCGGCTTCGCACAAAACATCCCACGATAATCTAGTTTCTATGCTCCCTTCGACGTAGGGATAACAATCTGCGGCTCCAGCGACGCAGCACACTGCGACAGCGCTCGACGGGACCTCTCGCTCGCTTGCCAACGCGCACGCCGTCAACGAGCTCATCGTGCCACCGAGCGAAACCCCAGCGAGACAAAACTCCGCAGCGTACCCTTCCCTCTCCGCCTCTGTTTTCAACGCGCGTGTCAGCGCCACCATCTCTATCGGTGTCACGCTCAATTGAATCTTTGCGTCGGCGACGGTGGTCAACACGTGCCTCCACTGCTTTGCCGGTTTCCGCTCTCCGTAATACGCTATGGTCGGAATCACGCAATCCACCCCTTCCGCGAGAAGCTCCCGAGCGATTCCTCGCCGAAACCACTCATACATATCCCCCGTACACGGTAACAACACCGCTATCCGTCTCTTTTTATCGCGACCATCATCGCCGTCGTCCAGTCGCGTCGCTCTTCGCAGTCTCGCGAACCGCACCAACTTTGACTCTTCCGGCAACGCATCCGCCATCGGCGACGCGAACGTCGCGTCCCACCGTCGAACATCAACCCCATACCCTTTTTCCGCGCGAGTTTCCGGTCCCCAGACGATGTTTACGTCCCGCACGGCTTCAAAGAGTCGCGCATCGTGAGGCTCAATCTTCGTTGCATCTTCTCGTTTAACGTACGCGCGAGCGCGACGCGTGACGTCCCGCGCGAGGGCGAGATCGCCCCATCCATCGCAGAAAAACCTCGCGGGTGATCGTCTCGGCGTCACCCGGGTTCCTACGAACTCAAACACCCGGTCGAGGATCGCTGGCATCGCGCGGTGAAGTGGCGCGACCTCAAAGTTAGTTGAGCCCACTTGAAAAAGCGACGTGCAAAGCGCAAAGCGTTGATCGGTGCTACATTCGACTAGATTGACGGTTAATCCGTCCTATTCTTCTTCGTTTCGAAAGACGTTTCGCCGACGCGTTCGACGACGCCTCCACCGAGACAGACGTCGCCGTCGTAAACGACGAGCGCTTGACCAGGGGTCAACGCGCGCTCGGGTCTATCGAACGAGACGCGAAACGACGGGACATTCGTCGATCGAGGCGCGTACGCCGCCGAGAATACCGACGGTTTGAACGCGTCATCTCTGTTAGATTGATCGACGCCGTGAGCGTCGATCGGGATGAGCGGGGAGGCGTAGCGCGCCTTGGCGTGGAAACGCTCGGAAACCGTCGGCGCGCTCGGACGTCGGCCGGCGACCCAAAATTCGTCGGCGACGACGCACGAAGATGAAAAGAGCGCGTCGTGATCGCTCCCGCTCGCGACGTACACGACGTTGGCGGCGACGTTTTTACCGACGACAAACCACGGTCGAGACGCACCGGGGATTTTCGCGCGTTGTCCCACCGTGTACGAAGCCAATCCTCGGTGCCGCGGGGCGTCTCGAATCGGCTGCGACGTCTCCACGTCGACGAACGCGCCCTCCTTTGGCGCAATGTACTCGCCTATAAACTCCCCGAAAGGTCTTCGTCCGATGAAACATATCCCCGCGCTCGATCGCCTCTCCGCCGCGGACGTCAATCCGAGCGTTCGAGCCGCTTCTCTCGTCTCAGTCTTCAACGTTTCGCCCAGCGGAAAGCACGCGCGCTTCAACGCCTCCCCTCGCACCGACGCCAAAAAATACGATTGATCCTTGCTCCCATCCACCCCTCTCAACAACCGCACTTCGCCGTCGCCACACCTCTCGATCCTCGCGTAGTGTCCGGTGGCGAGATAATCCGCTCCCATCCGTTCCGTCGCGTGTTCCAACAGCGATCCAAATTTTACCATTCGGTTACACTCCAAATCCGGGTTCGGCGTCGCCCCGTCGTCGAACGCCGACAGGTACGGCTCGAACACGTCGTTCCAGTACTCTCGCGTGAAATCCACCTCGGTGAGTTCGATCCCGAGCTTCTCCGCGCACGCTTTCGCCGATTTTCTATCCTCTCCGTGCGCACACCCTCTGCCCACGTCGTCTCGCCCGCCGGTTTCCTCGGATGCGTCCCAGTTGCGCATGAGCACGCCGACGACGCGGGCGCCGCACGCCTTGAGCGCCCACGCCGCGACGGCGCTATCGACGCCGCCGGACATGCCAACCGCGATCGTCGGCGCGCGCGACGACGACGACGAACAGAGGGACTCCATCGATCGCCGCGCGCGGGCGACGATCGCATCCAGCGTCGACGACGATGCGCGTCGTAAAAGTGACATTTACGAACGAACGCGGACGACACGACGACGCGGGAGCGCGTGAAGCGCGCGCGCGACGAGCGGGTCTCTATCTAGACGACGCCCAGACGTACCGGACGGAACGCGCGATGACGGGGGGATCCGGACGACGGGAGGCGCGCACTGAAGAGGGAGAAGGAGATGTGAATCGAAAACGAATGCAAAAAAAAGAGACGCGTCCGTCCGTGCGTGCGGTCGCGCGCGTGATATC
>Ga0255781_10004122_pt1 | contig 11103 bp, 9 predicted proteins | sample 101ome_21_FD_179979 | JGI IMG/M metagenome (GOLD analysis project Ga0255781, IMG submission 179979) | Coastal salt marsh microbial communities from the Groves Creek Marsh, Skidaway Island, Georgia - 101413BT metaG (version 2) | ecosystem: Environmental > Aquatic > Marine > Intertidal zone > Salt...
ATCCCTGATGATTTGCACAGGCTGACCACGGATCTGGATCGATTGGGTCAGGTGTTCATCAATCTGATCAGCAATGCAAAAAAATACTGCGATGTGGCCAGCCCAAGGTTAAAGATATCTGCTTATCAATCAGGGTCCGATGTGATCATTGATTTTGTCGATAACGGGATTGGTATTCCCGCCCAAGACCGCGATTTCATTTTTGAAAAATTTGTGCGTGTGGGAGAGCAAAAAACAGGGGGTGCTGGTTTGGGACTTGCCATTTGCAAGGAAATCATTTCCCGCCTTGGGGGGCAAATTTCCTATTTATCAGAAAATCGTGGTGCTGCATTCCGCGTGCAGGTTCCCATTAATTTCCATTCGACTTAAACCATATAATACCATTATCTGCGCACTTTGAGTTTCGGAGGTATATTGAGAATTTCCTTTTTTTCAGCGCATCATAAAACCGATTTCCGACGCAGGCTTGTCGATATGCCGCACAGAAAGTGTGATTCAGTCTAATTGTTCTTTTTGTCAACTCATCGCAAACACTGCTCGGGAGTTTGAGCTATCTCTTTAGTTGATAAGGTGCCAGTTACTGCGCGTTAGATCTGCTGATTTGGCGGTATTCTTTTCGCAATATGCGATTTTCTCAGACTCTCAGCAAAGATTTAGGATACATTTCACTATGCCTTGATCCAATCTTTTCACTCGAATTGATAGCGGTGCAAACAATTTCGTTTGTCACCGGAACGTCCTGTGTAGATCGTACATCGTCAATCACGGATCGCGCATTGATGTCACACTTTTTAAATCAATTGTCGGATCAATTTGCGCTTGCGGATGTTGTGCCACAGACCGAGGCGCGTCCGCGATTTGAATAGGGGGCGGCGGCCCTTGAAATTCAATTGGCAACAGGCTTTTATCGCGTCTTGCAGGGAACGTTCAGGTTGCAGGGCAGTGATTTTAAGATGCAGGTTGCGCTGGGCATTCAAGGTTCTTAGCAGAAATAGGCCAAATCAAAACACCCCGCTGAACCTGATCCGTAAATGTTCGGTGTGGGCACTGAATTTGATGCGGTGCTGTTTAAACGCTCGACGACGCTGATCGATCTACGCACGGTTTCAGCAGGAGACACGATAAAATTTTCAAAGTCTGCGTTGACAGAGGTTAAACTGTGTCCGAAGAATGCGGATGAAGGGTCCGTGGGTATCTGGGCAAATCAAATCAATTTTGTGCGGTCTCTTTCGCTGCAGAAAACAAAGCGAAAACGTCGGATACAATGGATATTGAGTTGTTTGATCAGTCATTAGGAGACGAAGAGTGTTCTGAAGAGATTGACCATTACCTCTCTGTTTTAGAGGACTTGGTTGCGAATGCTGACGGGTCCAAGCGTTAAAGGCCCGAACCCGTTGAAATCAGTTAGGCATCTAACATTGCGCGAACGCGAGGCGCGACAAACATTCCAGCACCCATTGCAACAAGGAAAATCCATAGGCTCTTTCCACCAAAGGAAATTGCGGCAATTGATGGCCCAGGGCACAAACCTGCTAGGGCCCAACCCATACCAAACACAACCGATCCCACGATCAGATTGCGTCCCAATTTGGGTTCAGGTGGCGCGGGGAAATTGCCCCCTGTCATTGGGGTGCGGCCCTTTGTCAGGAACCAGGCAATGGCCATAGGGATCATTGCGCCCCCCATGACAAAGGCTAATGTTGGATCCCATGCGCCAAATACATCTAGCCAACCTTGAACTTTTGCGGTGTCGGTCATGCCGGAAACTATAAGCCCCCCACCAAACAGCATTCCAGAGATTAATGCGATAACTAGCTTCATTAGATCCACCCCAATACTGCCCGGAAGAGCGCCATAGTCAGGCCGCCTGCCATAATATAAAAGACTGTCGCTACGATCCCACGCAAGGATAAGCGAGATATTCCGCACACACCGTGACCCGATGTACATCCATTTGCGATGCGTGTTCCGATTCCAACCAGAAGACCAGCTGCTACAAGTTGTGCGACGTTGTCTGTGATGTTCGTTTCGCTACGATCCCAGAATTGCAACACGATCAGTGGCATAACGATCACTCCAGCTAAAAACATGGTGCGTTCTGCAGCATTTGACCATCCTGACCCATCAATCAGTCCGCCAATTAGGCCACTGGCCCCCATGATGCGACCATTCCCCAACAGGAATACGGCTCCACCTAGGCCGATGAACAGCCCACCAATCAGCCCATAAAGCCAATCTGTTTGAAATGCGATATTTTCCATTTTTTGCTCTCTTGAAACAAAGTTGCAACGGCAATGCCGTCAGATGTGCGGGACCATAATTATTCATATTCAAAAAACAATATAAATAATATCCAACAGAGGATTAAGACGCAGACAATGTCATATTTATCGTCTGTGCTCTTTGGCAAATTAGAGTTTGTTCACCGGCACCTTTAGGTAAACGTCCCCATTATCATCAGCTTCAGGCATATTGCCTGCGCGCATGTTCACCTGCAGGGATGGGATTATTAGCTTGGGCATGGCCAGTGTGGCATCGCGTTCATCGCGCATTGTTGTAAATTCTTCTGCGCTTTTGCCCGCACCTATGTGGATATTCTTGGCCTTTTGTTCGCCAACGGTTGTTTCCCATGCGTATTCATCGCGGCCTGGGGCCTTATAATCATGTCCAACGAAAACGCGTGTTTCGTCGGGCAGTGCCAGAATTTTTTGAATCGACTGGTACAACATTTCGGATGAACCACCCGGAAAATCACATCGCGCTGTGCCAAAATCTGGCATGAATAATGTATCCCCAACAAAGGCTGCATCTCCAATAACATATGTCAGGCAGGCGGGTGTATGGCCGGGTGTGTGCATGACATCACCCCGGATTTGTCCGATATGGAACGTATCACCTTCTTGGAATAATTTATCGAATTGGCTGCCGTCACGTTGGAATTTGGTTCCCTCATTAAATACTTTTCCAAAGGTGTCCTGAACCACGGTGATGCGATCACCAATTCCAATTTTTCCGCCCAGCTTTTCCTGCAAATAGGGGGCAGCGGACAGGTGATCGGCGTGTACATGGCTTTCCAATAGCCATTCCACAATTAAGTCATTTGCTTGTACATACGCGATCACTGCATCTGCGGAACTGGTATCCGTGCGCCCAGATGCATAATCAAAATCCAATACGCTGTCGACAATAGCGCACGATGATCCGTTTGGATCCTTTACGACATATGAAATAGTGAACGTCGCGTCGTCAAAAAAGGCTGTTACTTCGGGTGACATTTTACATTCTCCAAGCTTTCTCGAAAAACATATATTAATTATTGAATGTATATCAAGGGGAAAATTATAAAGTAAGATAACAATCAGAATTTATTGTAGAAAAATTCCTATGATCACAACCATAAGACCGATTGTTGACAAGAATAGCGCCCCCATGTTCCAGGGAATCAACTTTCGGATCGCGGCGTTAAGCTCTTCATCTGAACTAGCTGCGTTTTTTGCCTGTCTCGCCTTAATGATACACCAAACCAGTCCGACAAGACCGCTGAATGAAACAACTGCGCCACCCCAGATTAGAAAATCCATAAAGTCACCTGTATTCCTTGTTTCTATGTGGGGTAGTTCAAATTCTTACACGCTGCAAGTCAAAGCCTGCTTGCATGGAACCTTTGCAGTAGATAGATGTGGCGAGCATCAAAAACTGATCGAGGCACAGATGGACGACCAAGTTGACAACAGCTATCGCGTAACAGCAGATGAACTTCGCCAATTTGTGGAACGCTATGAGCGTTTGGAAATTGAAAAGAAGGATATCGCCGATCAGCAAAAGGAAATTATGGCCGAAGCCAAAGGGCGTGGATACGACACAAAAGTTCTGCGCAAAATTGTAGCGCTGCGAAAGCGTGATCTGAACGATATTGCCGAAGAGGAAGCCGTTTTGGCGATGTATAAAGAAGCCCTGGGAATGCACTAGACCCATGGGTAGCGCCAAGCGCACTGCAGAAATAGCGTTGATTGTCGCGAGTTCCGCTTCGCAGCGCACAATTAGGTCGTTCACCATTTGCGCATCTGAACCGGGCACGCTTACCGCCTGCTCCAAAAATTCCGCAGGATCAACTGGTTCGGCAAAGGCGAACATGGCTTTGCCAGCTTTCTTGTTTCTTTGATTTGTGGACTGTATACTCTGCAGTAGTTATAGCTTCAGACACATAGCGCAGTGGGAAAGCCGATGCAGTCGTCCCCAGAAATATTGCCAAAACAACAGATGGCCAAATTTGGCTTTAACGGTTGGACCCAATGGGCACTGTGCATCACGGGGCTTGTAATGGTGCCAATCCTAACTGTTGCGATCTTGGCTTTGTTTCCGACAGAGAACATCTGGCCCCATCTTCTGAATACAACACTACCGCGATATTTTCGCACCACCGTTTCGCTGATGATCGCTGTCGGTTTTGGCGCTGCTATCGTCGGGACGGTGACGGCCTGGTTAATTGCACGCTACCGCTTTGTCGGGGCAGGTTGGTTGGAATGGGCGCTGTTAACGCCATTGGCGATACCCGCCTATGTGGGAGCTTATGCACTGGTGGATCTGTTGGAATATGCAGGCCCTGTGCAAACTGCATTGCGTGGTGTGTTTGGATGGGAAAATGCGCGTGATTATTGGTTTCCTGAAATACGTTCCTTCGCTGCGGCATGTCTTGTCCTGACCTTTGCTCTATATCCTTACGTTTATCTACTGGCGCGGGCCGCATTTCGCGATCAATCATCGGCCTCTGATGATGTTGCCAAATCACTCGGGCGTGGGGCGTTTGCGCGGTTCTGGCGTGTTGGTTTGCCATTGGCCCGCCCTGCAATTGCTGCTGGCGCAGCAATTGTGATGATGGAAACTGTTAATGATTTCGGTGCCGTTGATTACTTTGCGGTCCAAACATTAACCACGGGCATTTTTAGCGTTTGGTTGCAATCAGGCAATGCTGGCGGTGCTGCGCAACTGGCCTGTGTTATTTTAGCGGTGATTATCGTGCTGGTCAGCCTTGAGAAATCCGCCCGCCACCGTATGAAGTTTTTCAATTTGTCCACGCGACACCGAGGTTTGGAAAAAGCACACTTAACGGGGCGGTATGGTGTAATTGCCTTTGCCCTATGTACTCTTCCTGTGTTGATAGGATTTGTCATACCCACATTTGTTTTGGGTTGGCATGCCATGGACCATTTGGATGAGTGGACGAATCCTGCGTTGGTTAAGGCGCTATTGAATACATTGCGCGTTGCAACGATCGCCGCGCTGATCACCGTTTTTGCAGGTGTCATCATGGTTTATGGCGTCCGCCTTTCGCGATCGGATGCACCAAAGCGATTGTTGCCGATCACTTCAATTGGTTATGCTGCACCAGGCGCTGTTCTGGGGGTTGGAATTTTGATTCCCTTAGCTTGGTTTGACAACCGTTTGGCTGATGGAATTTGGGAGCTGACTGGATATGACATTGGACTAATTTTGACTGGAACGTCGACCGCGATTATTTACGCCTATTTTGTGCGGTTTTTTGCGATTGCGCAGGGGGCTGTAGATGCTGCGATGGGGCGGGTCTCACCCAATTTGGCAAACGCCGCGCGCTCGCTGGGGCGAAACCGATTGCAAACATTAAAACAGGTCTATTTTCCCCTGATGCGTGGATCAGTGGGTTCTGCATTGCTGTTGGTTTTCGTAGATTGCGTCAAAGAGCTTCCTGCGACACTTCTGCTGCGACCGTTTAATTACAACACACTTGCCACGTTGGTCCATGAACAGGCCAGCCTGGAAAACCTTTCTCAGGCCGCGCCCGCGTCTCTTTATATAATTGTTGTCGGACTTTTGGCTGTTTTCTTCTTGGCGAAGACTAATAAATAAAAAAAATTGAAAAATGCGTTTTCGCTCTTGCAAGAGAGGGACGCATTATTTAATTACCCGCGCAGTGCCCCTATAGCTCAGCTGGTAGAGCAACTGATTTGTAATCAGTGGGTCGGGAGTTCGAGTCTCTCTGGGGGCACCATTGTTTTCAAAGGCTTAGCTGAAATACGCTGAGCCTTTTGTTTTTATCAGCCAGACATAGAGCCAGACAAAAGAGAGCGAAGTTACGTAATTTAACGTTAACAGCTACTTGTTTCAGGTGCAAAAATTTGCAACGCATGCGCGCCCGCGCGCGGTCTGCGTCTTTGTGTGTGCTGGGGATATTTTTGGTTACTTCAATTAGCGTTTTAGCTTGTTAATTAACATTATGTCTCGTCATCTTGCGTATATCCAATGTCGATCAGTTAATTTAAGCATCTCTCTACGATGATTTTACCAAAGGACGCGGGATGGAGCAGCCCGGTAGCTCGACAGATTCATAACCTGAAGGACGCAGGTTCAATTCTTGCTCCCACAACCAACAAGACCCTACCAACACTGGAAGATACCACGTTGCTTTGATCGGTGTCGTTCGCGTATAACACATCATAGAGCGCGGCAGAAACATTGCCGCGTTCGTTGCTACTTTTGAATTAAACGAACCATCTGATCACGTTGTAGACCACCTACGTCCCTTTGTAAAAAAACGATTATGACCTCAAATTAACTTAATTTGGTCGCAAAGTATTTTCTGAGTTTATTGGCCAGTCAGTGCACGATGAGTCAATTTTATTGCCATCAAAAACAGTATCCAAATGACGATCTTTTCAAAAGCATTTTCACTTATGTATCTAGACGTGATGTGCCCTATGATCATTCCTAAAAAGATGATGGGAACTGCCGAACCGCTATATAAAACATACGCTGGTGTCAGTGCTCCTGTTGATGACAGTAATGGAATCTGAATTAATGACATGCTGACAAAATAGATTGATATTATCGGAATGAAGTTATTCCGTTTTAGCTTCATCAAATTCAAAAATGTCACTGATACGGGTGCGGACACCCCGGCAGATCCTTGGAGGACACCTCCGATCAAACCGCATGGTATGACTAAAAGTCTTGTTACCGTCTCACTCATTATCGAGTTTGGTTTTTGTATTCGAAAAAATACAAACATAAAAATTACACTAGATAGCCCCAGCAACAGTGGGGCTGGGCTGAGACTTATGAGAAGTGTTGTACCTATCGCTGCGCCAATAGCACCAGATAATGCAAATTTGATAACAAATCTAATCGACTTAATAAATTGTCGATACTGGTACGTTTGCCAAAGATTGGTAACTAAATTTGGAATTACCATGGTCGTGACCGCTGTCTGTATATCAAAAAAAATTGTAAGAATAGGAACCACCACTACCGGCGCACCAACCCCAATTGTTCCCTTCAAAGCACCCCCAAACAGAAATGCCAAAATGATCCACGCAATATCAGAATAGTTCATTGAAATGACCCATATTTATGTCGATACAGGGGTAACGGTTTCAATGGCTTTCATTACATTTTTTTCCACGTGAGACGGTCCAGCTAGTGTGTGGTCGACATTGAGTTAGTTTTATACCGGGAGACCTTTGATAGTTGGAATTAAGATAATTCCTCTTCTAACTCTCGTGCAGCAAGTAGGTAATAATTTCGTGTCGATGCGTTGATCGTGAAATCCGCCATATGTCGCAGGGCTTTGATTTTGATCTGGCTAGCCAGCGTTTTGCTCCAGTTCGACGGCGGATTGAATATAGTAATGCCTGGTCGGGCAGTTGATCTGTGCAACGGCGTGTTCCCGGAGGATCGCGGCCTTTAGTCCGTTCAGTTTTCTGTCACCCTCGCTCACGCTCATCAGCCGATCAACGAGTTGCAGTGCCCACTGGTAGTCATCCTCTCCCCGGGCCTTTTCGATTTCCGACATCACGGCATCCGCTCCGCCGGCGAGCCGGATGAAGCGCTCGGCTTCTTCAACTGGCGAAAGTGCGCGCAGCGATGTCGGATTTCCGTCGAACCATCCAGTCGTGCCGACAAAATACGCACGGACCGCGTAGGCCACACACCCGTAATATTCACGCAGATATGGCTTTTCCGCCAGTTCCGGGGGGAGTTTCACGCTGTGGGCCAATTGATCCATGGTCATACCGGCGTCCATTCCCTTGCGTGTCTCATTGACAACGTGGCGAATTGCGTCGCGGTAATCCGTCAATATCTCCCGTATCGTATCTTCTCCATGGAGGGCTTTGGTGTGGCCTGGGGCAAGAATCTCGGGCTTGAAAGCCATCAGCTGATCCAGTGTGTCTGCCCAGGTGTCGAAGTCTCGATATTCGGTTCCACGGATGGCATAGAGGTTCGGGAAGGAACGATAGAAATTGTCTCCACTGAAAAGCGCCTTCTTGTCAGCATACCAGACAACCATGTGGTCCGGGGTTTCGCCCGGTGCCATCGCCAATTGAAGCTCAAGGCCACAGGTCGTTATGGTTTCGCCCGCGCGCCCGATACGACGCGTCGGCGGAAGGATGCCCGCCCCCATGCCTTTCAGCGGGCGATCGCCGGGGCCGACTCCGATGCCTATGATTTCGTCCGGGTACGATAGACCAATACCGAACTGGCGCTTGGTGCGGGCCTGCTGGGCCTTCACCGGGCGTGGATGCGGTGTTTCTTCGATCAAAGGGTCACCGGAGGGGATATCGCTGGCCAAGATTTCGGGATTGGCCCCTTCTGCGAAGACGCTTGCTCCCGAGACGTGATCGCGATGCGAATGGGTCAAGATGATGGTTTTGACCGGAAGATCGGAAATCTTGCGGAACTCAGCCAGGACATTGGTTGCTGCTGTGGTTGTTTCGGTCGTATCGACAATGACGACACCATCGTCGCCAACGATCATATAGACGTTCGATGCCGCGAACCCGAAGGCCATGTAGATATTGTCGGCCAGTTGAACGACTTCTTTTTGGAAATATTCCGGATGGGCTTTCAATTCCGGGTGCATTGCATCCCCTCCTGTTCGGTTTTCTCTAGTCGTCTGGGCAGCTGGGTCGGTGAACTTCCAGCCTGACATACCTATCAGCGAATCGCCAACCTTGACGATTTCGATAAACTGAAATTAGCATTTCGGGATCCCAATATCAAGAATCCACCCAAGAAATTTTGCTATATCACATAAATTTATCGCATTTTGGATCCTTGAAGCTTGAAATGGGATCCCAAGTGTGCGATATCTTCTCTACACTCCGAAGCTGAGAAAAGCGGGGTGCAGGTGTTTGGCAGAGGGTGGTCAGGAAGAATGACGCGAAAGAATATTCTTTTCATTATGTGTGATCAGCTCCGGTACGATTACCTTGGCTGCACCGGTCACCCGACGATCAAGACACCGAACATCGACGCGCTCGCTGCGCGGGGTGTGAACTTTACCAACACGTACTGTCAGGCGCCGACATGCGGACCCTCGCGCGCTAGCATGTATACCGGGCGCTACATGTCATCAAACGGCACATCCGTGTTACACGCACCACTGCGTGTCGGCGAAATGAACATTGGCGACCACCTGAACCCCCTTGGCGTCCGTACGGCTCTGATCGGAAAATCCCACATTATTCCTGATGTCGACGGGATGCAGCGGCTGGGAATTGATCCAAGAAGCGATCAGGGTGTAAATCTGTCCGAGGCCGGTTTTGAAATCTTCGAGCGCGACGACGGGATCCATCCCGACGCAATGGTGAAACCGGGATTGCGGTATAATGATTACCTGCGGTCCAAGGGATACGATGACGACAACCCGTGGCACTGGGCCGCGAACGCAGTGGAGACCGAGAACGGCGTCCGTTCGGGCTATTTCAACGACAGCGTCGATCGGCCGGCGCGTGTGGCCGAGGAGGATTCCGAAACACCATACATGACCCGGCGGGCCATGGAGTTCATGGAGCAAGATGACGGTGAGACGCCGTGGTTGTTACACCTGTCTTATATCAAGCCGCATTGGCCCTATGTAGCACCCGCACCCTATAACGACATGTACAGCGCCGACGATGTCGTCCCGGCGGTCCGCGCAGACGATGAGTTGAAGGATCCCAATCCGCTGATGGGGTTGTTCCGAACCCGGATGGGCGCCAAGACCTTTGCCAGACAAGAAGTGCGGGAAACGGTGATCCCGGCCTATATGGGGCTTATTAGTCAGATAGATGATCAACTGGGTATCCTGTTTGACTTCATGGAGAAACGCGGTCTGCTTGATGAAACAATGATCGTCTTCACCTCAGATCACGGCGACTATCTGGGCGATCACTGGTTTGGCGACAAAGAGTATTTTCACGATCCAGCCGTGAAGATCCCATTGATTGTAGCTGATCCGAGCAGTGAAGCCGATGCCTCACGCGGGTCGACTGACGACGCTCTGATCGAGGGCGTCGATCTCCTGCCTACATTCGTTGATTACTATGGCGGTGAAATTCCGGTGCATGTGCTGGAGGGCCGGTCGCTCATGCCAAAACTTCGCGGAGAAGCCCCGCCTTGGAGGGAATTTGCGATCAGCGAATGCGACTATTCATTCCAGCTGTTTGGTCTGCAGGACGGCCGCACGCCGCTTGATTGCCGCTCGTATATGATCGTCGATGAGCGATGGAAATACATCCACGCGCCTGGTTTTGCTCCGGTGCTGTTCGATCTGGCTGAAGATCCCGAAGAACTGAACGATCTCGGGCTTAGCGATGATCACGCAGATATCCGTCAGGCCATGTTCAACAGGCTTGCCGGATGGTCGCTGACTTATCGACAACGGGTGGCCTGCTCGGAAGATCGGGCCCGCCGCATGTCTGGGATCGAAGAGGAGATCGGCGTGTTGATCGGGTACTGGAACGAGGACGACACTGTGGATCTTGATCCGGCCATCGTTCCGTCGCAACCGAAGAACCAAAAAGAATGAGATGTGCCAAAAGGAGATCAAGAATTGTCAAAGCCACTCAACCTAGAAGACAAGATCCAGAATGCCGGCGGCGTCGTGAACATGCTTCGCGCGTCCAACTATGGTCCGCCCGTGTTTCCCGGTATTCCGCCTGAATTCACCAGTTGGCGCGACGAGCAGCAATCTTGGCGCACGTCGGTTTGCCTGCTTGAACTATCCTACCACATGACGGAACTGCACATACGCGGAGCAGATGCGAAAAAGTTCGTCTCGCAATTTGCCTCCAACCGGATGGACAATCT
>Ga0255781_10004123_pt1 | contig 11103 bp, 16 predicted proteins | sample 101ome_21_FD_179979 | JGI IMG/M metagenome (GOLD analysis project Ga0255781, IMG submission 179979) | Coastal salt marsh microbial communities from the Groves Creek Marsh, Skidaway Island, Georgia - 101413BT metaG (version 2) | ecosystem: Environmental > Aquatic > Marine > Intertidal zone >...
TATGCAGGACCCCATTCCTGCTAACAATCTGGCATTCAGGGCTCGCTCTATTTGCATTATCTGTGAAGATAAGTGTTGGGTGGACGAACTCGATGAAAACCACTGTTGCAAAGACTGTAGAGACTAAGGAGAGTGGTCTTATGAGTGAGCGCGGTCATGTCGAGAAACTGCTAAACGACTCTTCTTGGCTTGAATCCTTCATGGATAAATTCGAAGAAGCAGACGGTCCACTAGACACACCTTGCTTGGTGTGGACTGGTGGGACAGACAGATCTGGATATGGCCGCGTTCACATTAAGCGACACTGTGAGAAGAATACAGGTAGAAACTTCTTCACTCACAGGCTCGCTTACATGGCTCAGAGGGGGTATATCACCCCTGAAGAGTATGTGCTACATCAATGTCATGTGAGGCTCTGTGGTAACGCTGATCACCATAAGATCGGGGACCATAATGACAACATGGACGACCTTGCTAATTCGAGGCGTGTAGCAGGTTCCAACAATCATAATAGCAAAATCAATGAAGACGATGCGCTAGAGATTCTAGAACTGTATTACGAAGAAGAGTGGTCTATCAGTGAACTGATGGAAGAATTTGAACTCGGAAAAGGAACTGTGACCGATCTGATTTACGGTCGCACATGGAGAGATGTCTATGACGAATACTGGAGTGAATAATATGAAGAAACCTGATTCTAAGAATAAGACTGAGCGATCTCAGGCCGCTAAGGAGGCCAATAAAGAAGACAAAGTGCTGGAGTGGTGGGCATGAATAACCGCTTCGATGTGATTGTGGTTGGCGGCGGTCCTGGTGGATCTTCGGCAGCCTATTTCCACTCCCAGGCCGGTAAGAGTGTTGCACTCTTTGAATGGGCTGACTGGCCTAGAGATAAGATCTGTGGCGATGGAGTGACCGGAAAGTCGCTAGGTATTCTACATGAAATGAACCTAGGATCTACTATTCAAGCCATTAAGGAAGTCTCTTGTGACTCTTGCCTCCTATCCTCCCCTGATGGGACAGAACTAACAATTCCTATCCGTTCTCCTGAAGACCCAATGACTGCGTTCTGCATTGAGCGAAAGGTGTTTGACGAGAAGGTATTCAATCACGCCGTTGAATCCATTGGAGACAATGGTGCTGTATTCAAGAAAACAGTGGTAGCAATCATTCACTCTGAGGGTAAGATCCTCGGTGTAGTAGACAAAGAGGGAGAGCCTTACTATGCTAACGAACTAGTTGTCGGCGCAGGTGGCTACAATTGTCCAGTTTCTAGGTTTATTCTTGATCAGAATAACATACCGAAACAGGACAAGTCACTATATTCCGCCGCAGTTAGAGAGTATTGGACTGGCATAGATAGTCCTACTGGCACTCTAGAAATTCACTTCCTAGAGGGTATTCAGCCTGGTTACTTCTGGATCTTCCCAGTCGGAGAAGACAGATACAATATCGGTGTTGGTATGCTGCTAAAGGATATGGATAAGCAGAAGGTAAAACTCAGGCCAATGCTAGACTGGGTCGTTAAAGAAAGTCCTCTTGCTGCTAGATTCGAGAATGCTCAGAGGATTGACGGCTCTAGAAAAGGATGGATGCTGCCACTCAGTGGTAAATCTATTCGTAAGGCCCACTATCCTGGAGCAGTTCTAGTGGGCGATGCCGCTTCTCTAGTCGATCCATTTACCGGCGAAGGCATTGGTAATGCTCTAGTCTCTGGAAAACTCTCAGCCGAGTATAGAGGCGAAGAGTATCAGCAGGCTCTTGAGGATACCATTGGAAAAGAACTAGCCAACAGTTATCGGCTACAGAATATGCTGTATCGTCCTAGACTGGTTAATTGGTTCTTCAAGAAGGCAGCAAAGAAGCCAGAACTGCAGATGATTCTCACTGATATGCTACACAATAAGAGTGAACAATCCAAGTTCGAAAGCAAAAGATTCTGGATCAAGTCTCTTCTGTTCTGAGGTGTTAATATGATCCGAGATCCTATATTCGGCGGCATTGACTGGGATGCAGTTAGGCAACTAGCATTCTCGCTTGGCTTCGTTCTACTATTCATTTCACTAGGAGCCTCCACTTCAGGACACTGGTATGATCCATATGTGAGGGCCTGGGAATACATCCAGGCTCACATGCCTTACTTCATCGGGCTTTCGATGATTCTACTTCTCGCTGGCTTTTACTGGGCGCAGTTTGAGTCTGGGAGACTATGAGGTGCAAACCATGAATAAAGAATACAAAGTGCTGATGCACGGTAACCTGAATATGCTTGAGAAGCACGTTAATGACCACCTTAATGACGGGTGGAACATTCTCGGCTACATCAACTATCTGAATGGTTCGTGGATTCAGACTATGACGAGAACCACGGAGTGATCGTGATGAAAACCGCCGTCTATCTGTATAGCCCCGACGATAAAGATGTAGACTTTGATCTACTAATGAGTGCTCTTACTGAGAGGATCGCTATCTCTATTGATGATGTATATGCTGATGGATGGGTTTCTATCCCCAATGGACTGGGGGAACTACTCAATGACCTTTCTAGGTTCCAGCAGGTTATCCTGCTGACTCTAGAGGGTATCACTAAAGAAGACCTGAAAAAGATGGTAGAGGGCGCTGAAGTCCTCTGCCTTCTCTCAGGTTATGGATGGGCTAAGTCTACTAAGGACGCTAATTTCAGAGCCCTCTGTGTGCTTATTGACGGAGAAGATTACTACAGGCAACTCCGTAGCCTGAAGATCAAATCAGGTATGAAGAAGACCGATAAGCACGTAGGAAACATTCCTTTCGGGCATGAACGTAAGGAAGATGGAACACTTGCTGAGATTCCTGAGATGATGGCAGTCGCTAAGCGCGTCAAAGATCAGTATATTGCAGGTGTCCCTGTAGCAAGCATTGCTACTAACTCTAAAATCCTGACTGTTAGACAGGTGTATGGACTCATGGAATACTGGGGTGTTAAACGTGGATAATGCAAACTATCACAAGGACAATGCTAGATGGCTAGTAATAAGAATGAGACAACTTCTAGACGACAATGAAGACGGCATGGTTGAACGAATCATTCGTGCTGCACTACCTGAGTTCGAGAGGGAATACGCATGTCAGTGAAGATCAGGTGCTGCCACTGCGATAAGGTGTGCGGGTTTATTCCCTCTCCTACCCTATCTAGACTAGTCTTCACGTGTGCTTCGTGCTACATCAAGATAAACAAGGAGGAGTGAACATGAAAGTCACTCCATTGGATCGTAAGATCATTAACGAGTTCATGAGCAAGTATGTAGATGGGTCATACAAGACTCCGATGAATGCTGTTAGGCTTAACGCAGATCACACCGACGCCCACAGACGTATGATCTTTGAAGTTTGCAACGCTCTAATTGACATGGGAGTTCCATTCTACACTGAAGTGAAACTGAAATGTGGCCGGATTCCTGATATCGTTTGCCCCACTTACATTGCTCCGTTCATTGAAGTGCTTTCTTCCGAAACTGAGCAGATGTTCCTTGACTTGAAACTAGATAAATACCCTGAAGAGTTCAGAAACCGCTACAATTCGGGGAGGCTGAAGTCTTTCATTCTCGTTGATGCCAAAAAAGAATTCTCTAAAGAGGTGATTATGTGACTTTTTCTGAAAACGATTCCACAAAATCGAATAATAATGAAGTAATCGAACGAAAAAGATCTGGAAATAACCCCACTGGGAATATTCTAAAATCAATGGGCATTGACCTATCTGATATTCAAATCAAGATCGCGCTCAAAGAAGAGGATAAGGCACTCATCAAGGAGTCTATCGACAACATGAGCAAGGACGTAAAGAAATACTGGACGAGGACTCACATCCTCATGGTCGCTATTGCAGTTGGTTCTGCACTTACCAACCTACTCTGAACTCAGAGTTCCTTCATGTATTTCTTGGTGAAGATCGCCAGTTGCACCATAGCAACCTTGTTCTTTCCACCGCAGAACTTCTTCATGAGGGGACACTCGCCGCAGTGAATGACTTGGCCGCCCACATACTTGCGACCATTGTAGGTGGCGGAGTGACCGTCGCCCTTCTCTCCTTGCAGATCCATCTTGTGAATGTGCTTCCAGAGTTTCTTAGAAGCATCTGCGTAACTAACAGGGGTGCTACCGATCACATCGGCTAGCGCTCCCGTGGGCTTGTATTTCTTATTGATACCTTGACCTCTAGGCATGTTCATCCCACCATTCGTCGAGTATATGACTGTTTCAGAACTGATTGCTACCGTTCATGTAGCCTTGAACTGCGGCAACATACGACATAGCAGTCGTTTTCAAGAGAAGAAGTAGCCTCATCTGCTCTTGATCCTGAGCGGTGTGCGGCTCCTTGTAGCCTGCCATCGCATTGTCTACTTGAACTACGATCAAGTTGAGTTCTCTGGCGGTTACGTCCGCCCTGATTACTGGAGTTCCATCAGAGGTAATCTCAGTGACTATGCGCTTTCCATCAATGGTGACGATATCATCATACATGCTATCGAAGGCTTCCTTGCTGAGCCTGTTCTCACCCTTTCTGTGATAGATGGGGACGCCTTCTTCTCCCTTGCCTAGAGCATAGGCTCCAGCAGCGACTAGAAGCCACTCAATCACGAGAACACCCCGTAGAGTGCTCCCTTAGATGCCTTGCCAGTTGGCTTCATCTTCGTCTTTCGATACAGCAAGTAGACTCCACCAATAATCATCAGTGGAAACAGTCTCCTCTGAGTCTCGTTCTGAGGAGCAGCACTTCTGACTTGGTATTCTAGTGCTGCGTCTCTTTCAGTAGGATCCCAGATGTAGTCATCAACAGTAGTTCTTGTCGTAGCAATGAAATTTCTAGTGAAGTTGTCACCCTTGTTCACTGCTGACTGGGCTAGAATCTCTGCTCTATTGTCATCCGGCTCATTAGGATAACCTGCAGCCTCAAATAGAGGAATGTAGGTCATAGTCTTTAGATCAGCCTTAGCCTGTCTCTTGGCGTAGGTTTCGATATTCTCCTTAGACTCTTGATTGTAGGTGACAGAATACTCTTCCATATACTGATTCTGAGCGGTTAGACGATCTCTAACTAGTCTATTAACATCGATATCCTCAAGGGATACGTAATAGGGATACTTCAGGGACTTGTTCTTGAAGCCAGCATTCAGAAACTCTCCATACTGTTCTAGAAACTGCTCAGGATCCATCTGAAGTGGATTCACATCGCCGGCAGCGCCAAGTTGCCTAACAGGCATTCCTAGAGCCTTAGAGTGCCTAGCACGGTCAATGCGAGCATTGTGTAGTCTAGCAGCGCCTAGTTGCATTCCAGCAATGAAGCCACCATCCTGAGATGGGCCTTGATTACCGAAGTAACTCATAGTAATCACGCCCCAGTATTAGCGGGCAGTAGAGCACCTATGAGGATATAAGTGGGAATAGCCAAAGGTGCGTATCTCAATGCTTTTCCTCTAATACCAGCGCCCTCTCCTCCTTGGAATAGGACTTTATTTGTGACTGTGCCTGATTTGAAGTCGAGTCCTGACTTGATCAGTTTTAGAGTGGCCGCGTGAAAAGGCACTGCTATAATTCCTTTAGCCAACGGACTTCTCCAGGCAGAGTTAGGAGACTCTCTCTTGATCGAATCAAGCGAGGATGCAACAAATCCGTATTGCCACCCAATCGTGGGGGTGATATACATAACACCTCCAGCCAGTTTCAAAAATCCTGCACCATTATACCATGGAGTTTTGAAGATCTTCTCTTTTGATTGAGCATTTGCTTGTCTTGCTGCTTGAAGCACTCCTCTTTGAATAACATAGCCAAGAGTAAATGTTGTAGCACCGGCGAGTTTAATCCCTAGAATTTTTTTCCTACCTTTTCCTGGTGTCTTAATTGCCCAGGGGTATGAAGTATTATCATGAACGTGCCAGGGAACAAAGTGAACGAAGGGTTTGTAATTTGAGGTTTCTGGAGCAGAGAACGAATTACCAGGCGATCCTTCTTTGAATTCCGGTGTAATTCTAATACCGTAACCAACGTTACTCATAGGAGGTGGAGGAACAGTAGTGGGGCCTGCATTAGTCATACCATCAGCCATGCTAGGAGCACTACCGATGCTTGATGCTTTCCTACGCCTTTCAACAACGACAGGCTGAGTCTCTGAAGAGGTAATAAATCCAGAGAGGTCAATTGCTTCATCGGACTCTGGGTTATCCCATGAGTCATCGCTAGTCATAAATCTTGTTCGCATCAGAATGCCCCCGGAGCGCTGTCTTTCACAATGGAGTAAGTAACGCCTGCTAGACCAACGATCATCATACCGTTCATAATTGCTGTTTGCGGTTCCTTCAGGACTCTAGAAACACCCTTCAGAAGAGGTCTTGCTCCAGGAAGATCCATACCTAGGTATAGCAGGATAGCCGAGGCGACCATTGCTCTGTTGTCGAAAGAAAGAATTCCACCTTGGCCAATAGGAGCGTAGCCATTTAGGCCGCTAATGGAACTGACCACACCACTGTTTCTCATAGAGAACACTGCTTTGTCAGCAGAAGCCTTGGCCTCATCAATGGTGGGATACTTACCTAGAATGCGGTATGACTTGCTCTTAGGGCAATAATACTCGACGACATAGTATCCTTGGCCGTCGCGGATAACAAATACTGCTCCCCAGCCAAATCGGGTCGAGACTTCGTTCATATCTTGCACATCACCCTTGGTTGTCGGAGCAAAGTTAGGCTTGGGGGAAGCGCCTAGTCCTCTCATGGACACTTGGCGAGAGCCATTCAGGTAATTCATCATCTCACCATAGGCTCCGTATGGCTCCAGCGAGCCATTTAGAGTGCTCCCATAGGCACGAGACATCACGTGCATCTGATTGCGGCTCGCTACCATCGTAATACCCCAGAAGTCAATTACTCTTAACGACTTTGATTCCTAATCCACATGACACCACCGACTACACCAGCGATAACAGCACTTCCAGCGACTAGGTTAAGAGCCATAGTAGTGTCATCAGGAGAGATCGGTTGAGGTGTAGCAGAGCCCACTGGTTGCTGATAAGTCACAGTAATCGGCATGCTCATATCAATATTCACATTGTTACTGACAGACTTCTGTGTAACGATGGTCTTGGTCGAAGCAGCATATGGCTCGTAAATCGTGGTTCCACTTGTTCGAGTATCTATCGATTTACCATAGAAGACTGTTCCATAATCTGGCCATCTATACGGATATTGATTTCCTCTTTGGATATTGAATTTGTAGAGAGTGTTATTGTTATCATTCGGATCTACATATGTCTGGTAAGTAATTGATCCGTTCCAAGTTTCAGGAACCATGAGTTGTGCTGGAGGACTCGGAAGAGTGGACATGTGTGCATTGAACATCTTGACTAGTTCAACGGCATCTGCTTCATCATCAATAGGAGCAGAGAAGATCAACTGAGGCTTGGCTTCAGGCCAGTTAGAATAGTAAGCCATTCCATTACCCCACGCTTCGTAGATTCTAGTCATCTCTGCATAGTCCGTTAGACCCATTCGTTTTATCATGTCCGAACCAAAGATTAGTTCTCTTTGCTGTGCCGAGTTTACATTTAGTGGGTTCATCCAGTATTCTGCCCCATACATGAGTGTGAATGGGTGGCTAGCGAATCGATAACACATATTCACTACGCCTTCGAATTGGCGCTTGAAGTAATTGATACCACCGACGCTAGAATAATTGTTGATCTTGTCGGTCGTATAGATGTTCGAATTTTCTTCCTGCTTCCAATCTGGAATCTGAGAAAGAAGCATACTCTTGATCGTATTTCCTCCCTTCTGCTGAGTATCTAGATTGAACATCTTCTCCATGGCGGCTTCTAGTCCTGCTGGTTGAAGATAGATCTTTAGTGTAGTAACTGGGGCGGTAGTGATATTCTTCTTAGGAGAACTAATAGCCCACTGTCCATTTGGAATAGCCGCTTTAGGATATCTGAATCCTTGTTGAATAACAACTGCATACTGAGTGTTTGCTTTATCTGGAATACCAGTCCACATGGCCTCGGCAGCCTTCAACTGCTCAGTGTAGAACTGTTTTCTTTCATCTGAGCCAATGTTCACACCTTGATTCAGTAGATACATCTCTGGGAACATCTTTGTTTTAACAGTAGACAAGAATGTAGAGGGATCTGTGGTATCAGCCATAGCAACTGGAACCATACTTCCTGTTGGTGCGCCAGTCCCTGGATCTACTTTGTGTAGCATAGCAAAGTATTTTCCACTAGATGGGTCTCGTTCAACGCCAAGTCTATGATTATAACTGAACTTCCAGAATGCTTCTGGAGTTGTATTGTAAGCAGAGAAGTAATACTGAAGGATGGGCTCAGTCCAATAGGTGATAGTTCCATCAACCTTGGTCCAACTCATGTAGTTGGATCCACCCATTAGATAGAGTCCGCCAGTTCTTGTATAGTTGCTACCCTTGTAGCCAAATAGGGTCTCGGCAACTAGCATTGTTGCATTTCCTTTAGTCCAGTGCTTGAGTAGTGTCGAAACGCTGCCAGGCTTATACATGTCCTTAGTCTTCAGAATAGGATTCTGAGGAACAACGAACATCTTGATACTCTGAGCAGTCGGTCTAGAGTTCAAGAGAAAGATTGCATCATTGACATACTTTGCTGCTTCTGCTTTCGCTGAGTTGATCTTGGAAGTATATTCTGGTGCCTTAGCAATTGCAGAGAGCACAGCAGCGATAGACTCTACATTTAGATTGTAATCCTTTGCAGAAGGATTCTCGTAAACCGCGATCTCGTTAGCCTTAGCGAGGATATCCGACTGCGACGGTAGACTAGTGATCTTCGGATAATAGTGCTCTTTGATTCCTTTCATCGGATCCAAGCCGAAGTGAGAAGCAAAGAACGGAGCGTAATTCTTCAGAATCTGCTCTGCACGATTCATCAGAGCCTTGAGGCTATTCTCATAGGACTGAATAGCGATATAAGCCTGCCTAACAGCGAGTTGCTCAGGAGTATTGTAAGCCGTAGGGAACTCGTTAAGTGAGTTCCCGGACGGGACGATACTAGTCATAATCCCACCTCACTTACTGGGTGGGATAAGGTGCTTGCTGATAAGGCATCTGTTGCTGAGCGGGCGGTAGTCCGAGGCTACCACGAATTAGAGAAGAGCCGAAGTTCCCTAGAGCGCTAGCAACACCTGGCTGCTGAGGCTGCATTTGCTGCATACCTGGTCTCATCATACCTGGCTGCATCATCTGTTGCTGCATCATCTGTTGCTGCATCATCTGTTGCTGCATCATCTGTTGTTGATTGTGACCATTCATCATCTGCATGGCTTGCATGTCAGCATTGCTGACAGACTGCTGCATGGACTGTAGAGGAACCACCTTCTGGATCTGCGTGTCAATGTTCTCTTGGGTGATCGTAGAGTATCCTTTTTCGGCAGCCTTCTCGGCATTGATAGTGGCATTCATCACACCGGAGGAGAACCATGCGTAGATTTCTTTTCTGACGATGAGTCCGATGAGAGCAGCAAACTCAGTCATGAAGTTAGGTTGCTCTAGGAAGAAGAGGGCGACCTCATTAGGATGAATCGCCATCAGACGGTAAAGCATCTGAACTTGATCTTCATTTTTCATGCCGCTAGTAATTGAGTCCACTTGCTGCCTAGCCATATCTGTTAGTCCAGATGACTGTGCTGCAGAAGCAAACATAGCGAGTTGCTCTTGTGTCGCACCTCCGCCAACGCCAGGAGGCGTCAGAGATGCTTGGTTACCGTTGTTGCCAAAACCCCAGGCCATGTCTATCCCACTCCTCTCGTATTTTTATTACTGCCGACCCATTTCTTCTACTACATTGTAGAACTGAGCCATGTCTAGACTTGAATTCAGTGTCGCTCCACTAGGTGCAGTAGATTGCAGAACTCTATTGTCGAATACGAGCATAGTGATATCATTCTCTCCTGTGATAGGATTACGATAATGAACGATGGGGATTCCATCCTTCTGTGCCTCAATGAACACAGGAGTATACTTGACGATCATAGGATGCTCAGGCTTCTTCTCTGCTCTCTTGATTGGAACAAACGCAACGCCTTTCTTAGCCATACGACTGAAGAAGTTCGGGTCTGCTTCCGACTCTTCCTGTTCTAGCCACTCCATCAGATTATGATAGAGCATCATGTGTTGAGGACAATATGTTCCACCTAGTTGTCTTCCCTTACCAGGCAGAACGCCAGTCCAGGGTCTGAAAGGAGAAACCTTCAGTGTGTTTGGATCTCTGTGATACTGGTCAAACAGATCTCCGTAATCTGCTTGCATACAATTAGTTCCATCTACTACACACTGAGATCCCTTTTGCCTTCTATAACCAAAGAACCACAGCGGCCTTTTCATTGGCTCCAAGGCTTTCATGGCCTTCTTGATATTCTGCTTGCGAGCCTTCTTTGGATTAGGATGCGTGGACAAGGAAAAATCCACTGCTGCGACAACATCGTCATACTCCTGGCCCTTATGCTGAGGCAGTTGCCCCATCATCTCTGCTAGCCGCTGCTGCTGGTAATCATTGGCTATCATCTTGTAACACCTCTAGTGACGCTGTCATATTATGTTTATCGAGTAGAGTTAGCAATTCAACTGCTGATTTGAGGGTCTTAGGATACCAGAATAGTTCATAGTAGCGATCTTTGCTGCTAATAGGACCATATTCGTCTCCGTCGAAGTTGAATTTTTGTAGAAACATTGATTCTGGAAGACCATCGAGCCAAAGGTGGCCTTCGTCTAGATTCTTAACCTGTCTCTTTGTCCTTACTGTGTAGTCTGTCATGTGTTCAGCCCCTTTAGAATAGCCCCTTCTACATTCCATCCATACCTAGCGCTGGTTGCATCCATGTGAACTGGTATGTGCATATTCTGTAGTCGGTATAGATCATTTCTGAATACGTCGAAGATTTTGTGTCTTGCAATGAGTCCTCTTTCCCATGTGAAGAAATCTTCATCTGTCATCCATTGATCTGCTTTGTTTGCTAGGAGGATGATTCTACTAGGAGAATACTTCTTTGCTCTTAGTCTAGCCCTGATAGAGAGACCCTTTGGGACTGTGTTCTTAGAAAGTGCTTCCAC
>Ga0255781_10004133_pt1 | contig 11087 bp, 11 predicted proteins | sample 101ome_21_FD_179979 | JGI IMG/M metagenome (GOLD analysis project Ga0255781, IMG submission 179979) | Coastal salt marsh microbial communities from the Groves Creek Marsh, Skidaway Island, Georgia - 101413BT metaG (version 2) | ecosystem: Environmental > Aquatic > Marine > Intertidal zone >...
AACATTAATGTGTTACGAATCTAAAGGGTCTTCTTTGCGACGGGGAATTCCAAGCCGGTTTCTACGTTCCCAAAGACTCTTTCGGCTAATGCCCAAGCGTTTCGCAAGTTCGGTCTCACTCATGTGTTCTTCGTGAGATAAAACAAAATGCTGAAAATAATCTTCAAGCGACATCATGGGCTGAGCACGCCCTGGCGATCGCTGCTCTCCAGCTGAAAATTGATGATCTTGGTTTTGTGCGCTCTGTAGGCCTAGGTCTGAGTAATCGATTAGAGGGCCTTCGCAAAGAACCACGGCTCGTTCGATGACGTTACCGAGTTCTCTGACATTACCAGGCCATGTGTGACTCTCGATCGCTGAGCGTGCATCGCCACTGAACTTAAGTTCTGATCGATTCATCTGATGTTTGACGCGCTCAAGAAAGCTCTCTGCCAAAAGTAAAATATCCCCGTCACGCTCTCTCAGTGGAGGACATCGTAATTCGATGACATTCAGTCGGTAATATAAATCTTCTCGAAATTGGCCTTTTGCGACCATTTCTAGCAAGTTTCGGTGAGTCGCTGCTACGAGTCGGACATTGACGTAAGTCCGGTCTGTGCTCCCCACTCTACGAATCTCTCCTTCTTGAAGTACCCTTAACAGCCTTGATTGTGCTTCTAATGGGAGTTCACCAATCTCATCAAGAAATAAGGTGGATCCATCTGCGGATTCAATTAAGCCGGCTCTATCTTGCGTTGCTCCAGTAAACGCACCTTTGACATGACCGAAAAGCTCAGCCTCAATCAAAGACTCCGGGATCGCAGCACAGTTCACGGAGATCATTTCTTTGCTAGAGCGCGACGACAATTGATGAATCGACTGTGCAACAAGCTCTTTACCCGTTCCTGACTCGCCGCCTATAAGGATTGTAGTATCCAGTGGTGCGACTCGTTGTATTTGCTTCTTCAGCTTGAGCATGATCTCACATTGCCCAATCATGGAGTCGGCTGTACTGGTAACTCCCGACGACGAGGCTTTTTCAATCGCTCGAAGCAGATCCTGATGGTCAACTGGTTTTGTAAAGCAATCAAAGGCACCTTTACGCATGGCGACAATGCCAGCTTGGAGGGATACCTGTCCGACGAGTAAAATCAGAGGTACGGGCTTGAAGTGGGATATCAAATCAATGCCAGACCCGTCAGCAAGTCGATGTTCGCTGATCACGCAATCAACTGTAGACTCCTGCGACATCGCTTCTTTAAGCGATTCTGCAATAAGCACCTGATGCCCGTGTTGCTCAAGCCCCATTTGAATCGATTTACGAACAATAGCTTCGTCTGTAACGAGAAGTAGCGTTGCCATGAGTATCCCTGTTTCAGGACAGTTTACGAGTTTCTATATCGAAAGGGTATTCGCTTCTGAAACCTTTGTAATGATTGGGATGAAATTGTCCAACGAAAGAAAAAATTCGAGCCATATCTCTGCGCTATCTGCCTGGCTGGGCGTATCGTTAAGTAACAACAAGCGTGCAATGGTCGAAAAACTGTGACCGGGTTGACTCCAGTCGACTGGAGCCGCAAATGTTTGTTTTGATAGCTTTGCCCCATCTGCGCCCACCAAAACAGGGAAGTGTCCGTAGATTGGGCTTTTATATCCCAGATGCTTCGCAATGAATCGTTGCATTGGAGTTGATTGAAGCAGATCAATCCCGCGAATCACATGCGTAATCTGGTCGAGGTGCTCGTCAATTGCGCACGCGAGCTGATATGCGAAAAGCCCGTCGCGTCTTTTCACAACGAAGTCGCCAGGCGGACCAATTCCTTGGGTTGGCGTGAACAAGTCATGGATGTTCAGGTCGATCCCGTCGGTATCGATTCGTACAGCATGCTCCTCAATCAAAGCATGGCCGATTCGATGCCGGCAGTTTCCTGGATAGGGGCCGCGGGGTAATGATTTACGCGAGCAATCGCATGAATACAGTCGGCCTGCCGCCTCTAGTGCCGATAACGCACATGTGTAATTAGAGATACGATGGGTCTGAAATCGAACGTCTTCGGAAGATTTGAACCCAAAAGCATCTAGACATTCGAGAATGGATTCGGCGTGGATCGCCTTGCACCGATTTTCATCGAGATCATCAATACGGATCAGCCATTCGCCATGATGATGTTTTGCATGAATATAGCTAACGAGAGCAGCAAAGATAGACCCGAGATGCAACGGGCCGGTTGCAGATGGTGCGAACCGACCTCGATACTGGGCCAATGGATCAGGCGCCTGTTTGTTTTTCGCGAAGCTCGTCGAGTGTTTTGCAGTCAACGCACTGAGTAGCGGTTGGACGTGCTTCTAGACGACGTAAGCCGATCTCGATTCCGCAGGTTTCACAAAAACCGTAATCATCGTTCTCAATCGCTTCGAGTGTCTTGTCGATTTTCTTAATTAGCTTCCGTTCACGATCTCTGGTGCGAAGCTCGAGGCTGAACTCTTCTTCCTGCGTGGCGCGATCAGCCGGATCAGCAAAATTGGCTGCCTCTTCTTTCATGTGGGAAACGGTACGGTCGACTTCTTCCATCAGATTCCGCTTCCATTGCTCGAGAATCTTCACGAAGTGTTCACGCATCGCCTCACTCATGTACTCTTCATCTTTCGATGCTTGGTACGGATCAACGTAGCCTAAGAGTGATTCTTGTTTATTCGTTGCCATTGTTGGCGAAACTCCACACTATAAAAATTAGACGCGAGAAAGTATCAGAACATCGCCGACTGTACCACCTTCTTTCAACGGGAGAACATATTGAGACCAATTGACCCACGCCCATTGGCTGAAAGACTTCAATCGATTCCACCTTTTCATGTGATGGAAGTTGTAAGAATAGCGGAAGAGCTTGAGTCTCAGGGTGTTGATGTCATTCACCTCGAAGTTGGAGAACCTGATTTTCCAACATCCTCATCAGTTATTGATCGCGCTTGTAGCGCCTTACAGTCTGGGAAAACGCGATACACCGATGCCCGCGGAATTCAGCCATTGAGGGACGCGCTATCCGCCTGGTATCGGTCGCAAGGACTTGATGTGCCAGCGCGACGCATTCAAATCACTGTGGGGGCATCGGCGGGGCTCTTGTTGGCGTGTGCTGCGACGACGAATCCGGGAGATGCTGTGTTGATGGCGGATCCAGCCTATCCGTGTAATCCAAGGTTTGTCGAAGCAGTTGGTGGCAAGGTTCATTGGATCAAAACCGATATCGCGTCACAATTTCAACCAACTTGTGACGCGCTTGAGATCGAGGCGACAGTAGCTGATCGCACCTTAATGCTCGCGCATCCAGCAAATCCTACGGGGCAGGCTGTTCCAAGTGCAGAGCTTGAGCGCATGATTCAATGGTGCTTAACAACGAATCGCCATTTAATTGTTGATGAGATCTATCAGAGCCTTTCATTCAATGATGCGTTGGACAGTAGTCTTGCCATTTCCGATCAGCATTTCGTTGTTGGAAGTTTCTCGAAGTATTTCAATATGACCGGTTGGCGGCTTGGTTGGCTGGTGATTCCGGAGTACGCGCTCGAACCCACGCAACGATTGGCGCAACACTTGTTTATTTGTGCGCCATCGTTCGCGCAAGAGGCAGCGCTTTCTTGTTTCGAGCCTCAGGCGTTGCATGAGGCAGAGATGCATCGGCGAGAGTTGAAAAGTCGCCGTGACCTTCTCATTCCCCGACTTGAAGCAATGGGTTTTCAGGTCGCTGCAGAGCCTGATGGTGCTTTTTATGTATTTGTTGATGCTTCAGGTATCACTTCCGATAGTCAGCAATTTTGTGCTGAGTTAATTCGTGAGACCGGCGTAGCGATCACTCCGGGGCTCGATTTTTCAGAAAGCCTTCCTCCAACCTGGATTCGGATTGCGTATACGCAACCTGCTGACCGACTGCTCGAAGCGCTCGATAGAATGGCTCGGTTTATTCATGATTGAGTATCAGGATCCGCTCATCGAAGGGCGGTTGATCAGTCGCTACAAACGATTTTTTGCTGATATCGATACAAATGATGGAGTGATTACGGCTCACTGTGCAAATACAGGCCGCATGACTGGATTACTCGAGGAAGGCTCGCGGGTTTGGTTTCGTAAACAGCCACCAGGGCGAAAATTGGCTTTCGCTTGGGAATTAGTTGAGGTGGCTTCGGGCGTAGCATGTATTAACACGGCACGAGCCAACGAATTACTGTTCTCGACCGATTTGTCACCTTGGATTGCTGATGTGACCTGTGTTCGCCGTGAACCGAAGGTGGGTTCGCACCGATTCGATCTTGAATTATCGCGTAACGGCCAGGCTGTGTATGTCGAAATTAAATCAGTCACGCTATGCGACGATAGCGGTGCAGGGTTATTTCCCGATGCGCCATCTGAACGCGCGACGCAGCACGTGAACCTTCTGGCAGAAATGGCAGTTGACGGGCTCGAGACCCACTTAGTTTTTATGGCGATGCATACTGGAATCCAATTTGTGAAACCGCATCGAGCCCTGGATCGAGCATTTGCTGATGCGTGTATCAAGGCGCGCGGCGCGGGTGTTACCTTTCATGCGCTCAGAGCAGAAATCACCCCGCACCGGATTCAGGTGACTGGAGCGATTCCTGTGGAGCTCGATTAGGCGTTCTCGCGTTCGACTGCTCGGTATCCGATATCGGTGCGATACTCAGCACCCTCAAATTGCACGGTTTTCAGGCGTTCGTATGCTTTGGCTTGGGCTTCTGTCACGCCTGAGCCAAGTGCTGTAACGCAAAGTACTCGACCGCCTGAGGTGACAGGTTGATCTCCGCTCATCGCGGTTCCCGCATGGAATACCTTGGTATCTTCAATATCCTGACCTAGGCTAATGACCGCTCCGTTTGGATAGTCGCCAGGGTAACCTGGTGCCGCTATGACAACGCCCAATGCTGCCCGCGAATCCCATAGCGCAATTTGATCGCCTAAGCTTCCATGGCAGGCCGCTTCGATCAGATCGAGCAGATCGCTTTTCAAGCGGAACAGAATCGGTTGTGTTTCAGGATCGCCAAAGCGGCAGTTGTATTCGAGGACTTTAGGGGTGCCATCGGCTGTGACCATAATTCCGGCGTACAAGAATCCACGATATCTCAAACCATCTGCAGCAAGGCCATGGATTGTCGGTTGGATCACTTCAGACATAATTCGGTTATGGCACATTTGGTCAACAACAGGGGCAGGGGAATATGCTCCCATGCCACCAGTGTTTGGACCGGTATCCCCGTCGTAAGCTGCTTTATGATCTTGTGATGAAGCAAGTGGAAGGACATCGGTTCCATCAACCATCACAATGAAGCTTGCTTCTTCACCGGTTAAGAATTCTTCAATCACGACCCGGCTGCCTGCATCGCCGAACTGATTGCCTTGCAGCATGTCTTTTACGGCAGATTTCGCTTCATCTAATGTTTCTGCGAGGATCACGCCTTTCCCTGCTGCCAAGCCGTCGGCTTTCACCACAATCGGGGCGCCGACTTCATCGAGATATGCTAGCGCTTGTTCGACATCGGTAAAGGTGCCATAGGCTGCTGTTGGGATATTGTGGCGTTTTAAGAACTCTTTGGTGAACGCCTTGGAACCCTCGAGTTGCGCGCAATCAGCACGTGGGCCGAAGCAACGAAGACCTTTTGCTTCAAATCGATCGACAACGCCATCCACAAGAGGAGCTTCAGGACCGACAACGGTGTAGTCAATCGCGTTGTTTTCTGCGAACGCAACCAGACCATCTAAGTCGGACACAGACAGATCAACATTTGTGACATTGGCTTCAAGAGCAGTGCCCGCATTACCAGGAGCGACAAAAACTTCGGTTACTCGAGGAGATTGCGCGAGTTTCCAAGCAAGAGCGTGTTCGCGGCCACCGCCGCCAATAACAAGAACTTTCATTATCAATCCTTAATGTCGGAAGTGACGCATTCCGGTGAAGACCATTGCAATACCATGTTCATTGGCAGCCGTGATCACCTCGTCATCACGAATCGATCCGCCGGGCTGAATCACTGCTGCAATCCCGGCTTCTGCTGCCGCATCAATGCCATCTCTAAACGGGAAAAATGCATCTGATGCCATCACACTACCTGCGACTTCCAGATTAGCATCCTGTGCCTTAATCGCTGCAATTCGCGCCGAATACACACGGCTCATCTGACCCGCGCCGACACCAATCGTTTGGTTATTTTTTGCATAGATAATCGCATTGGATTTCACAAACTTCGCGACTTTCCATGCAAACAAAAGATCAGCCATTTGTGGTGCCGTTGGTTTGGTGTCTGTGACACACGTGAGCTCCGATTCGATTCTCGATCCTGTATCGGTATCTTGAATCAGAAGTCCACCTTGAACGCGACGATAATCGGACTGCGCTGGGGTTTGTTCGAGTGAGCCAACTGTGAGTAAGCGAACAGATGGCTTTTTCTCAAAGAGTTCGACAACGCCCGGTTCAACGCCCGGGGCGATAATCACCTCCACGAATTGGCGTTCTAGAATACGATCCGCTGTTTTTGCATCGAGTGAGCGGTTGAAAGCGATAATTCCACCAAATGCACTGGTTGGATCTGTCTCAAATGCTTTTTCATAGGCTTCAAGAATTGATCCTTCGACTGCGACGCCGCATGGGTTTGCATGCTTTACAATCACGCATGCGGGTGCCTCAAATTGGCGCACACATTCAAGAGCCGCATCTGTGTCCGCGATGTTGTTAAAGGATAGCGCTTTACCAGCAAGCTGTTGTGATGTGCCTACAGAAGACCCGCTGACGCTCGGGTCGCGATAAAACGCAGCCGACTGGTGTGGGTTTTCTCCGTAACGCAAGACTGAGTCGCGCTCGAAGTGCATGAATAGCTTTTCTGGATATTGGGCCGCTTCATTGTCGCGTCCCAAATAATTGGCAATTGCTCCGTCATACTCAGCAGTATGCTGGAAGGCAGCTTTAGCGAGTTGCTTTCGAGTCTCAAATGAGAGGCCGCCTGTTTGGAGTTCAGATAACACCGTTTGATATTGAAGCGGCGAAGTGACAATCCCGACGAATTGATGATTCTTGGCAGCTGAACGCACCATTGCTGGGCCACCGATATCAATATTTTCAATCGCGTCTTCGTGAGTTTTATCAGGATTCGCGATCGTTTCTTTGAATGGATAGAGGTTCACGCAAACAAGGTCGATTGCTTCGATTCCATGCTCCGCCATCACAGCCTGATCTTGGTCGCGACGCCCAAGTATTCCACCATGAATTTTTGGATGCAGCGTTTTGACGCGGCCATCCATCATTTCAGGAAATTCAGTCACAGAGGACACTTCGACTGCCGGTAAGCCTGCGTCTTGAAGCGCACGAAATGTACCGCCAGTGGATACCAACTGAACACCAAGATCGTGAAGACCTTGGGCAAAGTCCAATAAGTTTGTTTTGTCTGAAACACTGAGAAGTGCTCGACGCACCTGAATCGAATCGGTGGCTGGCATCCTTTTAGAACCTCCCTGAAAAAAGGCGGCAAGTATACCAGTCTCTTGAGCAGTCTAGGAGAGTAAACCGAACAGTTTCATGCGGGTACGTAAAGTTCCCCGACTAATGCCAAGCATCTCAGCTGCTTTCGATTGGTTGTTGTTACTTTGGTAAAGAGCCGCTTCAAGCAAGGCATGCTCCACTTGACCGACCACTAGGTCGTATAGGTCTTGTGGAATCTCGCCATCGAGCTCCTCGAAATACTGGTCAATATGCTTTCTAACCAGTTCCTTCAATCCCATCGCGGAGTCCTCCTCCGTCTATTAATTCTTTAAATTGCTGATACTGAACGTCTGGATCAACAATAGAATGCAATTGTGACCATGCTTGGGCTCCATTTGCAAATCGTTTTAAAAACCATTGCATGTGCTTCCGTGCCATTTTGACGCCGGTGTATTCGCCGTAGAACAATTGAATCTCTCGAATGAGTTTAGCCATGGTTGCAATTTGGACCTCGACACCAGGTCGAGATAATGATCGACCATCGAGTTCAGCTGCAATGATCCCCGGTAGCCAGGGATCGCCCTGGGTTCCGCGGCCGATCATCACAGCATCGGCACCAGTGGTTGATAACACTTCGCGTGCTTTCTCGGTTGAAGTAATGTCGCCATTGGCGATTAATGGGATTTGAATCGCTTCACGTGTGCGTTGAATGGTGTCGTATTCAGCATCACCCTTGTACATATCGCAACGTGTTCTGCCGTGCATCGTGACTGCCTGAAGACCAAGGGCTTCGGCCATTTTAGCGATGACGGGACCATTTTTTGATAGGTGATCCCAGCCGGTTCTCATTTTGACGGTAACAGGGATTTGTACTGCACTGACCACTTGGCGAAAAATCTCCGCACAGAGAGCTTCGTCACGCATTAATGCGGAGCCGGCAGCTTTTTTGAGTACCTTTTTGGCAGGACAGCCCAGGTTGATATCGATGATATCTGCTCCGCGTTCTTCATTTGCGCGAGCAGCTTTGGCCATCATCTGAGGATCGTAGCCTGCGATCTGAACGCTGATCGGACCTGGCTCATCTCGAATATCAAGCCGCCGATCACTCTTTTTGGTATCCCAGAGGCTTGTGTCCGAATGAATCATTTCAGAAATCGCCATGCCAGCCCCGAGCGTTCGGCACAAAACACGAACGGGACGGTCGGTGACGCCAGCCATCGGCGCTAGCCAAACAGGATTGTCAAATTGATGCGAGCCGATACGCAAGGTGATTACTCGGGTTTGGTTCCAGATAGACGGGTCCATCCTTCTTTGGACACATCAGAATCAAAGTGGATGTTTGGGTAGGCAGCTCTGACATGGTCCGCCTGCTCGTCGAGTAGACCGGCCATGATGATTTTTCCGCCGGGTTGTGTGAGGTTATTGAGTGTGTCCGCAAGGTCAATTAATGGATTCGCCAAAATATTGGCGACAACAACATCAAAGGTGCAACTCGGTGTCTGATCGGGTAGCAGTGTTTCTACCACCAAGTCATTCAAACTCGCATTATGTTCCGTTGCGAGGAGTGCTTGCGGGTCAATATCAAGTCCAGTGACTTGGCTCGCACCAAGGCAGCCTGCAGCAACTCCCAAGATTCCAGATCCGCAACCGAAGTCCATGACCGTTTGACCTGAGAGATCATTAGCACTGAGCCATTCGAGGCAAAGCTGCGTGGTTGGGTGCATGCCGGTTCCAAACGCGAGGCCGGGGTCTAAGTTCAGGACTGTCAGGTTTGGGGGAATTGGGTCTTCATTCCATGATGGCTTAACCCAGAATCCACCAATCTTAATCGGTTGAAATTGATCAAGTGATGCTCTGACCCAGTCTTGATCTGGAAGAGGTGTCAACTCTTTTGGCAACTCAATCAGTAAGTTTGCGCGGTGGAAGTAGGTTGCAAGATCACCAAGGATCTCAGAGTTAGGCCGAACGTCATAGAACAATGCTTGAACTTGGGTTTGTGGCCATACTGGATGGCTTCCAACAGGTGGTTCGAAAATCGGTGCGTCGCCATCATCGACGAGTGTGACTGCTTGAGCGTCTGCTAAAAATAAGAGCTCCTCAAGGAGCTCGACTTGGTTGCCGGCGGCCAGAACAGTGAGCTGCCGAAATTCGGTCATGACAGGCCTAATTTTTTCTCAAGATAATGAATGCTGACTGGACCACTTAAGAATGTCGCGTCAGTCACAATGTCGCGTTGCAGTGGAATGTTGGTTTGAATACCGTCAATTAATGATTCAGAGAGCGCAATTTCCATGCGTTTTAACGCTTCCTCTCGTGTCGCCCCATGCGTGATGAATTTGGCAATCATTGAATCGTAGTGGGGAGGGACTGCGTAACCTGAGTAGATATGTGAGTCGACACGAACCCCTGGTCCGCCGGGAGGATGATATCGAGAAATTAACCCAGGACTTGGCAGGAACGTATTTGGGTTTTCTGCGTTGATACGGCACTCGATCGCATGTCCATTCAGTTTGATTTGGTCTTGTGTGACCGATAATGGATTGCCAGCAGCAACTGAAATCTGTTCACGGATGATGTCGATTCCCGTCACCATTTCGCTCACAGGGTGCTCGACCTGAACGCGCGTGTTCATTTCAATGAAGTAGAAACGACCGTCTTCATACAAAAATTCAAATGTACCGGCGCCGACATAACCCATGTTTTTACACGCCGTGACACAGGCTTCGAGAACCTGTGCACGTGCTTCTGGATCGACGCCAGGCGCTGGTGCTTCTTCCAGCACTTTTTGGTGACGGCGTTGAAGTGAGCAGTCGCGGTCGTAAAGATGGATCGCGTTACCATGTTTATCCGCTAATACTTGAACTTCGACATGACGCGGTTTTTCGAGAAACTTTTCAAGATAGACCGTCGCGTCACCGAAAGCTGCTTTCGCTTCAGACTGCGTAATCTGGATCGAACTAAGAAGATTGGATTCAGTGTGTACAACCCGCATGCCGCGACCACCACCGCCTGCTGCCGCCTTGACGATGACTGGGAAACCGATCTCTTTTGCGATTTTCAGGTTTTTCGCGTCGTCATCACCCAGTGGGCCGTTTGAGCCTGGCACGGTGGGTACATTCGCTGCTTGCATTGCTTCAATTGCAGCAACTTTATTTCCCATCAATCGGATTGTCGCTGCCGATGGACCAATGAAGGTGAATCCTGATTGCTCAACTCGCTCAGCAAAGTCCGCATTTTCCGCCAAAAATCCATAACCGGGATGGATTGCTTGTGCGTCAGTGACCTCGGCTGCTGCAATGATTGCAGGAACGTTTAGGTAACTTTGATTGGATGGGTTTGGGCCGATACATACGGTTTCATCAGCGAGCTTGACGTGTTTTAAGTCTCTATCGCATACCGAGTGCACAGCGACTGTGCGAATACCGATTTGGCGGCACGCTCTTAAAATGCGGAGTGCAATTTCTCCGCGGTTGGCGATGACGATTTTTTCAAACATCGAATTATCCAATCACAACCAAGGGCTGGTCGAACTCGACGGCGTCGCCGTCATCAACAAGAATCGCGAGGACTTTGCCAGATGCATCGGCTTCGATTTGATTCATCATTTTCATGGCTTCGACGATGCAGAGC
>Ga0255781_10004135_pt1 | contig 11080 bp, 9 predicted proteins | sample 101ome_21_FD_179979 | JGI IMG/M metagenome (GOLD analysis project Ga0255781, IMG submission 179979) | Coastal salt marsh microbial communities from the Groves Creek Marsh, Skidaway Island, Georgia - 101413BT metaG (version 2) | ecosystem: Environmental > Aquatic > Marine > Intertidal zone > Salt...
GTCAGTTTCCTTACCCACCTGAGTCCAGCGATGTGCACTATGAGTTAGAATTAGTAGTTGCGTTAAACAAAGGCGGATCGAATATTAAAGAAGAAGATGCCTATGATCATATTTATGGTTTTGGCATTGGTCTTGATATGACGCGTCGAGACCTCCAGGGTGTTTGCAAAAAAATGGGAAGACCATGGGAGATTGGAAAAGCGTTTGAACGTTCTGCACCAATGGGCAGTCTGACTCCAATGAGTGAAGTCGGAAAGATGGAAAGTGGCAGTATCCAATTAAAGGTTAATGATGAAGTTCGCCAAGATGGTAACCTGGATATGATGTTATGGAAGATACCTGAACAGATTGCAATTTTATCTAAGTTTTATGATATTACTGCAGGCGACTTGATTATGACTGGTACACCTGCTGGCGTTGGCCCAATCGTTAAAGGTGATAAATTAGTGGGTACGATTGATGGCCTACAAACCCTAATCGTAGAAGTAGTTTAAAAATTCAAGTGTATGGGGCACTCCCTCCTTTACGATAACTTTATAAAGCCCCACATTAATAACGAAGATCCGTTTCTAATTTTTAGAGATGGGTCTTCTACTTCATATCAAGATTTTTTTTCTTTATCAAAAAAGATCTCACAATTCTTTATTGAAAATCATATTAACAAAGGAGATCGAATAATATTTCAATTAGAAAAAAGCATATATGGATTAGCTATTTATGCTGCCTGCATTATGACGGGTGCAATCTATGTGCCCCTGAATGATCAGTATACTTTGGAAGAGACGAAATATTTTATCAATGACTCAGAACCTAAATTTATTATTTGTAGTATCAATCGTGCAAAAGAAATTCAAAAATTAAATTTAAAGGAAGATACATCTATATATGAAATAGACCCCATCAATGGTTTTTTAAAATTTAGCATTGATGAATATAAAGAATTAGAAGATATCCAAACAGTAAATCCAGATGAAATAATTTCATTCTTATATACTTCGGGCACAACAGGAAAATCAAAAGCCGTAGCACTTTCTCACAATAATCTTTATTCCAATGCCTCTTCTCTTAAAGAATATTGGAATATTCAAAAGAACGATCGTCTTATTCATATGTTGCCAATCTTCCACACGCACGGTTTATTTGTCGCTATAAACACAGCTTTTTTAAGTGGTTTATCTTTGTATTTCTTTGAAAAATTTAGTCTCAGCGACTTGGTGGAGGTGTTGCCCAAGTCAACATTACTCATGGGAGTGCCCACATACTATAAAAGAATGAATGACTCATCACTCATCAATAAAGAGTTAACTAGTAAAATGAGATTGTTTATTTCTGGAAGCGCCCCTTTGTCTTCCATTGATCATCAAGATTTTTATCAAAAAACAGGCCATACCATATTAGAGCGTTATGGAATGACGGAAACGAATATGAATACGTCTAATCCTTATGAAGGGGAAAGAAAACCAGGCAGTGTGGGCTTGCCATTGCCCGATGTACAAATTCGAATTACTGTAGGTAAATCCAAAATACCACTGCCAGCAAAAGAAGTTGGAATGATACAGGTCAAAGGGCCTAACGTGTTCGGGTCTTATTGGAATAATGATCAAGCAAATCAGGAGTCATTTACAGACGATGGTTTTTTTATCACAGGCGATCTAGGCTATATTGATCAAGATGGTTATGTACATATATCAGGACGAGAAAAAGATTTAATCATCTCTGGTGGATTTAATATTTATCCCAAAGAAATTGAGGATTTAATTAATAATCATCCAGATGTTAAAGAGTCTGCAGTAGTAGGGGTAAAGGATGATGATCTGGGAGAGATACCTGTAGCTATAATTGTTGTAGATATGGAGTTTAAAGCTCAAGTGTTAATAGATCTTGAAATTATATTTCAACAAAACTTAGCTAAATTTAAGGTCCCAAGGGAGATTAAAATTCTTGATAAACTTCCAAGAAATGCAATGGGCAAAATACAAAAAAATTCAATTTTAAACCTTATTACTTAAGTAATTTATTTATTCTTTTAGATAATTTGTTGTACTAGTATGATTATTCTGTGAAATATTACCTATCAATTTTAAACACTAGTTATCTTGCAATTATAATTGGTTTTATCGGTGGTTATATAGGAACACTTATTCACCTACCTTTGCCTTGGTTATTGGGTTCATTATTTGCAAACCTTCTAATTGCATTTACTAAATTAAAAGTTTCTTTTTCTAACAAACTTTTGAATCCTATCTTTTTATTAATTGGCATTATTTTAGGTGGAACACTGAATGTCACTTTATTGCACAAGGTTCATTTGTGGATTTTTTCATCAGCAATGATGATTCTTTATGTTCTTTTTAGTACTTATGTTGTTTATTGGTATTTCTATAAGTTTGCTAAATTTTCAAAATCTACTTCTGTTTTTTCCTCTTTGCCTGGTGCTCTAGCGCCTATTACAGCCGCCATATTAGAGATGAAAAATTTCTCAGAACATAAAAGTGTCATTTTAATTCAAGCAACTCGAGTAATTTTTATCGTGGGCTTACTTCCAATTATTTTTTTCTATGAGAGGGGTGCGGTTGATATTGGAGGTTTCGGATTTATTAATAATTATGATTTGAGATATTTTGGAGAAATCATTTTTATCGTGGTCCTTTGCTCGTTCGGAGCTCTCTTAATTAAGAAATTTAAAATTCCTTCCGCCACTTTGCTCTCAGGAATGTTGATTTCAGGTGCTTTTTATACATTTGAGATAATTGATGCTCGTTTTCCAGATGTTTTTATTAATATCGCTTTTGTTTTTTTGGGTACTGCTCTTGGCAGTAGATTGAATGGACTTAAATTAAACGAGCTTGGTAAATATTTGTTTCATGGAGTCATCATGTCAATTTTATTGATTTTTCTATCAGCTTTATTTTCTTACTTACTCTCTTTCATTGATGGGTTTGAATTTTTACCAACTTTTCTAAGTTTCACACCAGGGGGAATTCATGAAATGATCATTATCAGTGTCGCTTATGATATTGATCCTATTTTTGTAAGTTATCATCATTTCTTAAGAATATTTTTAATTGTCTTTTCACTGCCTTTACTTGTTAAATTGTTTGAAATAAAAAAGAGTTAATTTTTTTTGATCAAGCCTTGATAGACTTGTATCAAAATTATTATAATCATTATTATAAATAATGTCAGACTGATTGGTCGTTCCCATAAGAACGAATAAGAGCCATCATTAATTATCAGAGCTCGCCTTAAATTCTTTTCAATCATCCCACCCAAAATGAAACCTAAAATAAGTGGGGGCATTGGATAGTCTATTACTCTGAGAACTAATGAAATTAAAGCGACAATTGCCATAAAATAAATATCAAAAGAATTAAATGAAATTAAATAAACTCCGGTGACTGAAAAAAACAAGACTAGGGGCACTAATATCTTTTGTGGTATCGCTAGAATTCTCGCAATGTAGGGGATGAGAGGAAGGTTGAGAATAAGTAGAACTATATTTCCAATATACATTGAAATAATCACAGCCCAAAAAATCTCAGGCTGTTCAACATAAAGTCTCGGACCTGGTTGAACACCAAAAGATAGAAGAGCGCCTAACATTACGGCAGTTGTACCTGAGCCCGGTATCCCTAAAGTTAGTAGTGGTACAAAAGATCCAGTACAAGCTGCGTTATTAGCAGTTTCTGGAGCTGCCAGACCTTTAATTGAACCCTTACCAAAATTTAATCTTTCTTTTACAGGGGCAATAGTTCTTTCAAAACCCCAAGCTAAAAAGCTTGCAATGGTTGCTCCAGCACCAGGCAAAACACCAACAAAAAAGCCCAAAATAGAGCTTCTTCCAATAACTGGAGCGATTTCTTTGACTTCTTGTTTTGTCAATTTAATTGAACCTAGTTTTTTGGCGCTAGCATCTGATGCCTTAAAACTAATACTTTTTTTTTTAAAGATAATCATGAAAGCTTCGCTCATAGCAAAAGTGGCCATCACCAATAAGACAAAACTAATTCCATCCATCAAATTGATATTTCCAAAAGTAAATCTCGTTATATCTGAAAGAGAGTCTTGACCAACCGTTGCCAAAGCAAGACCTAAAGCTGTCATGATCATTGCTTTTAAAAATTGACCTTTACTTGCAAAAGCTGCGATAGCCAGAAGACCGACACACATTAATGCAAAATAATCAGCCGACTGAAAACTCAGACTGACTTTTGCTAACTGAGGAGCAGCTATTAGTAAAAAGATAGCAGCTATTGTTCCTCCGGCAAAAGAAGAGTAAGCAGCAATAGCTAAAGCCTTGCCTGCTTGACCGCTTCTAGCTAGAGGGTAACCATCGAAGGAAGAGGAAACTGTTCCAGCTACACCTGGCGCATTGATTAAAATAGAGGAAGTGGAACCGCCAAAGATAGCTCCATAATAAACACCTGCCATCATGATCATTGCAGACGCAGGATCAAAACCATAAGTGATAGGTATCATTAAGGCGATAGCAGACATGGGCCCAAGTCCGGGCAATGTCCCAATGATAGTTCCAGCAAAGCATCCAATCATCACCATTAAAATATTGTAGCCACTAAACGCAGCGCCAATACCTATTGTAATACCTTCAATCATGAAATAATTCCGATCGATTGTAATAAGGGATCACGAATATAAACATCGAGAAGTTCGTGCAGCAAAAATTGTAACCCGGCAACAACTGGGACTGAGCAAAAGAAAATTAATTTAATACTTCTTACACCAAGGTAGTAGTAAGCAATAATTAAAAATAAATTGGTTGATAAGAAAAATCCAGCAGTCTTAATAATAAGACCATAACTAAAAACTAGCACAAATAAGACAAATACTTTAAGCCATTCATATTGGCTGACTGGCTCATCCTCATTTTTTGAGAATATTAAGGCCAAAAATGAAAATAAAATCCCAATGTAGGATATTAACCTAGGAAAAGTTTTAGCATTAAAGGGGGCATCAACATCAAAGGTAAAAACCTTTATTTCCCCTGATAAATAAGAATAAATAGAGAAAAGGAGGAGGAAAATTAGAGCACTAATTCTTGATAGATTAATACGCAATTTTTATCCTCCCCCTTATTTTAGATATATCTTATATCACACCAAGTTGTTTCATCAGTGCTGTCATTTCAGCGGTTTGAGTCTCAAGGAAAGATATAAAGTCATCACCTGGATTATAGATGTTGACGTAAGCATTTCTCTTTCTTACCTCTTCCCACTCAGGAGTTTCTTGCATATCGCCAAGCATTTTAGCAATAGCATCTCTTTTTGCAGGATCCATATTTGGAGGACCAAAGAAACCTCTCCAGTTCACAAAGTAAGCATCAAAGCCTTGCTCTTTTAATGTTGGAACATTAGGAGCATCAGCAGATCTGTCATTTGCAGTAACACCAAGAATTCTTACTTGATCTCCAGCACCAAGAGCTTCACTGAAACCAGTAGATAGAATTTGAGCTTCACCAGATAATAATCCTGCTAAAGCTTCTCCACCAGCATCATATGGAATATAGACAACTGCATTAGGATCAGCACCAGCTGATTGGAATGCTAATGCACCGATTAAGTGGTCCATACTACCTCTAGTTGATCCACCAGCCATCTTGACTGACTTTGGATCTGCGTTGTAAGCATCAACTACATCTTGGAACGATTGGTAAGGTGAGTCTGCAGCAACTGCAATAGCACCAAAGTCACCAATGATACCAGCAATTGGAGTTACATCATTATAAGATAATGTCTTTTTAGTAGCATTCTCATTATATTGATAACCCTCATGCTTTGAAATTGATCTCAAAACGATTGGTGTTGACTGAACCATAATAGTGTCTTCAGGTTGAGTGTTCATCATCCAAGCTAAGGCTTTACCGCCTCCGCCACCAGACATATTTTCAAATGAAGCTGATTTTAGAAGACCAGATTTAACTAAAGCCTCTCCAGTACCTCTAGCACAGCCATCCCATCCTCCGCCAGCACCACCTGGAACTACAAAGTGTAGTTCATCTACTGCATGAGCAGAAACAGACAGAGCAGAGAACAAGAAAATAGCTGAGATTAATTTAATTAATTTTCTCATTTTTCCTCCTTAAATTGTGAAAGAACAATAAATCTGAAATTTATTTATCCCTCATTTATTTTCATAAATATCATATAAAATTTAGGCTTTGATTGATATTTTTAATCAATTTTTTTCAATTTAATTTGAGTTTTATTCATAACAATTTTTAATTGACTAGAAAAACACATTCATTTAAACGAGACTAATAAGAAGTATTAGGAGTCTGAAATGGAAAAGGTAGACCTACAGCATTCATCTCATGAAGATCTGTTTATTCCAAAGCGTCATCAATTAGAGGGTTGTACTAATCCTATTCATCAAGCACATGGTGTCCCGAATGAATACTATATTCGACCTGAGTGTTTTGAGATGGAAGGGGAACATCTATTTAACAAAGGTTGGTTTGCTGTAGGATTTGTCAAAGACCTTCCTCAGCCCGGCTCCGCTCTTCCTGTAAATTATTTTAATAACCCACTATTAATCGTTAAAAGCAATCAGGATGAAAAAATCAGAGTCTTTCAAAATGTATGTCGTCATCGAGGAATGATTTTAATTGAAGAACCCACAGTTTTAAAAGGGGCTATTCGTTGCCCTTACCATTCATGGTGCTATAAGCAAACAGGTGAAGTAGTAGCCACTCCGCATATCGGAGGCCCAGGTTATAACTATCACTCAGGTATTGATAAAAGTGAATTATCATTACTGGAAGTTAGATCTCATATTTGGAGAGATGTAATTTTTGTTAATCCTGATGGAATGGCACCTCCTTTTGAAGAAGTTCACCGACCCTTGTTAGATCGTTGGTCAGTTTTTGAGCAAGCCATGTATTCTGATATGAGCGATTCTTCTTTTAAATTAGAAGTAAATGGAAACTGGAAATTAGCTGTCGAGAATTATTTAGAGTCTTATCATTTACCTTGGGTTCACCCTGGATTGAACAGTTATTCTAAATTAGAAGACCATGAAAACATTGTTGAGTATGGTCATTACTCTGGTCAAATTAGTTACAAATATATTCCTCAGTACACAACAGGAAAGCAATTTGATGACTTTAAAAACTTAGGTCCCGAATGGGATACAAAAGGGGAGTATATAGTTTTATTTCCTAACTTGGTTTTAGGGGTTCAAAAAGACCATATTTTTAACCTTATTATTGAGCCTTTAGCACCAAATAAAATTCGTGAACACATTGAATTATATTACTCAGATCCAGCCATGTTAGCAGATGAGTACAAAGAAACTCGTCAAGAAAATGCTAAATTATGGAAGACCGTATTCGAAGAGGATATTTTTGTTGTCGAGGGAATGCAAAAAGGACGATATGCCAAAGGATTTGATGGTGGTCGTTTTTCTCCGGTGATGGATGAACCTACTCATGTTTTCCATGATTGGTATGCTCGAAAAATTTTAAATACTCTTTAGTTACAAATTAACTTAAATAATATTTAATATAAAAAATGAACGACTTTCAAGATTGGATTGGTAAGACTTTTCATCGTGAAGATGTCATTACTCCTCGACTCGTTGATCATTTTCAAAAAACTTTTGAACCTCATTTTGATCAATCCCAAGAAGTCCCTCCTTGTTTTTTTTGGTGCTTAGCGCCAGACAGTCTTCCCGCAAATCAACTCGGAGCTGACGGTCATCCCCAATTAGGTATTTATCTTCCCAATATTCCCTATAAAGGAAGGATGTGGGCAGGAGGTGAAATTCAATTTTTAGAAAAGTTTTATTTAGGTGACTTAGTCAAAAAAACTTCGACTATTAAAGATATTGTTTTTAAATCAGGTAGATCGGGCAACTTATGCTTTGTCAGTGTAGAGCATCTATATCAAGTAGAGCAAAAAAGTATCATTGAAGAGATTCAAAACATTGTTTACCGAGAAGATACAACTAACAGGGCATCTAGCGAACCTGATGAAATCTTTAATTTATCAGACTCACAAAAATGGACGGTGCATGCAGATAGCACGATGTTATTTCGATATTCTGCTATTACTTTTAATGGACATAAAATTCACTACGATCTTCCTTTTTCTCAAAAATCTGAAGGACATGAGGGGTTGCTGACTCATGGTCCAATGCAGGCAACGCTCATTGCCAATCGAGCATTTGCATCAGGATTGCCAATAAAATCAATGAAATATCGAGGATTATCACCTTTGGTGTGCCAAGATCCCTTTGATGTTGAGGTAGGAAAAAATCAAGATCAAATTATAGGAAGAGTGATATCTTCTAAAAATAAAATTACCATGCAAGCAGAATTTACCATATGAGCAACCAGAATATTTTACCTCGACTACCACTTTTTACCCCTGGTTGTAATATTTCCTTTTTAGATAAAGCCATAGCTAAAGGAGCGGAGAGTGTCATTGTAGATTTAGAGGACGCCGTAGCGCCTGAGAGAAAAGAAATGGCCAGAGATAATCTTCAAAAAATTCAGCATCCCGTCTTTGTTCGTATTAATGGAGAGAGCTCTTCAGAATTTGAAAGTGACTTGAATGCCGTCAAAGATCACCCCCTCATCCAAGGAATTATTTTTCCAAAATCAGAAAGTAAAGCTCAATTAGATAAAGTTCATGAGTCTACAAAGAAAAAAATTATTCCCTTAATTGAAAGTGCTGAGGGTTTAAATCAAGTTCAACAGTTAGCTAAACATCATGCAACGATTACCTTATCACTGGGTCATTTAGATTTGGCTATGTCTCTTCGATGCCAACCTGACTTCGTCTCTCTCCAATATGCCCGATCACAAATCGTTTTAGCTTGTGCGCTTGCTAAAATTCCAACACCCATCGATGGGATCACTCAGTCATTTACGAATGTTAACGAAGTTCTTCAAGATTGCCTACGAGCAAGACAATTAGGTTTTGGGGGAAAGCTTCTTATTCATCCAGCTCAAATCATTCCAGCTAAACAAGGATTTTGTCCTACAGATGAAGAATATGAATTTTCAAAACGAGTTATTGAAATTTCACCTGATGGTGCTGCGGCCCAAATTGATGGAAAAATGATTGACGCTCCTGTCGTAGAACAAGCTCGCTTAATTATTCGAGATTACGAGTTAATGAAATCTTAATGAGCTCAGATTTTTTGACATCTTTTTGTCATTGGGCCTCTCAAGAAAAAATTGATCTTTCCCCTGAAATTCTCTACGAAGCTCGTCTTAGTTACTTGGATACAATTGCTTGCATTGAGGTAGGAAAAAATCAAGTAATTTCAACAAAAATTCAAACATTTAACAATCAATACTTTCATCACTCTGTTCCAGCAAGTAGAGCGATGCAATACGCCTGCCAAGCAGGGATATTAGATTATGATGACTATGAGTCTGCAGGATCCTCTCATCCTTCCGCTCCAATAATCTCAGCGGTCCTAGCTTTAGCTCCCCAATTAAAACTTCGACTGATTGATATTCTGGAGGCTTGGGTGGTTGGCTATGAAATTATCATTCGAATGGGTGAAGCATTAGGATATGGACACTATGAACAAGGTTGGCACGCCACCTCAACTTACGGACCAATTGGTTGTGCCGCTGCTGTAGCACGATTATTAAAGTTACCTGCAGATCAATTCGGCCAAGCGCTATCTATAGCCTCAAGTTCTGCTGCAGGAATGAAATTACAATTTGGAACTGAAACAAAAGTAGTTCACGAAGGTTTAGCTGCTCAAGCTGGAATGCAAGCTGCATATTTGGCTCGACAAGGAATTACATCATATAATCAATTTTTTGATAGTAGAGATGGCTTTAAAGATTTATATGGTGATAGCCAAAGTGTTTCATTAGATAGTTTGAAGAATAAATCTTGGGGTAGCTCGGTAATAGACTATCCTGTTATTCGAAAACCCTGGCCCTCTTGTGCATATACTCACCGTATCATTGAGGCTTCAGAAAAACTATATAATCCATCAATCAATATGAAAGATATTGAAAGAGTGGTTATTGAAATTCCTGAACCATGGACCAAAGTTGTAAAATTTCACTTACCTAATAATGAAGCAGAAGCTCGATTTTCAGCTCCATACTGTGTGATGATGGCTTTACAATCCGGCTCTCTTGGACCAGAAGATTTTTCCAATCAGGTTTATTTAAACAAGGATAGACGTCAACTGACAGAACTGGCTACTGTTCAACCATTTAAAGTCGATAGTCAATTTACTGAAATGAGCCCTGATTATCCGGACACGGTCACGATTAACATGAAAGACGGTTCCTCATTCAAAGAAACAATTGGCTATGTAAAGGGAGGTCCTAATAATCCTATGAGCAGTGAAGATTTAAAAAGCAAATATGATAAATGTTCAAGTAATTCAATGTTTTTTGATCAATTCTTATCCTCCTCTTTGGATGAAAATGCATCATCTCTTCTGAGTATTTTTTAGGTTTTCCCATAATTAAATTTGATGTAGCGTAATGTTGCTTTTGGAGGAGAGGGATGAGCGATCAGCCAATATATACCATCGATAAAAAACATTACATAGACCCTCATTTATATGAGGAGGAAAAATCTAAAGTCATGATGCGCACGTGGCAGTTTGCTGGCCACGTCTCTCAATTACAAAATACAGGTGACTATTTTACTTTTGAAATTGCAGGCCAACCTCTTTTTTGCATTAAAGATGATAAACAAGAAATTCGTTGTTTTTATAATGTTTGCAAACATCGCGCCCATGAACTTCTAAAAGGTTCAGGGAATAGCAAGCGAGCAGCTAATCTGATTATCTGTCCCTACCATGGTTGGGCCTATCATTATGATGGAACTTTCAAAGCTGCGCCTAATATAAAAGTTGTCCCAAATCTTGATACAAGCAAACTATGCTTAACTGAAGTTCGATTAGAAAACTTTTTAGGTTTTCTTTTTGTCAATTTAGATAAATCGACAGCTCCCATGGATGAGTGGTTTCCGGAGGTTCGAAAAGAATTAGAAGACTTTGTTCCTTTCATTCATCAACTCAAGCCATTAAAGTGGGTAGAAATTCCTGAGTCATGTAACTGGAAAGTATCTGTTGA
>Ga0255781_10004138_pt1 | contig 11077 bp, 26 predicted proteins | sample 101ome_21_FD_179979 | JGI IMG/M metagenome (GOLD analysis project Ga0255781, IMG submission 179979) | Coastal salt marsh microbial communities from the Groves Creek Marsh, Skidaway Island, Georgia - 101413BT metaG (version 2) | ecosystem: Environmental > Aquatic > Marine > Intertidal zone >...
ATGTTGTACAGCCTCTGGTAGGCTGTTTTTGCCGACTCGTAATCAAACTGATACGCCCCTCTCCCAACCAATAATGGGTCGCTTGGTGCATCGTCTTGAATCTTAGTGTATGGGTTGTCTACAAACCCAGCCTCAACATTTTTAGTAAGATCCCTAAACTCATCAAACTTCCACTTATCTTTTGCAGAACCGTGTCTTTGGTAAAGTATCTCATCAAGAGCTTGTAGGGTGATTTGTTTTTTTACTGGGTCTTGTATATCACCGCCATCGTAATATTTTCTTATTGACCTCATCTGCTTGATTTTAAAAAGTTAAATTGCTTTGATTTTTTCCTGTTAAAGAGCCTTCCACCAGAGCCATAGACAAGAAGGTTGTAACCAGTTTGAAATGGTACGGAGCTTTGAGAACCCAAAATACCAGTGTTCATGTAGTTTAAATAGTCGTCCCACTTTAAACTCTCACCCTCTTTAGCCTTTGAGTAGTGGCCATAGCTACCAGTATCAAGCAAAATTGGAAAAGCAGAACCATTGTTATCGTTTAAAAATTTCTGTGTTTCGTTATGAAACGCTTCTGGGGACCCACCTGCTATAAACACAGATCTGTCGGTCTCTGGGGAGTATAGTATCATCTTCCCATAACCCTCGTCTTGAGTGGAAAATATTGGATTCCCTTCAGAATCAACCATCCTAAACCTAGTGTTCCCACTTTCATCTTCCCATAAATAAGAAGTTGCTATGTCGTTTGGATTTTGTCTAAGAGGAACGATTACCGTGCTGTCTTTAAACTTATCCAACTCTCCAGCAACTAGCCTGCCATCCTCAACCCCATAGTATCTGCCAGAACTTGTGTCAAAGTATCTTCCACCTTCAATCGTTGGGATGACAATTGTAGAATTACCCTTATATTGGTTGTCTGGAGACTCAGCCATTTCGGCCCACTCTTTTTTTGTTTTCGGTTGAGAGTTTGACCAGAGCTGTTCGAAATCGGCAAGTGATGATTGATTAGCAGATGTTTCAATCGCACCCACCAACCTTCTGGGGTGCTCAATAAAATCGCCACCGAGTATAGCGTCTGCCTTGAAGTCAGGATTCTCCTTAATAGAAGAATAAAACGGTGGGTTTGATTGATACCCCATCTTTTTATCAGATAGATCAATAACTATTGGATCGCTTTTAGGATCTTTTTTTGCTTCGCTAGAGAATGATTGAGCTAAGCCGAGCTTTCTTCTTGCCGCATTAGCCAGGTTTTGAACATTAAAATCCCAACCATCGTTTTCTGGTCTGTCAAATTCAAAATATGGCATCGCATTGCGAGCTTGTTCAAGCGGTAATGGATCGTTTGGGTCCCCTCCACCCATTGCATAATCAATCCAGTCGTATAGGTCTAGCGCATAGGCCGTAGGGAGGTTAACGGTTGCTGGTTTAAAGCTCTCCGTTTCAGGATCAAATGATAACCCAACATCCCCGTACTTCTCAATCGCTTCATCAAGCTTTCGGTTATACTCATCAGGGGGTAACTTTCCTTTTTTGTTTGGATCACTTGTTATCGCTCTCACATCAAATATTGTTAAGGATCGCCCTCTTCACACCTTTAATAAGCTTCTTTTTTTCTCTAAATTTAGACCTGATACTCTTGTATGCATCTCTTTTTGACTTGTTCTTAACACTCTCAGTTACAACCTCACCATCCACTAGCTTTTTTACATTAGTGTAACCGCCACTAAGTTTGTCGTACTCTCTCTTGGCCTTTTTTAGAGTCCTCTTTTGGGCTCTCGCTTCGGACATCTGCCTTCTGGCTGTCTGCCTTACTGATTTCTTGGTTGGATCTATTATTGCTCTCATAAGGCAAAGATAATCAAGACTGCCTTTTCAAAAAGGTATGACATATGTGGGGGTACCCAAATCGTACACATACATAGTGTAGAAAATGAAAAGAGCCACACCTCTCATTTAGGCATAGCTCTCCTTAATTCACAGAATCACCCTCAACAGACTCGTTCAATCATCAAACTACATAACCTCCTGTCGCTTCAGGAAGCCGTCTCGTCTGTATCAAAAATTCTTATGCAAAGTTACACGTTTTTTTTTAGAAAATCAAGTGGTGAAGTAAATTCTAAGTAGATGGTGTTAACTGATTAATAACCACTGTATTAAATAGGGTGAGTTAAAGTATATTCTAGGTGCCTTCGACGAAAAGCCTTTGAAAAAAAGGTGAGTAATACAGATCTGGGGGATAATACATACCTCCTAGCGTTGCCGCAAGTGAACCGAAACGCATCTCTCGACCCCCCTCCTTAACACTTTTTAACGTTTGCGCTACACTTTTTAGCTTTTGTATGCTAACGTGCTGAGTGTCAAAGAGTTAGGCTACCTTACTTAAACCGTTTGTTTAGCTGACTGTTGTAACTAGTTGATTCTCAACACATGACAGAACCATGCTAATATCTTTAGCAATGCTAAAAACCCTCTATACAAAAGGCACACTAAAGCACCAAACAATTTCTGTTAATTAGTGTTAACAGGCAACAAATGTTAAATCATTTGGATATTACCTATTATATACGTATAGCATTCCAATTGTTAAAATCTGTTAATCGTTTGGAATTGTCAGACGGTTTGGCTATGCAATGCTGTTTAACATTTGCTTACATTATTTAACATCTGTTAACAGTTCAGCTATTGACTTTCTCGTTGTCCTGACATGACACGATTTCAGCCCGTTTCAGCTACTTTGGGGGTGTTGTGGGTGCATGGTATTAAAAAGCTGAGAAAGTTCAACCACGGGACGTTTTACATATTTTAACAACTTTCATTTGGTTATTCGACTTCGTTTGCTCACGCGCGGTCATTATTACAAAAGGGAAAAATTCATTTAACATCTGTTAACGGTTTGGGGGTTGACTCGTATGCGTTCATTTTTGAACATTTGCTCAGATGAAACGAACGATACACATAAAGGACACGGGGACGACCTTAAGCGGTCGCCAACGTAAACAAGTGAAGCGATGCAAGCTGTCCAATTCCAATAACAGGAAAAGCGACACAAAGCGCAAAGCGGACGCCTTACATGGTGAGTTCATGAACATAGCGCGGAAACTCAACCGAGCCGACGCGCAAAGAGATGCAAGACGGGCGAAGCGTCGCCGTTAACATCTCTTAACATACGAAGTGGAGTACCCAATTAGGGGGCGGTACGCAGTCCACACTATAAACGGACGAACACGGCAACGGATTGAACGTGCGTGTACATGACGAAATGCGCTTTGGCGTATCGTGTATGCGAATGGGCTAGCTACACCTGAAGAGAATGCCCGTACAATTCAATCTTATACCGCTATGAAAGCAAAGGTATCATTTAAGCTCGTGAACAATCACGGGGTCGAAACATTTTCGTGGGACGCTACAGGTGAGGTGGGCGATACGTCCAAACTCATCCATGCAATGACCGACGAAGTTAAGTGGATGCAGACGAAAGCTCTTAAGATGAAGTCCAAGGGGACGCGCTTGGGGCTTATTTCTGCAACGAATATCATTCAATTCCGCGCTCAGGTATTCCGCGATTCGTGGGAGGACTTGGGCTTGGAGGAGGTGAACGCACGTTTGAAGCACATCCGTTTGTGTACACGTAACGCGAGTGGATGGCAAGCATCCGACCACAGCGACCACATCGAGTTGGTCGTCGAGGCTGCTATGCGTTCGCTGAAGGCTTAAGGCACACTGATGAGTCCTGATGGGACGAAACCCCCATGCGTTGGGGGTCTGTGTCGTGGGGAAAGTCCTCACGCGTGAACGGCTAAACTTAATTACCATGCCGAATTCTTTTTATATCTACTTGGGTATGAATCCACACCCAACAACCAAACGCCTACAGGAACTGTATTCGTGGGCGGAGTTCTACCGCGCCAAGGGTATCGTATGGCGTGATGGGCGAAACATCCTTCAAGAGTTGGAGGACGAGATTGAGCAACTTAAAGCGAAGCGAAGCAATGATTGACCACGCTGGAATTCGAGAGCGCAAGCGCATTGAGCGCGAGGAGCGCATACGCAAAAACCTAGAGAGTTGGGCGCACCGTGTGGTGTTGCGCGGCTCTTTCCGTGCGCAAAAGCTACGGGCATTCGATATCCTACACGATTTGCGTGGGATACTGAACGATGACGAACACTTCTTACCTCGACTGTGATGGGACGTATCAAGATAGGCTCCAAGGTTGTTATCCGTGAGTGGGGTAACAAGCAACGCATCGAGGTGGTGTGCGGTATCGAGCGCACCTACGAACCAAACGAAAAGTATGGGGAGGAGGTGGAATCCGTCGATCTGAATGATAACTACATACTCACCATGACGAGTGGGCATTGGCGATACTCAACGCAAGTGCTTGGATTGGTGAAGCCAAACGAAATGTACGAGAATGGTAAAGCAGGTAATTAGTACTCGCAAGCTACGGCGTAACTCTTTGCATTGGTATGGCATTGCCACCCCTGAGGATATCCTTGAGGGTGTGCAATGGTATGCTGATGCCATGAAGTATGCGCAGTTCCTTAGCGTTACGTTCAACATCAGCAAGGTAATAGCTGCTGCTGTCATCAGTGCGCTATCCCCCAACAACAAGTGGGAGCGTAACAAGATTGATGCGTTCAACGTGATACAAGCATGGCGCGACGGGCTGACCCCTGACCACGTCAAATGCTGTACGTACAACGCCAACAAGTACAAGGCATTCTTCATCCTTCAGGGGAATGCTGAGATACTACGCAAATCACGCAAGACCCATGCGTTTGCACTCAATGTGGGTGCTAACGATGAGTCCGTGGTTACGATTGACAAGTGGATGCTACGTGCATTCGCTACGACATCGAAGACCCCTAAGAAGTGTCGTGAGACAGTAACCCCACAGCAGTACGATGTGCTAGCCAAGCAGTTCTGCAAGGTGGCACGAGATACAGGATATAAACCCTACGAGTTGCAAGCCATCATTTGGGTTGTGATTCGCAAACATTGGTTATGATGAATAAATACAATTCACTGACGGAAGTACTTTCCGCATGGGATATGCTCGAAATAATTGGCGAGACCCCCAACAAATCAAACAGCATCCTTGCCATGGCTGACAAGGTCAAGGTAGCTATCGAGTATTCAATACGAGTGCCTGACACGGTCAACTCCTCCCCGTATACCACGGCATACCTAGTGGGGTACGATGACAATGGCAACAGGCACACGCTACGCAACCAACAGTGGGCGATGCCTCACAATGATGGCGATGCCGTCACGGATGCGCAGATGTTCCACAATTGGTTCAGGGAGAAGATGGCTGAGGCGAGGGGCTTGGATGAGGATGCAAGGACGATACTTACATGGAAGGTTGACAATTGGTTGAGCGATGACTTTACACCACTAACAGCTGACGAATGATACAGGCAACACTACAATTCCGCACGAAGAGCGCAACCGATTGGGTTGTGTTCAAAGAGTTTAACGATGACAACCATCTGTCGAACTTCATTGACTACATCTGTCGCACCAAGGGGTACACCCTTGACGAATGTTGGATTGAGAATGATAAAAGAAATTGATCATGGACGAAGAACTCACCCTAAAAATCAGTAACGCATTCAGTGATACGGGTGCGTACAAGGAACTGAGCAGGATTTTATTCATGTCTAACATCTTAGGTAGGCAAGAAATAGAAGAGTTGGTTGACAGACTCGAAGCATTTATTGTGCAAGAAATAGAAGAGATAATTCATGAACGAAGAAACTAAATTGCGAGCCACGCTCGAAATGGTATGTAACATACTCAACAACTGTGAATGGACTCTAGACGGAGCGCAAGACCCTGAGTACCTACTTACAAGCGAGCGATTCATACAGCGAGTCGTGGAGCAGTACCACACAAACAATCGTTAACAGTGATTAACAGAATAAACTTGCGAGCGTACGCCGTTCGCTTAATCTTTGCCCCATGGTAACAGCAATCATAATCGTGTACGTCATAGCAACCGTTGTGGCTGTACTACAAAGTTTAAAACAATGAAGACATACGCATTGATTCATGCAAAGGCAGGCTTATCTGAGGGTTACTCAGAGACATCTGTCGAATTCTTTCGCGACCGTGACGTTGCGATACAACACAAGCTGTCGATTCTGTCTGACCTAATGGATATGCCACACGAGTCTGTCGAGAGTACCACTAACGGCATGCGCGACGTAATCACATTCAGCGAAGAGGAGTGCGAGGCTGAGGTCTTGCAAGTTGTTGAGATTCGAAATCAACCACATCCTGCCCCTCATCAGAACCAGTGGTTCGTATGGAGTCAAATCGATAGCGAGCCTGACATGACCACCGTCACGCACGACCACAGTCAATGGGTGGAATCACTTGACGAGTGCGACGTAATCAAGCGTGGCCTAGGTGAGATGCAGTTGAGCGGTGACACGATACCAAGCTACATGCCATTCGAGTTTGTGAATGACGTGTACACAAGTTGGCACTCCATGCTCGACCTCGATGACGTATGCTTACACTTCTTCAAAGTAAAATTCTTTCACTAAAACTCTAACACATGGACAGAGCAATTATTGACCGCCTCGTATACTGCGAGGAAACCTATGCAGGTGAGACCGAAACATGGAGAGACCCTGTAACAGGTGACTACTACCACGTACCTATCAGAATCGTCCGCGACTGGGACGATGCAATGAACCTTAATGACCCTAATTGATGAAACGCAATCGTAATTCAATATCCAATATGAAAAAATACAATTCCGTGTTTACCATCTCTCTGTCGATTGACCACGACAAGGAAGATGCGTCAGACATCACTATGGAAGACATCATCGAAGCCACAAGTAGGCGACTCGATGACGTAATGTACGACTGCCCCATGGAAACCTTAGTTACAGGTCCAGACGACACATATGAAAACGAACCATAATCATGTACAAAGTTAGATTCCACCTTGGGCGTGGCGAACACTTCATGCACTGGCAAATCAAAAGCCAAAACATGACGTGGTATCACGACCCATCCAAAGTACAGCTTGCGCTATTCGACTGCAAGCTTGTTGTCCAACCATCCACCGCCAAGAAGATACATGACGGCGCGTGTAAGACCGTGTGCGCATGGATTCAATGCGACGAGGTGCAGGTGCTACCGCTCAATCGTATTGGCAAGAACGAGACGGATTGGAACGTACGATTCAATCCACGCATCAATCCTGAGTGGGTTGACAGGTACGGCAATGTGATGAGCGGTGAGCAGTTCCCAATCGTATTCACTGACGACCGTAGTCTGTTTGTGATGGGGGATGCACATGAGTGCCAAGACTACGACAATGTAATTCGAACATATTTACTTAATGAGCAGAACAATGAAGTACTGGAATAACGAAGGCAAACAGCAAAAGCTGAAAGACATCTACTGCAAGCAGTTGATCCCTGACTACGGTGATGCTGACACCCCTGAGGGTGAGGCATTGCGTAGCATCCTCAGAATCAATCACGACATCTTCAACAACGGTGCGTGTAACATCTTCCGCACATGGACAGAGTGCGATGGTGATGACTGTTGGGATGAGCGCGAACTTGACCGCTTTTGGGAGGACAGATTCGAAGCTGTCCGCAATTTCACAGGTGAGGACATGAGTGACCTCATCGAGTTGTGTGAGCGAGTAGCCATGGGCTATTGGCCTAAACGTATTGGCGATGTGGTGGACGACCTCATCGACACTATCATAGACAAAATCAAAACAACCACCCCTGTCAATGGGGATTTAATCCAAGTGTAATATGTTAACAGAAAAAGAAGCCCTGACCTTCATGCAGAAGGTTGACAACACCGCACCGTTTTGGGAGCAACTCCACTCCATGGACGACATGCAAGTCAAGCATGCTGTATACAATCTTATTGTGACGCGACGCGACGTGAACCTCTACCTCAAAGACATCAAGCCCCACGCTCAGTGGAAAATCAGTGATGTCAAGGCATACTTTGGCATCAAGGGTGGCAAGCAAAAGATTGCTGACCAGATCAACCTGCTTCACCGCGAGTTCGTAGAGCCTAACCTCAACAAAGACAGCGACAGCAGTAACGAATCAGCACAAGTAATTGTAGGTAACGATGATGAGTAAAGAACTACAGAACGTAGCAGCTGCTGAACCAAGAGAAGTGGCTTTAGTGACCGCCGTCATCATCCGTGAGGATATACTCATGGGTACTGTCTACCAAACCTTTGACAAGGCATACGAAATAGCCGTCAAGTTTGTGGACAGATACCCATCTGACCTCGATTGGGGTGTTGATGATATCCGTGACGAAGACGGCAATCTAATAACATACGATTGGGATGAGGCAGTAATAAATTTTGCACGAAAAAGAATGATACCAAACGATGTAATACAAGAACCAAAATGAATGAAGAATCAATGATGCTCGCAGTTGTCGAGCAAATACTCGAAAGTATGTGGATGGATGGTGGAATCATGAAGAGTGTTCTACCTGCCGAGAACGGTGAGTACATGTGGGTACACAACGACAACGCCCACAAAGCAAAAGGAGGCCCGTATGAAACCTACGAGCAGTATTTAGAACGAACATCTAACATCAATTAATCATGGATACGAAACGCAAAGAAGAACACATTCGCAACATAGCCTTTTGCATCGCTAACGGTGCATCAGGTTACGTCACTGACAACTTCCGAATCGACGATCTACCCACGCCTCAACGCGCAGGGACGCTGTCGCAACAGGACGCCTATGCTCGTGGACGGGCTAGGGTCATATTTGACGAGTTTATTGAGCAAAACCCAAACATCGAGGACTAATGGTAATTAAATGGATTAACGAGAAAGCCGCATGGTTCTTTACCAATGGCAACAAAAACAACAGCCTTGCCCATGTAAAGGAACGATACGGACCATACAGGCTTGTTGAGCACGAAGACACCGTGACCATAACAATGAGCAAGATAGCCTTCATACAATCGAGCAAGTTTGCCAGGTACGGCTTAGACTGCTTTAAGTACGGATGCCTTCCCAAGTGGGAGCCAAAACTGAACTCTGCTAAATCAATTAACAAAGTCATTGAGGCTATGAATTACGATGCCCACATGATTGGCACAAAGTTTTACAAAGAAAGATTAGCAAAGAAATCATGAGTGCTACAGAGCAAGTACAAATTATGGAACATGGCTTATTTGACACACAGAGTCGAACCATGATCAAAGCATACGACCTGTTCAATAACTACGGTGGATGTTCTTTCTATTGGATGGACGGCATGATGGCTATGATAACCAACGGTTACATGGTTGGAGGTGCATCGAAAGGCATAACGGTGGCTTCAGACCAGATTGATATGCGTTTATTCAGTTACATGTGGGACTACTTCACGGATAAATTCAGTGCCTTGTCAGATGACGATGAGCTTTGTCTTGGACTTTGGAAAGACCCCTCTAACGGCGCGATGGTCATGGAGTTGTCTACATGGCACGGCGACGAGGCTGAGGCGTTAGCCCTCTCTATATCGAGAAAGCAGAAAGGATATTATGATGTTAAGAGAAACAAAACAGTTTATGTGATATGAAACACAAGTACATACAGATACACCCAGACGAAAAGTTGATCAATGACTCCTGTGTCATCGAGATAATGAACGCAGAGGACGGCGACGGATACAATATGTATGTCGTTGACGAGGATGCAAACAAGGTTGTGATCAACGAATGGGAGCCAGACTTCGAATGGGTATGGCAGACGGCCAAGTACTTCAGCAAGAAGCACAATCTTGAAATCATTGATAGAACCCCTTACTGATGTATACTAATAGAGATATAGATAAGGAGATGATGGATCGACTGAATGTCGCCCTGTCACTCCTCAAGCGATTCATAGAGATCATGGAGGAGGAGAAAGACGGGAGCATAACGATCGAGCAACAGATATCTGATTTGTACATGGACTGCAAAGAAAATGGGTTGTGACCTTGGAATATTGCTTTAACCAAATTACCTTTGACCCCACTTAAATGAAAGAGAGAGAGTTATTACGACGCTATTACCACATTCTCGGCCTTGTACCTAACAAGTCTAGAAAGGCTGAGCAGGTAAAGGCAAGAGCTGCTATGATGACAGCGATGCGCCAAAACGGATTGAAGCTTCATCATATCGCAGAGATTTTTGGTAGCGACCACTCAACAGTGGTTCATCATACTAGAAAGCACGAATCAAACCTTAGGTTTTGGGATGGTTATGAACACAAGTATACCATCGCATCAGGCTTGTGTGGTGTTTCGATAAGAAACAAGGCCATCAAGTGGAAGATACGCAACCTGAACGCTACCATCAAAAGGCTGTCAGGCATCAAAGAGAACTTAGAAAAACAATTAAATCAAAAGAGTTATGAGTCAACACAAGTTTAAAACAACCAACATCAAGGGGAAGGAATACGTCATGATAAATGAGCGTATCAAGTTCTTCCGTAGTGAAAAGAAATACGAAGGCTGGGCCATCACAACAGACTTTACGATGCTTGATGCTGACATGTGTGTGTGCGTATGTAGGATTTATGATGCAGGTGGGCAGGTCATCTCTGTGGGTCACGCACATGAGGACCGATCGTCCAGTATGATCAACAAGACTAGCTACGTAGAGAACTGCGAGACATCTGCAATTGGCAGGGCGCTTGGGTTCATGGGGATTGGGGTTGACACCTCTATCGCATCGGCAGAAGAAGTGCAGACCGCAATAAAGAAGCAGAACATGATTGAAAAGGTGCAAAAGACATTCGACACTGAGCCACCACAAGACATCATGCAAAAGGCTATTGATTACATCAAGTCCAGCAAAGACAAGAAAAAGGCCTTTACATCAATCATGGGCAAGTATGAGAAGTCGTTAAGTGAAAAGCAAATCGAAGCAATCAAGAAGTTCGTTCGATGATCACAATACACAGTAAGGAGGGTTGGTACCACTGTAGGCAGGGTATCAGGAAGGAGAGCAAACGGAGTGGTAAACCAACTTTGATTAGCATACCATGGAGTTTGATTAAAAAGTTTCCAACTGGCGTCAGGGGATTG
>Ga0255781_10004146_pt1 | contig 11070 bp, 9 predicted proteins | sample 101ome_21_FD_179979 | JGI IMG/M metagenome (GOLD analysis project Ga0255781, IMG submission 179979) | Coastal salt marsh microbial communities from the Groves Creek Marsh, Skidaway Island, Georgia - 101413BT metaG (version 2) | ecosystem: Environmental > Aquatic > Marine > Intertidal zone > Salt...
AAAGGCGGGCTGTTTTACAGCCGGCGTGTGGGGTCCGAGGGGCAGCTTTTCAACGCCACCAAATTCAGTGGCCGGACCGCCTCAAGCACGGGGATCGGGGTTTTTCAAGCCTTTGCACGTGACACCACCAACGGAGAAAATGCCCTGACCTCGTACAACGTGTCTGTGGTGGACCAAAACCTGCCCAACAACGGGTTTGTCACGGCGCTCAGCACGGCGACCGTCCGTTCGGAGGACGGCCGCGATGCCTACGTCCAAGGCGCACAATTCTCCCTCAGAAACAAAGAAAACAGCTGGGCCGTCGCAGGAAGTGCTGCGCGCAACACCATGGCACAGGGGGACACCGCTGCTCACGAGGAAGGGCACCGGTGGGGGTTGAACGTGGCACGAACCTCAGGACAATTCCGGGGGTCGTTGGGCCACTACCGCGAGTCGGAAGAATACAACCCCAACGACCTCGGCTACCTCGCCGCCCCCAACGAAATTGTGACTTGGGGCGACCTGGAATACGGCATTTACAAGCCTTTTGGGTCCTTCAACCGGATGTGGTGGAACCTTCGAAGCGAACTCGTCCACCTGTACGCGCCACGCAGTTACAGCAACTGGACGTGGAGCGCGGAGTGGGCCGCCGTGTCACGCACGTTTTGGTTCAACAAGTTCACCGTGGAAGGCCAACCCCGGGAGGGCCAAGACTTCTTCGCTTCTCGGCTGGACGGGCTGGCGTTTGCCACGCCCCGCTGGCAGAGCGTCGACTTCGTCACCTCCACCGACTACCGCAAGGCCGTGGCGTTGGATGCCTTTGCCAAGCGCGTTTGGCGCGCCGACGTGCCAGACTGGAACGAATCTTTTTTGCGGTTGGCGCCTCGCTTCCGGTTCAGCGACCGGTGGAGCGCCGACTACGTGTGGAGTTGGCAAGTGCGCCACAACGAACGGGGGTACGTCAAATTGGTGGAGGACGTTTATGGCCCGCCGGTGAGTTTGTTTGGGCGACGTGAAAACACAAGCCACACCCACGTCCTCAACGTGAGTTGCATCTTCACCCCCATGTCGAGCCTTTCGGCGCGCATCCGGCACTATTGGAGCGTCGTCGACTACCACGAATTCTTTGAACTCCGGCCCGACGGAAGCCTCGAAAACAGCCTGCTGGCGTCGACGTATTTTGACGAGGCCACCTCCACGTCGCCCGAGGACGTGAACTACAACGCCTGGAGCGTCGACTTGGTCTACAGTTGGATTTTTTCGCCTGGAAGCGAACTCAGCGTCGTGTGGAAAAACACGTTGAACGAATCCGGCAACGCCCTGCCCTCCGGATACTGGGACAATTGGGAAGGCATGCTGAACACCGGCTTTGCCAATTCCCTGTCCGTACGCGCGTTGTATTACCTAGATTACAGCCTCGTGGCGTCACGGCCACGTCAGTGACCGCTCCCACACCGCTTCGTTCCCCACTTCGTCCGTCACCACCAACCGAACCACGCACGGCTCGCCTGAAGGGTGAATGCCGTCGCTCGCTTCGTAGGTGGCCATGTTGCGCTTGGGGTCCCAAACCAGCCTCGCCCACTTCCCGTTCAGGGTCAAGCCGAGTTGGTCCACCCCCGCGAGTTGGTCCTCCACAAACCAAACCGCATCCCCACCCTCCACCAAGGGCGTTCCGCTGAAATACGGCAACACGCGTGGCGGAACAGTGTCCCGAGTCAGGATCCATTCGCCCCCCTCCGGGAGGGAGACCGTCCAATGCGAGTCGTTCCACGCCGCTTTTGAAACCGCTTCGACCTCCCCGTCCTCCATTCGTGCAGCCAACCAGCGGTCGGCCGGCCACGGCGAACCTGGCATGACTGCCCAAGATCCAGCCCACGATTGCCCTTGGGCAGACGGGACGGGCCACCGAACCTCAAAATCCTTGCGCAACGGAACGTCCACCGGCTCCAAGCGAGCTTGCCAACCCTGGTGAACCCAGTCCCACGAGAACGTCGCGGCTTCGAACAAGGTGCCAGATTGCCACGACAACGTTGCGCCCTGCGCTTCGGTTTGGCCGGGGCTGTCCGGAAGCACCTCAAACGTACCCCCCTCGGCCAACTCCTTCGGAATCCATTTCCCAACTTCCGACGCTTGTGCGGTTGCCCGAAGCACCGCATGTCGACGCGTCTCGTTTCCCGCCGCATCCCTCGCCACAAGCGTCAGCGACCGCAGTTCTCCTTCTTTGAGGTCCACCCATCCGTCCGCCCCCTTCCCCCGGTAAATGTCCAGCCGGTTGCTGGGCAATCGGTGAAGCCGATGCACCTGGTCTCGCTCCGACCGCCAAACGGGAAACAGGGTGTGGGCGTTCATGTCCTTGTTCACGGAGAAATCCAATTCCGCCAATTCAAACCCAAACGCCGCCACCTCTTCCCCCGATTCATTTCGAAGAAAGGCATCCAAGTTCCTCACGCCACAGACGTTCCCGGCCCCGTCAAGCAAGTCGTACGCCTCCGCGGAGAACCTCACGCGCAACGGAACCTCCACCGTGTCGGTCAATGGAAACGTGATTTTTCGCAACCCGCCATTCCCTTCAAGCCACAAGGCCGGCACCTGAGGAGGGCGTGTATCTTCCTTGTCAAGCCAGCCGTCCAGCGGATTCAGCGGGTGCTGTGTGCGGGTGTCGCGCACCTCGAAGTGCAGGTGAGGACCTCCACTTCCACCTGAATTTCCCGACCACCCCAGCGTATCGCCGGCACTGAACTTCAGGCCAGCACTGCGCGGCGGGGATGCGTCAAGCCCCAAGGTTCGACCTTCATACGTTCGGCTAACCGCCCAACTTTGGACTTGAGGTGAAAACCGCTGCAGGTGCGCGTACACCGTGGTGATGCCGTCGGGCCCCTCGAGGTAGATCGCGTTGCCGTAGCCCCACGGCGACATCTTCACACGCGACACCCAGCCGTCCGTTGCCGCGAGTACCACGTGACCTTCCACCCCGCCCGTTTTGAGGTCCACTCCGGTGTGAAAGTGGTTCCCTCGCAATTCGCCAAAGTTGCCGCTAAGCGAAGGCGTCAAGCGCAACGGCGCCACCCAGGCGTTGGCCTCTCGAAACGCCCTTGCTCGCGAGGCATTGTCAAAATCAACTTGCCCCCATGCTTGCAAAGTGCCAAAAATCAACGGGATGAAAGTCAACACGTTAAAAGACGCCCACTTCACAATTCGTCGAAAACCTTGCGGCGACGGGGAATTGACAAGGAGTTGGCGCATCATGGTGCAAAACTACGTGCGAAGCTGCCTGCCTTCTTGAGGCGCTTCCCTTACTTTTGTTCACGAACTGGATTCATGTCGCAACCTCATTCACAACTGCAACCTCTGCTCGAAGCGGTGGAACGTCTCTTGGAGGCGCACGGCACCCTGCAACGGGAAAACGCCGAGCTCCAAGGGCAATTGAAGCAAGCGGAAGAAGCGTTGTCTCAGGCGCGTCAGGAATCCCAGTCCGCTCTAAACCTTTCAACCCCAACGCCCCCAACCCCCGCCTTGACGGCTCACGAATTGGATGCGCTGGTGGAGGAAATCGACTCTTGCATCGCCCTTCTCAAAACCTGAGAAACGAACCCATGGAAACGCTCGACATCAAGCTTGGAGGAAGAACCTACCCTCTGACACTTTCTCCCGAGGAAGTGGATGTTGTGCGCGCTGCCGCGGAGGCTGTGGAAGCGCAAATCGCGCAACTCAAGTCCCAGTATGCCATATCCGACCGCATCGACCTGATGGCCATGGCCGCCCTGCAAATCGCCGTGCAATCCCGCACCTCAGGCACCACGCAACCCCCCCCTGCCGCAGGCCCACCTTGGCCCGCAGAGGAAGTCGACCTCCTGCTCCAGCGAATTCAAGACGCCCTTCAAAGCTGAGGCCAAGGCCTGAATTCGAAACCCATGTCACCCATCCTCGCCGCAGCCGCCGGACTCCTTTTGGGAGGAGGCGCAGGCTATTTTTTGTTCTTGCGCGTTTTGACTGGCAAAGCCGACAGCATTGTCCGTGAAGCCGAATTGCGCGGAGAATCCATCAAGGAGAAGAAAATCCTCCAGGCCAAAGAGAAGTTCATCGAACTCAAGGAAAAGCAAGCCAACCAGCGCAAGGACCTCGACCGGAAACTGAACGAGCGCGAAGAGCGCATCAAAAAAACCGAGTCCAACCTTCAGCGCACCATCGACCAAAACAAGAACGCCGAGCACCGGCTCAAGCAAGACCAAGAGAAGGTGGAGCAACGCCTAAATGCGCTCGACAAGAAGCAGAAGGACCTCGAGGCCGATCACAGCAAAGCCATCGAGGCGTTGGAGAAACTGAGTGGCATGACTGCGGACGACGCCAAGTCTGCGATGGTTGAGCAAATCAAGACCGAAGCTCGCGCCATGGCGGCTTCACAAGCTCAAGACATCATCGACGAGGCCAAGGAACGCGCCAATTCCGAAGCCAAGAAAATCGTCATTCAGACCATTCAACGCGTGGCAACCGAGCACAGCGTGGAGAACAGCGTGTCGGTGTTCCAAATCAAGAACGACGACGTCAAAGGACGCATCATTGGCCGTGAGGGCCGCAACATTCGCGCCCTTGAAGCCGCAACGGGAGTCGAGTTCATCGTGGACGACACGCCAGAAGCCATCATCCTGAGTTGCTTCGACCCTGTGCGTCGTGAAATCGCGCGCCTCTCCCTCCACCAACTCGTAACCGACGGACGCATCCACCCTGCACGCATCGAGGAAGTGGTCGATAAAGTCACCAAGAAGATTGAAGAGGAAATCGCGGAGACAGGCAAGCGCACGGTCATTGACTTGGGAATTCACAACCTCAAAGGCGAACTCGTCCGCATGGTTGGGCGGATGAAGTACCGCTCTTCCTACGGCCAAAACCTCCTGCAGCACAGCCGCGAAGTCGCCAACCTCTGTGCCACGATGGCGGCAGAACTCGGCTTGGATGCCAAGGCCGCCAAGCGCGCCGGACTGCTCCACGACATTGGCAAGGTCAGCGACGAAGAAAGCGAATTGCCGCACGCGCTTCTCGGCATGAAGATTGCGGAAAAGGCGGGCGAACGCGAAGACGTGTTGAACGCCATCGGCGCCCACCACGACGAAATCGAAATGACCTCCCTCCTGTCGCCGATCATCCAAATCTGTGACGCCATCAGCGGTGCGCGTCCCGGTGCGCGTCGAGAAATGGTTGAAGCGTACATCCAACGCCTTCGGGACCTGGAAAACCTTGCACTTGAATACCCCGGGGTCACCAAGTCCTACGCCATCCAAGCGGGACGTGAGCTTCGCGTCATGGTGGAAAGCGACCAGGTGAGTGACGATCAGGCCGATCAGTTGTCGTTTGACATCAGCCAGCGCATCATGAACGAAATGACCTACCCGGGTCAGGTGAAAATCACGGTCATCCGTGAACGTCGCGCTGTAAGCATCGCACGCTGATGACGGACGGGGGCCGCACGCCCTCGTGGGGGGCTTCGCTGAGTTGGCAAAGCCTCAACGTGCTGCTTCAGGTTGTCCTTCAGCTCGTGTACATCCGCATCTTGGCGGGCCTGCTCACGGAAGAGGACTTTGGCATCATGGCCATCGCCCTGATCGTCGTGGGCGTGGTGGAGATTTTTGCTCAAGTGGGCATCGGCCCTTCAGTGGTTCAATACGCAGGCTTGAAGTCCCAGCACACGTCTTCGGCATGGTGGTTCAGTGCCGTTTTGGGGCTTCTGTTTTTCTGCGCGATGTTCGTCGCGGCTCCCGAAATCGCCTTGCACTACGGCGAACCCGTTTTGCAGCCCGTGTTGAGGTGGATCTCGTTGAGCTTCGTGATCTCCGGATTCAGTGTGGTTTCACGAAGCCTGTTGATTCGCGAGATGAATTTTAAAGCGCTGACCGCCTGTGCCCTTGCCGGAATGCTGGTCGGAAACCTCGGCGTGGGGTTGGTGTTGGCGTGGAACGGCGCCGGGGTTTGGGCCTACGTCAGCGCCCTTCTCGTCCAAAACGCCGTCCTCAGTGGGGGATACCTTGTGTACGCCCGCATCCCTGTGGCGAATGGATTTCGGTTTTCGCGCATACGTGAGATGGTGGGCTACGGTCTCCGAAGCACCGCCTTCAACTTGTTGACCTACGCCGCAGCGAAGGTGGACGTATGGCTTGTGGGGGAAAAACTGAGTACCGGCGAAACCGGCGTCTACGACCGGGCGGTCAACCTCATGGGTCAACCCATCACCGTGCTTGGCAAGCTCGGGGACAGCGTGCTGTTCAGCGGCTTGTCCTCCTTGCAACACGAACTCGACAAAATGCGCCAAGTGACCCTTCGTGGCATGCATGTCATCGCCCTGTTGACCATCCCTTTGGCAGCGGCATTGGTCTTGCAGGCCGAAGGCGTAACCTGGCTGTTCCTGGGAGACCGTTTTTCCGAGGCGGCTCCGGTGGTCCAAATCCTGTTTGCCGCGGTGGCCTTCCGTGCCCTCACCAAGTTGGGCGACGCCAACCTGCGTGCGCTCGACGGGTTGCGCCTCGGCATTGGCATCAAGGTGGTTTTCTTCGCTGCCGTCGGTTCCGGGGTGTACGTGGCCTTGGACCGAGGCATGGGCATGACCGGGGCGGCGTGGGCCGTGGTGGGCGCCTCCGCCCTTCAATGGGCCTTGACGACCGCGTGGGTCATGAGCCGACTCAAGCTGACTCCGGTCGCCGTCCTCCACGCACTCGCCTCGGGATTGGTTTTGGGCCTTGTGGTGGTGGGGTCGATGGCTGCAATGACCTTGCCTTGGTGGCTTGAGGCCACGGTCGCTGCCTTCCTTGCCTTGGGGATTTTGGTGGCTTCTCCGTCCCTCGCAGTTCCACGGTGGGCGGATCCCGATGCCCAAATCCGAACTTCCGTCGCTCGCTGGCTTCCCGGTGCAGCTCGCGCAAGGTGGACCCAATGAACAATTCTCCCCGAGACGGCGTTGAGCATCCATGAAAATGATTACTTCCCTCCTGATTGCCGGCGCCGCGGTGCTCGTCGTCGCCGGTTTGGTGGCCTGGAACACCTTCAACGGTTCCACTTGGCACAACCCCACTCCCAGCATGACTTCGTTCTACGATCTCCAAGCCGAAACCCTCGAGGGCGAGGCCTTTTCATTTGAAAGCCTCCGAGGCAAGCGCGTCCTGATTGTCAACACCGCCTCCAAATGCGGCTACACTCCCCAGTACAAACCGCTTGAAGAACTGCACAAACGCTATGCGGACAAAGGCCTTGTGATTCTCGGTTTTCCGTGCAACCAGTTCGGACGACAAGAGCCTGGAAGTGCCAACGACATTCGAGAGTTCTGCACGCGCAACTACGGCGTCAGCTTCCAAATGATGTCCAAGGTGGATGTCAAAGGCGACAACCAACATCCGGTTTACGCGTGGCTGACTCAGCAGTCCCTGAACGGTGTCGGAGACCACAACGTTCGGTGGAATTTCCACAAGTTTCTCGTCAACGAGAACGGCGAACTGGTGGCTGCGCTCGGCAGCGGAGCTGACCCTCTTGGCGATGAGGTTCTTGCCTTTGCTGAGGGACGCTGAATTTGCGAACAAGGTGCCTGCCGATATTCTGATAATTCCCCAAACAAAATCAGCGGGCAGGTGGTGAAGATTTGGGAACTTTGGCGCCATGTCGAAAGTCCACAACTACTCTGCAGGTCCTTGCATCCTGCCTCCTGACGTTCTCCAACAAGCCTCCGATGCCGTTCGCTCGTGGGACAACCACGGCTTGTCGCTCATCGAGATGTCCCACCGCAGCAAGCCTTTCGTGGCCGCCATGGAAGAATGCCGAGCGTTGACAAAGGAGTTGTTGGCGTTGCCGGATCGCTTCGAAATCTTGTATTTGCAAGGCGGTGCAAGCCTAGGCTTTCTGACCGCCGCGATGAACATGCTGCCGGAAGGAGGGCAAGCGGCTTACGCCGACACGGGCACCTGGTCCGCCAAGGCGATCAAAGAGGCGAAGCACGCGGGAACTGTGAACGTGGTGACCTCTTCGAAGGAGAGCACCTACGACCACATCCCCGCTGTGGGTGAAGTGGATGCGTCGAACGCCTACCTGCACATCACCACGAACAACACCATTTTTGGGACGCAGTACGCGGAGATGCCAAAGAGCAACGTTCCGCTGGTGGCGGACATGAGCTCGGACATTTTGAGCCGCACGTTCGATGCGGAGCCCTTTGCCCTCATCTACGGAGGTGTCCAGAAAAACATGGGGCCAGCAGGGGCCGTGATGTACGCTGTGGACACCGAGCGTCTCGGCCTAACCGGTCGCAACATCCCCTCCTACCTCGACCTGAAGGTGCACCTCGACAAAGACAGCATGTTCAACACCCCTCCGGTGTTCTCGGTGTTTACGACGTTGCTTACGTTGCGTTGGCTCAAGGAACAAGGAGGTGTGGCGGCCATTCAGGAGAAGAACGAGGCCAAATCCAGCCTCCTCTACTCCGAGATCGACCGCAACCCACTCTTCGTGGGGCACGCGCAAGAAGGCAGCCGTTCGCACATGAACGTGACGTTCCGCTTGAACGACGACAGCCACGCAGCCGCCTTTGACGCAGCCTGGAACGACGCCATCATCAGCGGCCTCAAAGGCCACCGCAGCGTGGGCGGCTACCGCGCCTCCATGTACAACGCCCTTCCGTTGGAAAGCGTCCAGGTTTTGGTCGACGTGATGCGCGAATTTGAACGCACCCAAGGCTAAGCTGTTCTTTCCTCGAATCCCCAACTTCACGACATGAACATCCTCGCCAACGACGGCATCAGCCCTTCCGGAGCTCAAGCACTCCGCGATTCTGGACACACCCTCTACAACGACTTCGTCGAAGCCGACCAGCTCCAAGCGTTCATCCACGAACATGCCATCGACGGCATTCTCGTTCGCTCTGCGACCAAGGTTCGTCAACCGCTCATCGACGCCTGCCCCAACCTGAAATTCATCGGACGCGGGGGCGTCGGGATGGACAACATCGACGTCGAATACGCACGAAACAACGGCATCACCGTCTTCAACACGCCCGCTGCCTCCTCCCAGAGCGTGGCCGAGTTGGTCATGGGGCACTTGTTTTCCTTGGCGCGCTTCCAACACGACAGCAACCGCCAAATGCCCACCCGCGGCACAGGCGATTTTAAAGCTTTGAAGAAGGCGTACGGAAAAGGCTCCGAGTTGCGCGGCAAGACGCTGGGCATCGTGGGCTTTGGCCGCATCGGCCGATCGCTCGCCTCGTACGCGTTGGGATGCGGCATGAACGTGGTGGCACACGACCCGTTCGTGACGGACGGCAACGTCCACGTCACGGTGGGAGGCCAAACCGTCACCGTCGACTGCCCCCGCCTGTCCCTCGACGAATTGCTCCGCAACTCGGACATGGTGAGCGTGCACGTTCCTGCCCAGGCGGACGGCAGCGCCGTCATTGGCGCCGCGGAGTTGGCGAAGATGAAGCCCGGCTCCTTCCTCGCGAATGCCGCACGTGGCGGGTCGGTGGACGAAGACGCGCTCCTCGCAGCACTCGATTCTGGACACCTTGCCGGCGCAGGATTGGACGTGTTCGTGGGTGAACCGGCACCGCGTGCAGACGTGTTGGCGCACCCCAAGCTGGCCCTGACGCCGCACATTGGTGCCGCCACCTCGGAAGCGCAAGACCGCATCGGACTCGAACTCGCGGCCCAAATCAACGCCTTGGTATGAGCACGGGCGGCGCCTTGATGCAGCCGTTGGCCGCGGTCACTCCACCCCGGCACATGGCGCATTTGGTGGCGTCGCGCTCGTACTTGAGCTACCAACGGGCAGGGCTTCAAGACAAACTCAAGCACAACCCCTACTCCTACATCCAGGTCATCAACCCGGACCACAGCCGCGAGGTCGAAGACCCACGCGGGACACCGGAGTTTTTCCGCGAGGTTCGGGCGGGGTACGACGATTTCAAAGCGCGGGGCTGGTTGAAAGAGGCCCCGGGCGTGGAATGGTACGTGTACCGTCAATCGACGGAGGAGCATTCCTGGACTGGGGTCGTGTGCAACCTGGACCTTCAGGCCTGTGCCGACGGCGGGTTGAAGACGCACGAACAGACCTTGGAGGCGCGCGAAACGCTGTTTGCCTCGTTCCTCGAAAACGTGGGATTCCACGCCGAGCCGGTGCTGTGTGCACGTCCCGACGACGCGCCGTCCGCGGCGGAAGCTGATTCGGTTCTCGCGGAGGTGGTTTCGGCGTCGGCGCACGCCGATTTCATGACGGCGGACGGCGTCCGCCACGAGATTTGGCGCGTGGCTTCGAACAGCGAGGTGGGCACGCGGTTTGGAACGGCGTGGGGAGCCTGCGCGACGATTTACTTGGCGGACGGACATCACCGCTACGCCTCCTCGCTCCGACTCGCCGCAGCAAGGCCGGACCTGCCCGGCGCAAGCCGGATGCTGGCCTACGTCGTGCCGGAACGCGACCTGACCATTCTGGGCTACCACAAAGAGGTCCGAAACGTGGGCCTGAGCGCGAGCGAACTCGATGCCGCTTTGAACGAATGCTCGGGGTGCGATGTGGCTGCAGCCACGAACTTGGAGGTGACGCCAAGCAAGCCCGGTCAGGCCGTGGTGATGTTCCAAGGTCGGGCCTGGGTTTTGACCCGACACGAAGACAGTCCTGAAGCCACGGACGCCGATTGGGTGAATGTGCACCTGTTGAACCGCATGCTTGGAATCACCGATCCTCGGAACGACGACCGCTTGCGGCACCTTCCCGAGCCTCAAAAGCCGGAAGGCGGATGGGCCGCCCGGGCCGCAGCCAAGCCCGACCGCGTGGTGGTGTTGATCCACCCCATCCCGTTTGGGCACATTCGCGAAGTGGCGGACCGCGAGGGCACGCTTCCTCCCAAGAGCACGTGGGTTGAGCCCAAAATTCGCAGCGCCCTCTTCATCCACGAATTCAACACAACGACATGAGCGGGGCCAGTGCTGTGGCGGAACGTTTGACGGAGGTGCGGGATGAAGTGGCCGAGGCCGGGCAAAAGGCCGGACGCGACGTCACGCTCGTGGCGGTGAGCAAAACCAAGCCCGACGAAGATCTGATCGCGGCGTACGAGGCGGGGCAGCGGGA
>Ga0255781_10004151_pt1 | contig 11059 bp, 5 predicted proteins | sample 101ome_21_FD_179979 | JGI IMG/M metagenome (GOLD analysis project Ga0255781, IMG submission 179979) | Coastal salt marsh microbial communities from the Groves Creek Marsh, Skidaway Island, Georgia - 101413BT metaG (version 2) | ecosystem: Environmental > Aquatic > Marine > Intertidal zone > Salt...
TTTGTGATGCATGCGCCCGTCCCGCTCGCGCTCATCGTCGTCGCGAGCTCGATCGCGAGCTCGAACGCTTCGGCGCCGACTTCTTCGCCGCGGGCGCCTTCTTCTTCTTCCCACCACCGATCTTCGGCAGCGGCAACGCGCCTCCGTAGAGACCGACGGCCAACGCGACGACGCACGCCGCCGCGCCCGACAATTTCGTCGGGCACATCGCGTTCCCGCGCACGTACACATCGAACAGAGAGAACGCGTGCATCATCAAAAACACTTCCGCGAGCGCTCTCTTCGTGCCCTTGGCCGCGTTCGCCGCGTGGTGCGAGATCAACGCGAGCGACACGTCCCGAACGACGCAACGGGTAATCTTGTCCCCGATCGCCGCGACACCGTCCTCCACGACGCACGACAGCGCGACGAGCGCCGTGACGAGGGCTTGCAACTTGAGCGCTTTGCTCAGGGCCATATCGCGAGTGGAGTCGATCGTGCGTTCGCGCGCGTCGTCGAGTCGCGCGCCGACGCGATTCATTCCCACCCTCGAGTCGATTCATGTCCGACCTGAATCGACGCGTCACATCGACGAGTCATGACTCGAGACCCTCGAGGGGATCGAAGGATTTGTTCCCCTCTCGTCTCGTCTCGGCCCCGTCGTGCGATCGGTCGGCGCGTCACTTCGCGCGCGAGAGAGAATCGACCGCGCGCGTCGACCGCGTCATGACGCCCGTCGACGTCGTCTCCTCGTCGTCGGACACCGTGCGCGTGCTCGTGCGCATACGTCCGCCGAACGCGCGCGAGATCACCTCTGGGTACGTCGAGGCGGTCAAGGCGCATCCCGATGAGCGCGCGCTCACGCTCGCGAGAGGCGGCGCGCGGGAGAGCGTGAAATCGGCGCCGTGTCAGAGCTTTGCGTTCGACGACGTGTGCGGGCAGAGCGTGTCGCAGAGAGAGATTTTCGAGCGCGTGGGGATGGACGCGGTGGACGGCGCGGTGGACGGCGTGCACGGGTGCGTGCTCGCGTACGGGCAGACCGGGGCGGGGAAGACGTACTCGATGCAAGGCGTGGACGGAGGGAGAGGCGGTGCGCACACGATGCGTGGTCGCGGAGACGACGATGGGGACGACGTGGTGATGTCGGAGGATGAATCAGAGTTTGCGGGGGAAGCGTCGACGGATTTGGACGACGAACACGCGGGATTGATTCCGCGCGCGTTGAGACGACTCTTCGAACGCGTCGAGAAGAAGCGCGCGGAGGCGGCGGCGAACGGAGGTTCGTGTGACATTGAGGTGAAGTGTTCGTACCTGGAGATTTATAACGAGACGTTGAGAGATTTGTTGATGTGCGTCGATCACGACGGACCGGCGCCGAACGTGCGCGAAGACGCCAAGCGAGGGACGTTCGTGGAGAATTGTCACGAGGAGCGCGTGTACGGTGCCGAACAGACGTACGAGACGTTTTTGCGAGGCGCGGCGAATCGACGCGTCGGACAGACGAACATGAACGCCGATTCCTCGCGTTCGCACAGCGTGTTTACGATTTCCATCGAGTCCAAGACGACGCACGGGGAGACCGGGGCGAAAACCAAGACGAGCGCGTTGTTACACCTCGTCGATCTCGCTGGAAGTGAGCGACAGAAGAGCACCGACGCCGCCGGAGAGCGATTAAAGGAGGCGAGCGCCATCAACAAGTCTCTGAGCGCGCTCGGGAACGTCATCAAGGCGCTCGTCGACGTGGCCGACGGAAAGGAGCGTCACGTGCCGTATCGGGATTCGAAATTGACCTTTCTTCTCAAAGACGCGCTGGGCGGGCGGGCGCGGTGCACGCTCCTCGCGTGCGTGTCTCCAGCGATGGTGAACGTCGAGGAGACGACGAGCACGCTCAAGTTTGCGCAACGGGCGAAAATGGTCAAGGTTCGCGCGGTGGTCAACGAGGAATCCATCGGGTCGGCGAACGAACTCGCGGCTGAGGTGACGCGTCTGCGCGCGATGCTCGCCGAGGGAGGCGGATCTGGAGGCGGAGGCGGAGCGTCATGCGCTGACGTCGCCGCGCTCGAAGACATCATGGCCAAAGCGAATCGTGCGGCGGCGGCGGCGGCCAAGGATAGCGAAGAGGAGGTGCAAAAGTTAAGCGCCAAGCTCGAGCAGACGAAAGATTTGTGTGCGTGTTTGGATAAGAATTTACAATCCGCCAAGATGATCATTCGTCTTCGCGACGAGGCGTTGAAGAAGAAGGCGTTGACGCCGGAGATTGTTAACGCGGAGATCGACGAACTTCGAAAGCAAAACGAACACCCTCCCGAGGTGGTTCGCGTGCGCATCGAGCTCGCCGAGCTTCAAGAGCGCGCCGAACGATTGCAAGCGGAGAATGAACGCTCGGCGAATCGAGGTCGATTGGCTACCGCCGAGGCGGAGCTCAAGGATTTGCGCCGACTCGTCGTCGCCGAGGGTGAACTCACGGCGAAGGCTTTGGAGGAAAAGGCGCTCGCGTTGCGATCCACGGATGAGGTCGAGGCGCGAAATAAAGAGCTCGAAGCGCGCGCAGAGGACGCGGCGAGACGCGCGACGGAGAGCGAAAAGGCGGCCGAGGCGGCGCGCGAGGCGCAACTCGCCGCCGAAGTGTTGGAAAACGAGTACAAGATGGCCAAGGAAACCGCCGAGGCAGAGCGCGCGCGCGTGCAAGCGACGTTTGAAGAGAACAAGGAAATCATGGAAGAGATGTTTTCCAAGTTGGAATCGCTCGCCGCGCACAAGATGCAAGCGGATAAGGAGCGCGCCGAGCTGGAGGAGCGACTTCGCCAAGCCGAGGCCAAGGCGTCAAACGCCAACGCGTCGTTCGAGGAGACGACGAACGCACTCGCGAACGCCAAAGCGGAGTTAGAGAAGGCACAAGGGACGATCGATACCGCGCTGGCGACGCAAAAGATAGAACACGAGGCGGTTCTGGAGGCGAAGCACGCGGAGTTTGAAGCGGCGATGGCGGAATCCGAAGCCTCGCGCGAAGCCGCATTGGCGACGCTGAAGAGCCAACACGAGGCTTCGTTGGCCAGTCTGTCGCGAATGCACGAAGCCTCGCTCGAGAAAGCGAAGAGCGACGTCGGGATTGAATTCGACACCGAGCGCGCGGCGCACGAACGGGCGTTGGAGACGCAAGCGGATGAACTCAAAGCGACGTTTGCCGCAGAGGCGGCGAGCGTTCAAACCGCACACGAGAACGAAATCGCCGCGCTCAGAGAACAACACGCGCAGGCATTGGAGAGAGTGAGAGAGGAGATGGAGGCGTCGAAAACGGAACTTGTTGATGCGCACACGTCCAAGCTCGCCGCGCAAGCGCAGGCGTTCTCTGAGCAGATTGAAAAGATCAATGCCGCGCAGGCGCAAGCCATCGCGGCGCTTGAACAACGGCACGCCGACGCCATGGCTGACGTCGAAGCCAGGCTTGCGAGCGCGAGCGAACAGACCGATAATTCTGCTTTGGAATCCGCCTACTTGGAAAAGTTGGAAGCCGTCAACGAAGAGCACGCGAAATCCATGGAGGAGCTCGAAGGCGAGTACAAGGCGCAAATCGACACTCTCGAAAAGGCGTTGGCGTCGAAGAACGACGCGCACAGGGTGGCCGAAGAAGCGTTGATCGAAGAGCACACGGTAGCGTTGGAAGAGCAAAAGAGTCTTCTGAGCACTGCGTTCGCTGCGGACATCAGGAACGCAGAAAAGAAGCTCGCGGCGGCGAGAGAGGAAATCACGAAGGCGAAATCCGCAGCTTCCGCCGAGTTTTCCGCGGCGAGTCAAGCGCAATCTCAGATCAGACAGCTTCAGGAACAAATTGAAGCGAAGGATGACGAAATCAGAACTTTAGAAGACCGACTCATGAGCGGCGCGGAGGGCGATTCCTCGCTCGAAGGCGCTGACGCGCACAACCGTTTGGATGCCAGATTGGACTCGGCGAAAGCGGCGCGCAAGCGAGCCGAGGAACGCGCCCAAGACATGGAGGCAAAGATGAACGCGCTCAACGCCGAGGTGGAGGAAGAGCGCAAGTCCATCGCGGCGACGAAGAGCAAGTATTCCGCCGCGAGGTCGCGCATCGAATCCTTAGAAGTCGCTCTTCACGCGGCGAAATCGGAGCTCGCTCAGCTCAAGGGTCTCGACCCCCCACCGAGCGTGTCGAAGACTCCCGCGAGAACGCCCGCGGTCAAGCGTTCGATAGCCGGTCGAACGCCTGCGAGAACGCCCGGAACGATGGGCACCGCTCGCCGCATTCTGAGCACGGTCAACGCCGACGAACCGCCGTCGAGTCCGTCTGCGACGCGACCAATCAAACACATGCGTTTCGACAGCCCGAGCGCCGGCGAGCGCACCAAGCCCGTCATTAAGCGCCCCGAGCTCGAGGGTATCCGACGCGGCACCGGACGTTTGCTCTCCAAGCCGGCGATGCGCGTGCAAGCGAACAAACCGAGCGAGCGAGACGCCTAGACTTCCTTCTTTAATCAAATTTCTATCTTTGTACAACGGGATCACGCCCTCTACGACTATTACGACGCTACCGTACTCACTCTTTCGTCTCGTCCATCACGTTCTTCTTCACGAACGCCTCCGCCTGCGCCCGTCCAGTCTCCCTCGCCTCGCGTGCTCTCGCCCTGAACGTGTCCCTCGCGTGCTCCTCCGACATCTTCCCCAACGTCTCCGCCATCTCCGTCGTCACGCGATCGATCTCGCGCAGAGATAACTCACCCTCACGCACGGAATCCGCCCCCCACTTGGCGAACGACGCCAGCGCGCGCTCGTTCTCCTCGTTTTTCTTCGTCATCGCCTCGACCTCGCGCTGCGTGCGCTCCAACGCCGCTCGCTCGGCGCGCAGTCGCTCCAACGCGCGCGCCTGTTGCCTGTACACGCGCACGTAATTCCAGAGCGTCTTGAACACCATCCCTCCCTCGCGTCCGGTCGCCGCGACGCGCACTGCAGCCGCGCCCACCGCGCGGCTCAAAGTTTAAATTTTAATGGCATTCATCAAGATGAGCTGTCGTCAAAACTCGCCTCGGCGACGGTCGATCTCTCGACCGCGCGCTTCACACGACCACGAGCGAACACATGAGCGATCCCGCGTGCGCACAGCCCGCGCCCGCCGCGCCGCCGACCGCTGAATCCGCGCCGCCGACGCGACAAAAGCGCGAGCGCAAACAGACCGCCTTCTTGGGCGCTGACGACGGGAACGACGCCCCGACGCGCAAACGCGTCGAGTTCAAACCGGGACGCGGAACCAAGCTCGCGGACATCCCGAACGTCGCGTTCCGCCTGTCCAAGATCTCGCGCAAGGATGACATCTTAAAGTTCATCTACCGCGTCTTGTACAAGGGCGTCGGGAAGCAGATGACCATCAAAAAGGACATCGGTGAATTTTCGGGATGGACGTTCGAGAACGACGCCGAACGCGCGGTGAAGGAGGAATTGTTGAGTCGAGCGTTCAAGGACACGCTGCACGAAATCTTGGACCTGTTTGAGGTGCCGAGAGGAAGCGGGGCGGAAGGGAAGAAGGAGGCGCAGGTGGCGCGCTTGATGGCGTTTTTGGACGCGCCGCGAGAGAGCGGGAAAAAGTCTCTCGCGGAGGCGGAAGAGAAAAAGAAGAAGGCGCGCGAGCGCAAGAGAGAACGTTCGACGAAGAAGGCTGCGGCCAAGGCGAAATCCGCGGCCAAGGCGAGCGGTGGGTCCGCCAAACAGGCGGCTTTGATTAAAAAGCTTCGAGCCGAAAACGCGGCGCTTCGAGCCAAGCTCGCCAAGTTGACCGGCGAGGAAGAACCGGCGGGCGAAGACGACGGAGACCAAGACGAGGAAGAGGAGGAGGAAGAGGAGGAAGAAGAAGAGGAATCCGAGGAAGAGGAAGAGGAGGAATCTGAAGACGAAGAACAAGAAGAAGACTCGGACGAAGAGTTCACCGACAAACCGGCGCCCAAGCGAGCCAAACCGGCCGCGCCCAAGCCCGCGCCCAAGGACCCAACGCCGGAACCAGAACCGGAACCGAAACCGGAACCGGAACCGGAACCGAAACCGGCACCCGCGCCCGCGCCCGCCGCGGCGCCGACGCCGGCCGCCCCCGCCGCGCCCAAGCCCGCGCCCGCCGCGCCCGCCGCGGAGCCCGCCCGCCAACCGCCGACGGCCGCCGAGCTCGCCGACGCCATCAAAGTCATGCTCAGCGACGCCAACATGGATGAAGTCTCCATGAAATCCGTCCGCCAAGGTCTCGAGACCAAGTTCGGCATGTCCCTCTCCGAACGCAAGGCGGAAATCAAAACCGTCGTCACGGATTTCCTCGAGAACAGATAGACGATCGAACGACGCCTCGCGTCCATTGTAACGACGCGCGCCTCACCGATGACCCCACTCGCGCACGCAACCGCACCGTCTCGCGCCCGACGTCGCGCGCCACCGCGCGCCACCGCGCCGTTCATCAGGAAGTCTCCGAATGTGAGATATTTTGCGTTTTTTCCGGGTGTCCCAACACTAATCAATTCCGTCGCCTCGCCATACGCCGTCGCGCGCGCGCGCATCGCGACGACCGCCGTCGATCGCGACACTCTTCGCGCGCGCTTCCGTGTCGTCCGACATCATGGTGCACTACGTCTCTCGCGGCGCGTTGGCGACGCGCGCGGATGAGGCCACGCCGCTTCGAGGCCACGACGATGCGACCGATCGCGTGTCGCGCACGCACCGCGCGCGCGTCGCCTCGGTCGTCGGCGTCGCGGGACTCGCGCTGGTCGGGCTTGGATACGCCGGCGGCGCGGTCACGGTTGGACCGACGTACGCGACGACGACGACGAGCGCGTTGGGACAAGGGGGCTCGGATTTGGCGCCGGGAACGTATTTGGTCCAAGGCGGGTGGCAACGCGCAAAGAACCGCCCAGAGCAGGCGTGGTGTCGATGGAGCGATGGAAACGGGTTCAACGGTAAGAATGGATTCCGATGCGCCGGTCGGTGCGACGCGAATTGGCCGCACGCGCGCGATAAAGCGGAGACTATTGAAATCGGCGCGGTGAACGACGACGACGGAAACGACACCGGATACCGAACCATCAAGCGCGTCGCTCCGGATTCGGGCATCGAGTCGTGGTGCGTCACGGATAAGAATAACGAGCGCGGTCGCGGATGGCCTGGGTTCAAGAAACGGTTCATCTTGTGCGATAAGCAAAAGACGAGCGACAGCGATTACGGCACGCCGGGTAAGTTTGAGATTAAATCCATCGGCGACGGCGACTACGGCATCAAGAGTCTCGATTGGGGACGGTTCTGCCACGATAAAGGTGGCAAAGCTGAGTGTGCCTTCGCTGGTACTATCAATCCCCACGCCAAGTGGCGTTTCGTTCGCGTCAACGACACGGCCAACTACTTCGATTCGTGCCCGTCTGACTCGGCGTAAACGCGTCTCGCGTAAACGCGTCTCGCGACCGCTCAAGACGCAAGAAGTTGAAAAAAAAGAATCATTTTGTAAGAAAAATCGTGTTTTCCCTCTCCATATCGATGTATGCGTGCGTTGTCTACTATTACATGTACGTTGTTTGTTTGTTCATCACGCGGCGACGGAGGCGATGCGCTCGATGTCGGCGACGATTGAGGTGAGTTGCGCCACCAAATCTCCGTCGCTCGATCGTTTGGCACACTCCTTGGAGACGCGCATCCACGGTTCTCTCAGCTCGGGTTGCGCCTCAAACGTCTCACACAGCACGTCGGCGCGACCGAGGACGGTGGCGAGCAATAGCGTCCAATCCGTGCACTCGGCGTCGCGCGCGGCGTCGAGAAGCGTCGTGGCGTACGCCGCGTCGCTTCTACCGCCGGGATCGCGCGACGATTCGACGGCGAAGAGACTCTTCGACCGCGGACTGTGAAAAAGCGTCCCGCGACGGGATTTCGTCTCTCGAAGACACAGCCCGGCGTCGATGAGGGCTTTGGAGAAATCGCTAATGTACGCCTCGCCCTTTTCATCCGTCTCGTGTCGCATGTACGCCGCGCCGTCAAAGGAGGTGTACGCGATGAAAGCGCCCATCTCGACGACATCTCGCTCTCGCGCCAACGCGTCAAAGTGCGCCTTTAACAACTCTTGTTCCGGCGCGTCGAGCGTGAGCTCGCGATCGGCGCGTTCGCCCAACGAGAGCACGCTCTGCGGCGGCGGCGCGATGACGTCGAGCACGCGGCCGAGTAGTCCCGGTTTCCGCTCGACGTCGCGCGTCTTTCGCGCGTCGATCGGCTTCAACAAAAATTTAATCAAATCTTCCACGAGATCGTATTCGCGAGTCTGCAGCGCGGCTTGCATCACCTCCTTGGCTGTCTCTCGTCCGACGTCTTCGCCCTCGAGCTTGTCGATGACGAGAATGTAACACGCCGCGATGCGCACGCGTTTTGACTCGAGCGCGCGGCGACACAACACGCTCGGCTTTCCGGCGTGCTTAAACAGCGCATCCCATCTCGTGTTGTCCGTCTTCCGAGCGACGCTCACGACGATGTCGAGATAATTCGGAAGTTCGGAGAGTAACGCGATGGATTTCTTCAACACGTCTCGCGTGTCAATCTCGCGACTCGACGAGCCCTCCAACGACGTGAAGAGCAACCACTCCAACGCGTGCGTAAAGTGCGGCGTTCGAGCCCGCGCGGCGCGCGCGTATCGCAACGCCGTGTCGTCGCGACCGGTGCGCACGAGCTTTCGCAAAATGTACGGCACGATGGTGTGCACCTTGGGAGCGATGACGTAATACGGAGAATCCACTGAGTCGCCGAACGAAAGCTTTTGCGTGATTCCGACGATGCGATTGAGCTTCATGCTCACCGCGATGGGATACAACTCACGATCGAATTCGAGCTCGGGATTATTCGACGCCCGCTCGATGTCGCACGCGTGCGCGCCCTCGATGAGCACGCGACGTAAACTACCCCGCGGGAAATAACAGATGCGCATGCCCTCGGCGCCGTACGCGAAGATGCAACCACCGTCGGTGGGAAGCGCGTCGTTCGCGCCGACGTCGCTGTCGAATCCACTGCTCTCACCGTCGGCGAGTTGATGCTCCAGAGCCGAACGCTCGCTCACCCAAAACTCGGACACCTTGGTGAAGACGACGACGTCGTCGTCGTGACCGGTGAGATCGACGACGACGACGTCGCCCGCTTCCGTCAACACGACGCACTCCGTCGGCGCTCGCGATTCCGCACTAACGTCCACAGGCGCGATGGCGCACACGCCGACGACGCGCGATGACGATCGCAACGTCGTCTTGCGTCGCTCGCCGTTAATCTCGCGAACGGCGTGCGCGGAGACGTCGCCTCCGCGCGCGTCCACCTCGAACAGCGCAATCTCGCCGTTCTCGAACGCGACGACGAGATGGTTGCCGCACGTGGACGCGCGAGTCGGCTCAAATTGCAGCGGTATGGACGATAATACGTCGCCCGAACCGCCGTTGTCGTAAAACCGCACGCTGTAACACATCTTCATGGTTTTTGAAAACATTCGAGACTCGCCGTGTTTGACGACGACGGCCAACACCGAGCGCGTCGCGCGTCCGCCGTCCTTGGCCGGGAAACTAAACCAGCTGAACGCGATGACTTCAAACGCATTTTCCTCTTCGAAATGTCCAAATAGCCCCCATCGCTCGCGGTGCGTGTCGTACAAGACGCACCCGCGCGTGCCCGCGATGGCGATGTGACTCCCCTCCGGATTCATCGACGCGAGACGCAACGGCCACTGACGATTGAGATACTCTCCCGGAACAACCTCTTGTCGCACGCGAATCTTTCCCGCGGCGTTGGACGCGACGACGATGACTCTGTCGTCGCCGATGAGCAACGACGGTTCCTCCCCGGGAACGTTGTCGGACACGCGAGGGGCGACGTGAATCTTCGGCGCGACTTTCGCGAGCGAGTACTCGAACAATTTCTTCCCGCGCGACGTTTGCACGATGACGAAGAGTGAGAATCCACCGACACCCCACGCGGGCGCGCACAGACACGCGCCGACGTCCGACGTCTCCTCGTTCGCGACGTCCTCCGCGGCGCCGTCGGCGTCACCGATCGCAGAGACGCGCGAGAACGCCGCCGTCGGCGCGCCTCCGTGGCGCACGGAACACATGAGCAAGCACCCCGTTTCGCTCCACACGCTCAGCCCACGCCGACGCCACGCCACGGCGAGCGCTTTACCGTCGTCGGACCACGTCGCGTGCGCCACCGAACCCGTCTCCTCCGCGCCGAAACCCCACGCACCGAGTCCGCACACCATGGTCGGCGTCGACGCGTCGGACGTCGTCGCGTCCTCGTACACGCGCACGTCGCCGTCCGCCGTCCCGAGCGCCAACTTTTTCGATCCTCGATGAAACGCCGCGCACGTCGCCGGACACGGAAACGCGTCGAACCAATTTCTCCTCGTCACCACCCCGTCCTCATCGATCGTCACCACCCCCACCGCCCCGGTGTCGAACCGCATAACAACCGTCCTCGCGTCCGGACACCACGCCACGCTCGTCGCGCCTCCGTCTCGCGCGTCTCGTCTCACCGTCGCGCTTCGTCCCTCCTCACCGTCCTCCCACGACACGAACACCACCCGTCCACGATCGGTCCCGAGAACGATATCATCGTCATCGCTCGCGCAACACGTCGCGCGTTCACCGTCGTCTAAACGCACGACGCGTTCGATCTCGCACGCGCCCGTCGTCGAGTCGTCGTCGCGTCGCGCGCGCTCGGCGCGAGACGCGAACACCTCTCCGCTCTTCGTCACCGTCGCGAACGACGTCGACGTCGTCGTCGATTCTCCACGCATCGCTCGACGCCACGGAATGGATCGATGTCGCGTCTCCTCTCGCGCGTCTCGACGCGGCGCGCGTTCGCGCCACGCGCAGTCGACCAAGGCGTCGCGTTCGTCTCGCGCGTCGACGAAAATCGCCCCAACCCTCGTCGTCGTCGCGTCTCGCTCGAGCGCGCGAACGGTCGCGGCGTGACCGGAGAACACGCACAGGAACGCGCACTCGCGATGCACTCGAACGCCGCACGGCGACGTCGCGGCGAGCGATGATGATTCGACGCGTTGAATGGTGTCATCGCCGTCGATGGA
>Ga0255781_10004153_pt1 | contig 11056 bp, 14 predicted proteins | sample 101ome_21_FD_179979 | JGI IMG/M metagenome (GOLD analysis project Ga0255781, IMG submission 179979) | Coastal salt marsh microbial communities from the Groves Creek Marsh, Skidaway Island, Georgia - 101413BT metaG (version 2) | ecosystem: Environmental > Aquatic > Marine > Intertidal zone >...
CCGTGTACTTGATAGGCTTCCAGTGACCGTAATCTGCGTCAGTCTCACCAAAGTAAGATGGGTCAAGTGCTTGGCCGTCAATGAAGTGGACATCGGCTAGATAACAGTCTAAATAGTTGTTTAATGTACTACTAGCGTTTGGCCGCTGCGCGCCAATCAAAGCTCTGACAGTGGTATTAACAGCGGAATCATAGTTTAACGGCCAATGATCTGGTGAATTAAAACTTGTTATTCGGGTGCCGTTTACATACAGCTTTACTCTATCAGCCTCTGTGGAATCCGTTGTGTCAAAAGCAACAACAATGTGATACCAAGAGCTTACATCACGAAAAACTGCCGTTGTATCGTATAGACCTACATTAGCTCCGCCGGATTGCTCAATAATTCTTATAGTATCATCACTTTTAAACTGAAGATTAAATTGTGGTGAATTATTGTAATCATCGCGCTGCTGGAAAATCACATTGGTAATGCCAATATTCCCACGCTTAACCCAGCCACTCCAAGTCCACGTTCTTTGATTACCAGCAGACGCGGGAGTCCTAGTTAAATACGCCGAGTCATCATCATTAAACCGTAGCGACTGGTCAATCTCATAACCACCGCTAGAGTACATCCACTGATCTGAACCAAACGGCCCTGACATAACTAACCCTTACGCAAACGCAAGCTGAGGAGTACCCAATAGGATACGTCCAGAAGCAACAACAATGTACGGTACCACATCAGTCGTAGATGCAGCGGTAGACAACGTAAGACCAGCAGCACCAGCAGTCTCGTAGTCAGTGCCTAAAGATACTGTGCGTCCACCTGTAGCGTCTTGGATAAACACGATGAAGCCTGACTGTCCTACAGTCTCAGTCGTAGGATTGTCCAGAGTCACGTTACCAGTCAACGTAAGGACAAAGTTCTGGTAAGTGCTGAAGTCCAGAGTAGTTGACCCAGTAGTCGTAGCGTTAGTGTTAGTCCCTGCAACGGCGTTCTTTGTAACCGTGATAGAACCGACAGTTACAGAGTTAGTTGTCGTAGCGCCTCGTCCAGTAACATCATCTAACGTATCAGTCTCTGTGTAACTCGTTAAGTAACCAGCAGAGCTATGATCACCCCAACCGTACGCAGTATCCCATTGACCAACTTTAGTGTCAGTAATGGTGTTAGTGCCCATATCAATGGTATTGCCGTTAGCGTCTAACGTACCACCTAGCTGTGGCGTAGTATCACCAACGAGGTCTGGAGAAACAGTGTTCCAGCTAGAGCCATCGTAGATACGAGTGGTGTTGTCAGTGGTATTAAAGTACCAGTCACCAGCAGTAACAGGATCACCGTTACCGTCTACAGTAGGATTGCTTGAGAGTGGGCCTAAGTAAAAAGCGTCAATGGCTGCTTGAGCAGCTTCTGCTGCTGCCTGTGCTGCTTCTGCGGCAGTCTGTGCAGTAGATGCATTAGTAGCTGAGGTTGCTGCAGAAGATGCGCTAGAGGCTGCGCTGGTTGCGTTTAGAGAGGCAACGCTAGCACTGTTAGCTGCTGCGGTCTCGCTTGCTGCGGCGGCAGTCTCACTAGCGGCTGCGGCAGTTTCAGATGCCGCTGCGGCGGTAGCACTATTAGATGCTGAAGTGGCAGAAGAGGATGCAGAGTTAGCAGAAGACAGTGCGTTGGACGCAGACGTAGACGCATTGGATGCGCTAGTAGATGCACTGTTAGCGTCAGCAGTAGTCTGAGTTACAGCGTTAGATGCTGTTGTTGCGCTGGCTGCTGCGGCGGTAGCTTTAGTGGTTGCAGTAGTCGCACTAGCAGCCGCAGCGTCAGCACTGTTTGCAGCGTTAGTTGCTGATACAGCAGCCTCGTTAGCTTTTTCTGTAACAGCGTTTAGCGTTGTTTCTGTGGTAGATCCTGGTGATCCACCATCGCCACGATAGATTGGCACAATTAATACCCCTCAATGCTGTTTGATTTACTCAAGTTATCCATTGCAGAAATAACCTGAAGATTCCAAGGAACATGTAATCCACAACAGTTTTGTCCACGAAGGGGAACAATGTGGTCAACGTGGTGAACTACTCCGGTTAGCTCTGAACGCAAGTCGCGTAGTTCGTAAATTTCTTCTATCATAAACAAGTGGTCATCAGTGAGCCACTTTGGTTTTGCTCTGGCTACCTGCTTGTTTCTTAGGTAGGCTTTGGTTATGTAGTACTGTTTGTTTTTGCGATAGTACTTTCTTTGTTTTGCGTTAATACTGTCTTTACGTTCTTTGCGTTTTTCGTTAACACAAAACTTACATTGTCCAAAGTAGCCATCTTTGTTTCTAGGCTGCTTAAAAAATTCTGAATAATCTTTAGTTTCTTTACAAGTACTGCATTCTTTCATGGTAACTCCTGCATGAGTTAAGGAACGAGGGTACTAGGTGATGCAGCACCGTTCCCCTCTAAAACGTTAGTCTACATTATATTATAACATAGAGTTACGTTATTGTCAAGCCTTATTCATCCGCTATAGCAATGATGAAGCCAGCTTCTGGGCGATAAGTTTCAACGCCATACAAAGTATCAGCAGTGTACAAAGTGCTTAAATACTCCTGTTTGTACTGAGTCTGTGAACGAACGTTCATCTGCTCAGCCAGTACCAGAGCGTCTTTGTGGAAGAACAAGCAACCACGTACAGCGATAGAGCCACCAGCGTTCTGAGCAGCAGTCTCCAATACAGGAGCGTTGCTAGAAACGTACACGTCTACGCCGTACAAGTTACCGATCAAGCCAGACTCTACGCCACGACCGCCTACGAAGTCAGAAGACACGTAACGATCAATGCCCATGATTGACTTACGAGCAGCAGGTGGAATCACCAGTACACGACCGTCCATAGGTACGTCAGCATCGTCCATCAGCTTGATGGCTTCACGCAAAGCTAGGTCGGTGAAATTGTCACCAGTAGCAACGGTGTCGTCAGCGTAAGCAGCTAGGCCGCTAGTGCCGTTAACGTAGTAAGCGTTGCTGTTTTCCCAGTTAGCGCCGTCAGTCGGAGTAGCAGTACGAGTACCGTCACCAAAGCCAGTAGCAGCGTTGATGAGATCAGTGTCTACTTTCAGAGCCAACTGGTAGCCAGCATCTTCAGTGTAAAACTGACGCAGGCTTGACAGAGCCTGTACTTCTACGATGTCTTCAATCAGACGCGAGTACTCAAAGTGACGGTCTACAGTGACGGTCAACTCTGACTCAAGGTTGGCCTGAATCGTTACCGCAGCAGCTTCGCCTTTAGCAGAAGCAGCGCCACGGATAGGCTTAGGAATGTGGATAACATCGCCTTTCTTGCCAGACATAGAAATCTTCTTGACAAGAGGAGCCATTTTCAGGTTCTTTTGGTAAGCAGCAATTACTTCATCACTCCAGATTTCAGGGATGAAAGTACCGGCTGCGGTTTTGTCTACTACAGCATTAGCTGTAAAATATGCACCAGAAGTTTCGGAAGCCATTTTAAATCTCCTTTAGATTAGGCTATTTAACCCGTCCCTCTGCATAAGCTGCCATTATTTCAGGCTGTAACGCCATGTATCGGTCTGGGTCTGAGTTCATTAGTTTAATAATGTCAGCACGACGATAGACTTTCTTGCGCGTTGCTTCACCCGTTCCTCTAGCGTTGCCAGTTGAGGCAGACTTCAGTTGTTGCTTACGTGCTTGTTTTTCAACTTCAGCTGTCTGCTGAGCCATGTTGTTGCGTTCTTTCCAAGTGGAAAACAACTCATTGGCAGCATCGTAATCGTACTGTTGATCTGCTTGTACAAACAGTTGAGTCCGAATCTTAGAGCCTTTAACCCACTCGGCAAACTTAGGATCGTTCAGTATCTGCTGCATATCAGGATGATCTGCTTGCAGTTGTGAAAGAGTAGCTTGCTGTTGTGACTGTCGAGCGTACTGCTCGGCTTCTCTAATCTTAGGGTGATTCTCAATTGCTCTACTGACAGCACTCTTTGGATCAGTGAAGAAGTCAATGTCATCTTCTTCGTCTTGTTGCTGTACAGGTGCTTGTTGTGAGAGTTGTGCTTGGATGTAATCGTCAACAACTTTACGCAGTTCACCTACTTCTGAGCTTTGTTTACCAAGCATCTTTTCAGCTTCTTGGTGCATCTGAACAATGTCCTCGAGGGACTTGTTACGGTATTTCTCAGGTAGTTCTGGTTCTTGAGGTGCCTCTTCAACAACCTCTTCAGGTTGATCTAGAGATTCAAGGGTGTCGGTTGTTGCGTCTTGTTCTTCCTCGCGCTCGTCAATAATTGTCGCTCGTGACATAATTAAACATCTCCGCCTAAGTGGTTATGGAGTAAATAAAATGGGAGTTGGCCAAAGGCTTTCCCGTTAGGATCGTGCAGCTTTCTCGTGTTCTCGTACCCATTTCATGTGCTGACCGGGAAAGTCCCCAGAAGAGCCATCGAGTACGCACTGTGTAGCTGATACGATTTTTGTAGCATCTGCACCACAACCGCACCTACTGGTTGTAGTACCGCTTTCTACAAATTCTTCAAAAACGTGTCCGTTAGAACACTTAAAGTCAAATACCTTCAGCATTATCTAGATCTTCGTAAGCAGTGTTGATGGTTGTTTCAAAGTTTAACAGTGAAGCTAATACGTTTAGTTGACCTTTTTTATAGAACATATCGTCAACATCTTTAAGGTTCTCAACACTGTTAAGAGCCATAGCGTTATTAGTTAATTCACCAATTAGTTGCTTCCAACCAGCACTACGGAATAGATCAAAGTAAACAGAATAGTATTGTTCTAATTCTTTATCCATTGAGGCCCCTATAGGTTATCTCTTGTTATATATGTATATATTATAACATACTTTTGTGCAAATGTCAAGCACTTTTTTTGTGTTTTTTAACCTTTTTTGGCTTTCTGAGCGGCTTATAGATTTCTTTGTAAAATTTTACCTTTTTCTTAAGCCACTTCTTGAGCAGTTTATTTTTTGACACGCTTCTTTTTGCCTTTTTTGTAACCACAAGCCATGTTAGGCCCTCCTAGTTCGTTTCTTGGTAGTTTTTGCTGCTTGTTTAAACGCCTTAGCTGTAGGCGCTCCTTTAGACCCCGGCTTACGCATTGTTTCGCCTGATCCAGCTTTAATACGCTTACGTTTTGCGTGGATATTTGCGTACAATCCTTGTCTAGCCATGTTTCTCCTCCAGTTCTACGATTGACATAACCCACTGTTTAGGAATGACAATCTCAGCGTCACCTTGGTCTATGACGTCATCTTCCACAAGCAAATGAGGACATACGATAATTTTCTCATCATCGTCAACAAGAATAACGCCAATAGATACGGCAGTTGCAACTTTAGATTCCGTTAATTCGTCTAAACTTCGCCAACCCACGTTGGCTCCGCCTTGTGCATCTTTCCAGACTACCTTGCAGATCCTTACCATTTGACTTTATCAGCCCAGTAAGCAGCTGAACATTTTCCTTTAGCGATGTTCTTAGCGTGTCTAGCTTTGAATGACTTTCGTCTAGCTTTTTCAGCAGCTGAGCTTGGATTTTTACCAGCACCTTTGACTCCTTGTTGTCCAAATCGGATTGTTTTGATTGTTCCGTCACCACACTTAGCGACAACTACGTGACTCTTAGTTGGATGATTCGGAGTCCGCTTTGGCTTGTTGTACCCGCTTACTCCGACTCGTTCCAGTCTTGGATCCTTCTTTTTGCTCATTGGCCCATTCCTCCAAAGCCGCCACCTTGTGGTTCAGTTCCTCCAACTTGTCGAAGTGCTGCTGGAACGCTTGGTTGATTTGACTGAGGAGTGCTTCCATTTCCCTGTTGGTTATTAGCATTTGATTGTCCTTTTTGGTTTATTTGTTTTTCTTTGAGAAGGGTCTCTGCTACCTTGAGCCTACGTTCAAACTCTTTGTCGTCTTGGTCTCCTTCACGGAGGTTACGAGTAATTGCTTCAATCTTATCAATCTCAAGCTCTTGCGGAGCCAGCTGTGCCTCGATAATGAGTTTCTGAGACCTAGCTTGAGATTCAGCAGCCTGTGCGTTAAGTGCGTCTGTCTGGCTCTGCTGGAACGCAAGTTGTGCCTGTTGTGCAGCCATAGCCATCTGTTGAGCTTGAGGATCAGGCTGAGATGCCTGCTGTAGAGCCATAATAAGCTCTTCACGGTTGCTCAGGTTCATGTTGTCGATGATGCTCTGGATCAACACAGGGTACAGCGGTGAGTCTTGCTTCATAGTTTGCAGTAACTGTACCATCTGAGTTACCTCGTACTCACGGGCGATGATGCCCAGAGTAGACGTAGCGTTGAACTTATAGTCTGCTACTGGGTAGTTGTCAGGGTCAAACTGCATATAGCGATGAGCAGCTTTTCTCACGAAGGGCATGAGGAATGACTGCTGGAAGTTGATGAGGGTGCGCTTGTGTCGCTTAATGATTGCACCCAGAGACATACTGATGCCAGCAGCAGTAGCTTCACCATTAACCTGTCCACTGATTCCTGCTGAGTCAACTGCGCCTGTGGCTTGCTGCACCATCTGCTGAAGAGCACCAGCTTGTGCAAAAGTAATCTGACCCACTTGACCAAAGTTGAATGGTTGTAAGACTTCACGAGGATCACCGTTAGTTAAGATCATCTTACCGGGGCGAATCTCAGGTTTAGCGCCTCGTGGTAAACGTGTCGCGTCAATAGCGAGCATCGGGTGAATAGTGAGAGACAGAGCGTCAATACGGGCACGAAGCTCAGTGTCAAGTGCTTTCTGACTGTTATAACCTTTTTCACAAACTCCACGACCCCAGAAGCGTCCCGGAACTACGTCCCAAGGGAAGGCCACTACAGGGCGGTCTTGCATCATGTACGGGTTCGCCTCAGCCTTCAGGAGAACGCCACCGTTGGCAATTACAACGATAGCCTCAACGTACATCGAGTCACCGTCTATCGTCTCTCCTGAAGCCTCCTGCAGCGCCTCACGGGGTACTAGACCGTAGTACTTAGTCAGACGTACTTTGTCGTCGTTGTAGATGGTTAGATCTTGGTCAGGCTCTAGATCAGTATCAGGAGCCGCTAGACCTACAGGCTCGTCACGGTAAACGCCTTGCTCCTGCAGAAGTTCAACGTGGTGACGACTAACGAACTCATCAATAGCCACACCCATAGCGTCATCCACAGACGTAGCTACAGGGTCTATCAAGAAGTTCTGAGGCAACACAGGCTTCAGCTTTACTACCACACGGTCGGTAATATTTACACCTACAGCTTGCAGCTGTCCTTCCATGATCGGCTGTGTAGCAGGAGCCATCTCTTTGACTTCCTCTAACACAACTTCACCGATGCCTGTTCCGAAGACAGCAGCGTTGATCAGGCACTCAGCTACAGACTTACGAACCATCGTGTTCTCGAAGTCTTCTGTTAGCTTCTTACGGAGGTACGAAATGTCCTGACGGTCTTGATCGTTGATGTCGTCGCTGATGTCAAACCACTTACCACGACCAAACGTAGCTTCTTCTAGTTCTGCAACGTTAGATTCTACAGCCTGTTGGAGTGCTGGAGATATGATACGGCTACGTTCAGAATGACGCTGAGAATCAGCAGGATCCCATATACCTCGCCAGAGTCGATAGTATTCTTCAAACTTCGCTTCGTAATTCGACTCATAATGATCTCTCCAGTTATCACACTTTTGGATAACCCAATCTTCGAGAGTCTCTTCGATTAACATTGGGTCTACTTCGGTAAACTCAGCCATATCAGTATCCTGCTATAACGTCTAAAAGTTCTGGTTCTTCAAACTCTAGGTCTGCTAAACCGTACGGAATATTTGCTAACTGGTCTATGTAAGCCAGTGCGTCCACTAAGTCATCGTGCGTTAGTGGATCAGGAAACTGGAATAGCTGATCTAGAAATCTACTGTTCCATTCACCCTTGTTGAGCGTTATGTAGCCGTTTTCAAAACGACCCTGCAACGCCCACATGATCCTGTCTGTCTTCTTCTTGTTGCCGTGGGTTAGTTCCTCGACTCTGAAGAACTGCCCGTATCGCTTCTGTAGATCTGACAGAGGCGACATAACGGCTTGCTTTGCTATGCCTCTTTCAATACCAACACTGATTGGTTGATAGTCTCGTACGGCTTGAAAGATCTTGGATGCCGTCTCATCAAGGCTCCAGCGCCCGTAGATAATATTATCAACGTACCAGCCATGAGGACTAACTTTCGCAATCGCAATGGCTGTATCATCCAGCTTGCTGTTCTTTGTGCGTTTCTTAGATACGTCCTCAAAACCTGCCAAGTCACAGGCAATGTAGTAATCTCCGTCTTCAGGTTCTTCGCCAAACTGTACCCAGTCTTCCTTGAACATCTCAGAGCCACGAGCCTCAAAAGACGCCATAAACTCCTGTCGGAACGCGTAGCTAGACATGGACTTCTTAGCCATGTTTATTTCTTCTGGGTCTAGCAACGGGTTGTCGTAGCTCGTGAAGTGCCACGACTGGTACGTTGGATCATCCCCTAGTTCTGCGTACTTGTACAACTCGTAGAAGTGGTTGCGTCCCATCGGTGTACCGATAAACAACGCTTGACCCTTCTGGTCAGCCAGTGCTGGACGTAGGATCTGCTCCCAAACATCGGGCTTCATATCCGCGTATTCGTCCATCACGAGAAACTTCAAGGACACACCACGCATCGTCTCAGGTCTGTCCGCTCCCTTGAGACTAATCGTGGCCCCGTTGACTAGCTTGACTTGCAGGTTGTTGATGTGCGATCCTGCAATGACAGGGTGTCCTAGCTCCAACAAGGATTGCCACATAATGTCACGGGCCTGTCCTTGTGTGGGCGCAACGTAAAACACGTGACCCTTTTCTGCCTGAAGAGCGTTGATAATCAAGAGCCACGCAGCGAGTCTCGATTTACCAGTTCGTCTCCCAGCAGCTACTACTTTAAATCTGGTAGGGTCGTTCCAGACTTCTTGTTGCCAAGGTAGTAGCTCTACGTTTAAATCAGTCATCGAACTCGTCTAGCTCTTCTTCTGTTAGTTCTCGTTCTGGAAGATCTAAGATCTCTAGTTCTCTGTAAAAATCTGTCAACTTGTCAAACTTCAGGAACACTGCAGGTAAAGACCTCTTTCCTGTCATTTGTTCTACAAAATCCCAACCGTCTTTGCCCGGAGGGATTCTGATGTACCTGTGCTCTAGGTTCATCTGGGTCAGCTTCTTTCTGATCCCTCTGCAACCAGCGCACCAATCAGCGCCTATGACAACAAACATCTAGTTTCCCGATCACGCAATTTTTAGTACATTTGGTGTGTTTTATAGTACATATTTACCGATCGGGTTATTGACAGGTAACAACTCCTGTAGCATCAACAGAACAAGCAACGGTTGACTGCGTGTTAGTTGTTGTAGTCGTAGTCGTTACGTTAGTCAGCGGGTTGTCTACAAAGTTGTTCACAGTAGCGTTGTACTGCGTTACGATTCCAGTAACAAAGTCGTTGTTGTCTTGGGTAATATCTACAACAGCTCCGAAGCCAACTTCAGCAACCCCAGCCACAGCATTGATCCCGTTAGTACCAACAGTACTAGTGGCATTAATCCCTCCGATCCCAACATTCTCAACCCCCGTGATGCCCGCTTTCCCGATATCAACTAGGCCGTTGATCCAAGGTGTGTAGTCGACGTTACCCATAGTGGTAATAGCGGTAGCGCCTAAGTTAGCTGTGGCAGCGTTGTTAGTCGTGAACGCGCCGTACAGTGCTTGCTCGGTAGTAGCGTTAGCTGAGATACGCGCTAGGTCAACGTCACGGGTGTACTGAGCCATAGCTTTAGTGGTGTCGTTCTGCATCCACATCATGCCTAGGTTAGACACAGGAGCAGCCAGAATAGAGGCCCACTGGATGGCTTGTGACTGTTGTGGGATAGGGGTAACAGTAGGGGTCTGAGTCAACGCTAGAGCCATTACAGCAGCTGAGGCAGCTTGACCGTCGCCTGCACTAGCAATTTCAGCTAGAGCTGCAAACTTTGCCTGAGCAGCAGCAGCGTTAGCCTGTGCTGTTTTTTCTACTGATTCGTAGTACTGAGCTGTGGTTGATGAACAACCTACGAGTAACGCCGTTAGGAAGATAGCTAGTAATTTCATTTTACGCACCGTTAAAGTTTACAAAAGTTGCTGGAGCTGGTAGTAAGTCAAACGTTATAACAAACTCCATGTCACCTGTAGCCGTTAAGCTACAGACAACTGAATCGCCTGCTTGCAGTACAAAAACACCATCAGACAACAGGATGTATTCTTTTGATGAGACGTTACCACCGCCAAGGATGTCAATCGTTGTTGAATCTGCTTTTTCAACTTTCAGATTCGCACCGTTGGTGGAACCTCCGATGTTGACAACGTACAACATATTCCAATGGGCAACGTAGCCATCAGGAATAGTAACAATTGTCTGCTCAGTGGTGCTAGTAGCATTAACGTTCTTAGTGTATAGCATTAATAAGTCCAGATAACGGGTGTACCGCCACGTGTGTCAACGTGTACAAAGCCTCTAGCAACGCCTATGCCTCTAAAGCCTAGCTCTAGGGCCTCTTTAACGATTGTGTACCGCTGTGCTCCGTTCTCAACCTTGATGTCAGCAGCGATGCCTTGAGCGTGAGTACCGGGTACAGTCTTAGAAGCCTCGATAGGGTGCTGAGGACTCCTGTAACCACTAGTTACAACAAAAGGAAACCCACAACGCTCTCGTAACTCGTCTAGTTTCTCTAGAAACTCAGTTTCCATACGGTTTTCACCCGTGTGGGAACAACAAAACTCATCAATCTGAAAGTATTTCACCTGAGTCTCCGTCGATTGTAGAACCACCACTAATATCAGTGTTAGTAACACCGGTAATGTTAATCTGAATAGCGCCTCTGCCTGCATCTTTGACAACATCCTTCTCAAAAGCGCCTACAGGCAACATACGATCCATTATTAGCTTCCAAGCAGCAGCTTGGTTCTTGTGATCATCGTTGAGTGCCGCATCAAATATTGTCTCTAGTACTAGCTTTGACTTCGGAGAAGCCAACATACGGGCTATATATTCATTTATTATGGCT
>Ga0255781_10004154_pt1 | contig 11056 bp, 6 predicted proteins | sample 101ome_21_FD_179979 | JGI IMG/M metagenome (GOLD analysis project Ga0255781, IMG submission 179979) | Coastal salt marsh microbial communities from the Groves Creek Marsh, Skidaway Island, Georgia - 101413BT metaG (version 2) | ecosystem: Environmental > Aquatic > Marine > Intertidal zone > Salt...
TCGGTTGTCGCGCGCTCACTACCGACAGCAGCGCTTGAAGAAGAGCGAAAGATGCGACAAAAAGGAAACGATGAAGATGGATGCGAGATGAGGAGTGGCGCGGCGAACAACCCGGGTGGTGGCAGCTGCCGCGTGCCATTATGCGTGGGTCGGGGTTGTCGCGGCGAGAGAAAATAGGGGTGTGACTGAGTTTGCTTTTTTTTTTTTGGCGTAAAGTCAGGCTGCAAAGCACCGAAGTTGTACTCTCGATTGACGAGTTTGTACCCTCGATTGGCGAGTTTGTTAAACTTTCACGCGAATCAAGTTTTTGAAGTTTTTGAAGCGGCAAGCGAGTGTGCGAGTCACCATATAATTACCACCACCCCAACTGCTTTTTCCAAAATCCCTCGCTTTCGACGCGCGCGCTGAAAGGAGTCCATCCTCCCCTCGCGCGGCACGCACACGCACACGCACACGCACACACTCTTCATGCGATCGAGAGGACTCCTCGAGTCAACTCCCGCGAGCAAAAGAAACGGTGGCGGAGTTTTGAAGGTTACGAGAAGAGAAGAGGACGGGGACAATTTTGCATCGTCGAGCGTTACTTTTAGGATACTCGTCCTTCTCGTCGGCGTTTTCTGCGGCTTTGTCCTCTCTTCTCACGCCTCTAGCGGTGGTGTTCACAAGTTACACAATAATGTAAAGAAAGCATATCAAGCGCACAACGAGGCGAAACAAGAGTATTTGAAGCGATATCGAGAATCGTATTTGGAAACCGTGCTTGGGGGGGATGCGCAGAAACAAGAAGAAGGAAGAGGAGAAGAAGGGGGCGACGAGGCAGTAGCAGAGGTACTAGCGACGATGTCAGAACTAGCAGAAGAGCAAACAGAAAATAGCAAGAGCGGCGAGAGCGATGGTGAGGTACTAGCGACGATGTCAGAACTGGCAGAAGAGCAAATAGAAAATAGCAAGAGCGGCGAGAGCGATGGTGAGGTACTAGCGACGATGTCAGAACTAGCAGAAGAGCAAATAGAAAATAGCAAGAGCGGCGAGAGCGATGGTGACGGTAGCACCGCGGTGAAGGAGCTGCCGGAACGAGTTGAGCAAAAAGGAAATCAGCGTAGTCAGCAACCTCGAAGAGGAAACGTGCACTTGTACGTGTTGCAGCACATATCAGATTGTGGTCTTGGACATCTGATGGAACAATTTGGAAACATTTACGAGATCTGCGACGAGCTGGGCATTGGCAGCGTCACCATTCGCGAGTGCGGCACTAGAATGAAACCGTGGCATTCTCACGCAAACTTACCGTGCGAGCCAAATTTGCGGAAGAAAAAAAATGTGGTCATGTACGGAAAGAGGTCCAGTGAAATTGATGTCTCCTTGGGACCAAACGAAGAAACTGATGACATGGATGGTTTTGTGCACATTGATGGACAGAAGGTAGATTGGATTCAAGAACTTGAAAGTATGACTAATCCAGAGACGCCGAGAAAGGTGTTTCTCACGCAGCCGCACAATAAATTTCTGGCGGAAAGTCGTTTCAGTGCAGTTACGAAAGATAACAGTTGCGCGGCGATAACGAAATGGTTTGGAGATCCCTCTGATTTTCTCCTCGATGAATTGGAAAGGAACCGCATCATGCAGCAACCTGCAAAGAAGCCTCATCAGAATGAGATATCGTTCCATTTCCGCTTGTTGGATCATGAAGATTACGGGATTGAAGTGCAACCTGATCTGAGTATCAAAATTGGTACTCGTGAAGTTCAATTGGGCGATCCTAGATTAGACGGGCAAGAGGGCGGCTACGACCTATTAAAGAATTTGGATCTAAAAAAAGCGGTGCACAGCGTGATTGAGCTTGCCAACAAATTATACGAAACATCTAGAATGACTACTTTCGTTGCGAGCGATGCTCCAGCTATTCGAGCGTACCTGAGGGATAATCCAGCCATTGCATTGATTGAACATGGCGGAGGAGAAACAGAAAAGGAGGAGGGAAGGGAGATCGCAGATAATCGTGATCTTAAAGATACTCATTATTCCTTAACATCGGCTTTGGAATTGTACGAACTCGGCGCGGCCAAGACGATTATTTCCTTTCCATTTTCCTCGGGTTTCTCACGAGCGGCATCTTGTTTAATCGAGGGCAGTGAATACAAAGTGGTGAAATCGGTTGCTGAATTAGAAAAAGTAATACGGGATCATGTAAACTAGCAGCAATTTTAATTAGTGCATGAAGAGAGTTGTTTTTTCTTCTCAAACATGGCCAATCCAGAAGAATCAGCGAACGTATTACATCAAAACTTTGTGAATAGAGTGCATCTATGAAGGTATCATGGAAACTAGTACGTGGGCAGTACTGCTATCTACTCTGTCTCACTATTTTTATCTTGGTCTTCTGGTAACGCAGTGCATGATATCTAATTTACATTTCCCGTAATGTTGTGGCCTTGAACTGTGAGCTCCCCGAGGCGATGTATAAGCGTAGCGACATACAAGTTTACCTTATCCAAACTCAACTGGTCGCGAACGAACGCGTGAGCATTCTCGGCGATATTACGAGCCTTCTCGTCGTTATCTCTCAACCACGTTATTTTCTCGCATAAATCGCTCAAATCTGTTTTGATCGGTACGTAGTGTACCCATGGAATGAGCATATCATAAAAAAATTCTCTAAATGCATGCATTTCTTGCAAAACGACAACTTTTAGCGCTAGCAGTCTCCACAGCCGATCGGCAAATCCGTTGTTCTGAACGTTTACTATGTACTTATGTGCAGCTTGTTCTTTCTCACCCATGCCCTTCCCTTTCAAATTCACCAATTCTTCTTCCGTCATTCCGGCGGAACGTAGTGTATTTTCGTGGTAATCCCAAGTAGTTATCCGCGCATCTAATCCACACTCCTCACCGTGGTGGAAAGACATATTAGCAAGTTGTATCCTTTGATGGCGCAAACCAGCTTTACTTTTTTCACACCCCCAAGTTCTTCCTTTTTTATTTGCATCCCAACCACCATCTGTGTGATCGTCCGTACATTGTTCAATATGATTGCTTGGGAAATACAAACCACCTTTCTCTGCGCATCCCACATGACATCCAACCATCCCCCTCCATACAGCTGTGCTGTTCTTCTCAGACCACGAAGGAGAATTCTCGCCGGTTTTTAAAACACTTTTATGTGACTCCTCATAATTTTCACCGAACGCATTTCTATTTCCGTAGTTCCACGGTAAAAGGATCTCTAGAAATTCTTCGTAGCTGCTCCCGGCCATCGACATGGGCAAGCCATCTGAAACGTTTACATATTCTCTCACTGGATGCTCAGGCCAATCCCCAAAACCTCTGTGAATGCATACTTCTGTTTTAGGTCTCAAACGCGGATATGCATTCAACGCTCTTTCCACATATGGCAAGTTATCCGTGCTGATACTCCCATCCGGGCGTATAAGAACGCAACCTCCTTGTCTCTTTTGCGCACTCTCTACATCTCTCACAGTAATCCCTCCTTTAATGATCCATGGATGCAACTGTGCATCCACATGCTCTTGAATAGATAAGCCTTCGTTCCAACAGAATTTTTCGTCCGGTTTCTCCCAACATAACTTTGGCTTCTCGACTTTTCCTTCTTCATTTGTCTTCCCGATGTCTTCAGGAGTACCAGCAGCAGAAGATGATGACGATGCAAGCACTGACTCCAAGTACGCCTTTCGATAGGATTTTAAATAATCATGCTTGGCTTTCTTATGCGCTCGGTATGCACTCTCAACGTTTTTGTGTAAACGCTGAAGAGTTTTCGGTGGTTGTTTCGTGCGTATACTCGATGATAGAACCACGCCGACGACGATACCTGCGCAGAGCAACAGAATCCACGCTGTTGGATTCGTCTCGTTCGAGCGCGTGGTTTCGGAAATAGAAGAAGATTTTACCGCCGCTTCTTGTGCGTATTCTTCGTCGCGAACGTCACCATCGCTCGACTTTGCCGCCACTGCTACTCTCGAACGCATTTCTACTCACACTTCCTCTCTCTCAATCTCTTTTGCAGCGCGCGGTGTGCGCGTTTGTATTAATTTGACGAACGAGGTCAAGATGAAAAATTTCTTTTGCGTGAACTTCTAAATTGAAATCGCCTTAAAGTCGACCTTTTCTTCTCAACCATCGTAGGGAGTAGAGGACCATACATTGTACATACTATACTAGAATTAAAGAGTTAACTAAAGCAAATGCTAGGGTGCGTTTTCCTCGGAAGGTCACATCAAAACTTTCCCGTCTTTCGAAACATCCACGACTGCAATATCTCGCCCCTCAGGGAGATTCTTTTCGCAAAATTCATAATACGACCATAACTTTTTCATCTCCAGAGCGAGATCACGCTCCGAGCACTTATTTAACTGCTCATTCTTAGGGTCTCTAGCTTTGTTTGATTTTGCTATTCTGTTCGATTCCAAGGGGAAATTGCGAAGCGGTAAGTGCTTGTCTAGGAGCTTCAAAACGCTTTCGATGGCATCAAATTTGAACAGCACGAGTTTATCCCATGGCGCGGTTGGGTTGTCCATGTCCATTTGAAATCTGCGGGGTTCAAGTAATCTAAATATGGTGCGATTACTGACCACTTCTTCGCATGATTTACCGTCTTCAAACCATTTCGTCACGTTCTCAGAATTGTAATTGTTCATAGAAAAGAAGTGCGATACCGGATCTCTGCATGGTATCAATGCAACTTTCGTGGCGTTCTCGTGGAAAGTTGAGTTTATCACCCATTTGGACCACTCCGGCATATCGATTTCTTCGGAAACGATGGCGCAGTTATGATAGCCTCTTTTCTTTTCGTTTTCCCAATACCAAATAGACTTCTCCTTCGTGGAGCAGGTGTCACTCTTGAACATAAGAGCTGCACTTTCCGTGTCTTCTAGTCCTTCCATGCACGAAACGCCTTTATTCCCGCAGGCGCCGTAATATCTCCTCGCTATGTCTTTGGCAAACGAGGATCCAGCCGTTTTCGCAATGTGCAGGTGCGAAAACCACGAGTTACCCAAAGGTAAGCCGTACTCGTCGAGAATATTATTGTTATCTTGCCTGTCCTCCACGTCTTGTTCTTGTTCTTGTTCTTGTTCTTCTTTTGTTGAACTCGCCAAAATCATCTCCACATACGCTTCTCTATATGCTTTCAAATACCCTTCCTTGGCTTTCTGATGCGCCTTATACGCACTTTTAACACTTTTGTGTACTTTATGTGCCGCCGCCGACGACTTTGACGACGATAGAACCACGCCGACGACGATACCTACGCAGAGCAACAGAAGCCACATATTCGACTCATTCGAGCGCGCAGTTTCGGAGACAGAAGAAGATTTTACCGCCGCTTCTTGCGCGTATTCTTCGTCGCGAACGTCACCATCGCTCGCCTTTGCCGCCACTGCTACTCTCGAACGCATTTCTACTCACACTTTCTCTCTCCTCTCTCTCAATCTCTTTTGCAGAGCGCGGTGCGAATCTAAATTTTGAGAATCGTTGTTTGATGAAACGAGGAATACTCTTAACACTGCTTAACACTGCTTAAAGTAAAGGAAAACTTGAATACTTCAATATTTTAATACTGGAATATTTTAATACATAATACTTTGGTCATCACCTCGCCTCGTGCATCGTCCAAACATTCATGTACTTAGAAAAGTTGTGTATCGTGCCGTCTGAGAAGATATACAAAAAACAGTAGATACAATTGCAACAATAATTTTATATGATCACAATACTAAACTTCGTTTCTAATTGTACACTTATCTTGTTTATCGCACGACTTCTTTTTCCAGACACAGTTATAACATTTTTCGTATTTATCTCGATTCACGCACTTGCAGTTGGATTTTACTTTAGCATGACTTTTAGAACACAGAATCACAGATGACTGAAAATATTCATATCTTCAATCTGACTTAAGTTTACTCCATTCTTCTTGAATTTCTCTCATGTAGTTCATTTTAAGTTCAGTATCCCTCGCGCAGTTGACATGAAAAGTGATCCAATCCTCCAAGTGTTCGTGCTGGCGATTTGAACCCCGAGTGCTGCAATATGAGTTATACTTGTAGCTTAAGCCCGTTCTTTTAACACCACCTTCATCCATACCCCGCGTAACAAGGTCTTGACTTTTTCTGTTCTTATTTGTTCCCCATTCTTTGCCAAACCGCAATGATAAGAGAAGACCTTTACGAACTTTTTCTGTTGGTAAATAGAAAAGTTGCCCACCATTGAGGCCAGCGTGAGGAACATCAACTGGATCACTTTCTTCCTTGTACGAAGGATTCTCAAACAAAGCAGTGTAGTTGAAATCTTCCCACTGATGAAACATTTCTGAGCTGGGATCTAACGCGACAATTTTCTGAAGGTCTGGAACTTGCAAGAACAAAACATCCGAGTCGTGAATGAAAGCCGTCAATTTGGCAGTGTTAAACGCCAACGCCATTTTAGCTTGAAGCCATACGATTTGCCAATAGTCATTTTGCTGGAAATCAGACGCTCCTAGCGTATACAAGTATCGAATACAATGCGTGAAGCCATCTTCTTTACATCGCAACGCACTCGCATCATCTAAACACAAAACAATCAGTCGATCGATGAAGCACTTTTCAGATTTTATGTTCTGGATAGCGTATGTGAAAATTTCCCACACGTGTTCATTTACTTTTGTCGCAAATACGTGATCATCTGGTACACATTTGGACGTCATTTTAGACGCTTCGATGCTAGTTCTGATATACTTCGCAAACCAGTCGCATTCAGACCGGGTGATTACGGTACCGCTCTCGTTCATTTCTTCCTCGCTCACTAGGTCGCTAAAATCTTCGTCAATTAATGGCAAACACACGTGCTTGCCATTCCCGAGCGTTTTGAATGTAGTCTCGCCTTGTCCTTCCTCATCTACGGGAACATCAGTTCCTACCTCCTCTTCTGTCAAAGCCTCTTCCACTTTCTTCTCTTCTTCTTTCACCATACTTTCCAAAAGCAACTCGTTTTCTTTCTCACTCACATAATTCGTTTTCACTTCCCCTAAATACGTTTCTCGATACCTCTTCAAGTACTCCTTGGAAGCCTCCCTGTGCGCTTTATACGCACCATTCACGTGTTTGTGCACGCCGCGCACCGATTCATGTCTCACTAGAGTAGGGAGAAACGCGCCGATCGCGACACCTAAAACGAGCAACACCCACGGATTTTTCGTCATCGTCGACGAGACGGAGTAGTAGGAGGTGGAGGAAACACTTTTCTTCTTCTTCATCGCGCTATCGACGTAGTCAGCGCTTCTCTTTTTGTCGACACTCTTCTCGACGTCGACGTCCCCGTCCGCATGAGCATCCGTCGCGATGCCGAGTCGTGCGCGCATGGGTATCTTTCTCCTCACAGCTCAATTAAGAGAGCGTTCTTTTTGTTTTTTGTTTGACCTTTTTTGATAGCAAAAAAGCCATCTCTCGTAGAAACAAACAAAGGTCATCAAACGTCAATCAACAAACACAAAGAGAGATTACGCGCGCAACAACCAACATGAGCAGTCGTTTCACGGTTGACGGCCAAAGAGCGGAAGACCGAGACGAAGAGTTAGGTGCCGACATCGAAAAGAACGCGGGGAAGAAAAGTGGCAGCGAGACGAGACCGAGAGGGGCGAGCAACAGTTGGGCGGGGATTTTGGTATTCGTATCTGGTGTGTTGTTGGGATGCGCGGTAGTTTATGTTGGATCGGCGTCAAAGAAGAGCGTCGCGGTCGTGCCGAAGCACTTCAAAAACGTCCACAAAAGATTTCGCGCCTCGAGAGAAGCCTGGCGCAACTGGGCAGAGGATGTGGATATGGATGCACCGCTAGGGGAAGGAGAGATCACTAACTACGAAAGCACGAATGGTTCGGAGTTCCCCAAGACAGTTTGGCAAGGATGGAAAGATTCAGATACGTCCAAATTTGACAACTATCGCGTGAAGATGATTGAGGACAACCCGGAGTGGAAGTTTAATCTGGTCACGAACGAGGAACAGGAGAAGTTTTTACGCGACACAGACGACGAGATTGTGCAATTAGCGTATAAGTCGTTCAAATTGTTGAATCCGAAGAATGGCGCGGGAAGAGCGGACGTTTGGCGGTATGCGGTGTTGTATTATCATGGCGGAATGTATTTAGATATTGACTCGAGCTGTCCAGATTTTAATAAACTTGTGAGCATAGCAAATGAGCACAACGCAAATGTTGTGTTATCGAGAGAGGGTAACAAGAGCAAGTATATTGCTAATAGAAAAGCTACCGTCATGTGGGGGTTTCTCGCGAAGCCGAAACATCCTTTGTTTAAGAATGTGATTAAATTGGTCTGGGACAACATGAGTTTCGATCAACCGCGGGAGGAGATAAGAGCACATGGCCATCAAATGAAGGAGTTGACTTTACAGTTTACAGGAACTATTGCGTTTTCTCGAGCGGTCGATATGACGAGAATCATGGGGCAAGGAGACGATATATATATGCACGGTATTGATTTTGAAGGTGCATGTTACTTTAAAGCGCCCGGGTTGAAGAATTATTACGAACCAGGAGAAAGTTACGAAACTTTGGACAATCAGTTTTATAGATCTAAATTACCAGAAGATGTGTGATGATATGAAATGTTAATACATGCAGCCTATGACTAGTATATATACGCAGACACAGGCGAGAAGATTAGATTGCTCACAAAGCTCTTCTTCCTCGTTGCTTACGATATTGCAAATGGGCTACCCCGTGGGGGTTAGTACTCTCTATATACAAAATCATTCAACGTCGACGGCGCTGAATATTCCTCCTCCCTCCGACGAAGGACTTTTCGGTAACGGGGTGCTATTTTCCTTCTCTTCTTCGGAGGCGTCTTCTTCGGCTGCACAGGCGTCGTTGCTATTGAGCTCTTCCTCGGCTTCTTTCAACAAAAAATCTATGAACAAATCCGCGACTGGCACTTCAGCGTTCTCTCCGGTGGCACCGACAACCCTTAATCCAACCCCGGATATCGCTCCAAAAGCTTTTCCGACGCCTCTGGCGATTCCTAACGGTGCCCTCGCGACTTTAGATATCACTCCAGTTGCTCTTCTTGCGCCTAAAATGATCACATCTCGTTGCGAGGATTCCATATCTAATAGTCTCGACATCAACTCGAGCACCTCTTCGGAAAAGTTGCGTTCGAAATACGTCACCAAAAGCTTCGTGATGACTGACTTGTCGATGAATACTTCGTTCTCGCCATCTTCACCACCAGCAGATGATGACGACAACCGCGCGATTTTCTTAATCGCTTGCGTCAAAGCAACCCTCAACTTTGTCGACTGCGCGGTTGCTTCGGCGCACTTTCGCGAAGCATCTTTGAACTTTTCCTCGGTAAGCGCTCGTTTACTTTCCAACTCTTCTATCTCCTTCGTTTTCTTCTCTAAAAGCTCCATGGTCTCTCTCAACTTACCGCTGGTTTCTCTTAACTTCTGCCTTGCCTCTTTTGCTTCGTTCGTCCTCCCATCCATCTGCTCCTGATCGGCGTAAAAACTTCCCAAAGCTCGATTTAAATTTTCAACCTCTTTCATCTTCCTCTGCAATCCGTCTTCTTTCTCCATCAGTTGCATCGTTAACCGCTCCACCTCCTTCTCGAACTTCTCCTCTACTCTTTTCTTCTCTTCTTCTACCCGCTCTTCGATCGACATTTCGTCTCTATCCTCCGCCTCTTCCACGTCCAACAAATGTTCTCGCAAGCGCTTCAACTCTCTCTCTTTCGTTTCGAGAGCTTCGCGACACTCGTTGAGTTGCGATTGAAATCGATTTTTAATATTCTCGCAGTCCGAGAGCTTTTGCGACAAACGCGTCGAATCTTCACCGCGAGCTCTCTCCGCGAGCTCTTTTTGGCGTTGGAATTCTTTCGCGCGCTTTTCTAACAGGAGTATTTGTTTTCGTTGTTCCTCTTCTTTGTTTGTGCTTGTGTTCGTAGCATTTGCACTCGACGTTGTTGCAAAAGAAGAAGACATCCTCTCCATCTCCTCCCTCAATCGAGCGTTCTCCTCCGATAACGAACCAATGGCTTGTTTCAACATCATCCGCTCTTCTTCGTGTCTTTGTTGTTGTTGTTGTTGTTGTTGTTGTTGTTGTTGTTGTTGTTCTCCGTCTTTATCGCGTCCAACACCACTTCTGTGTTTCTTCTCTTTTTCCATTTGTAGTCTCGCTCGAAGTTGCGCGATGCTGCTGCTTCTACCGCTCGTCGTCGCGCTCCCATCGCCTCCTCCTCGAACATTTTGTCGCTCGTCGTCGTCGTCGGACGAAGAGGAGAGGTCGAGCGGCATATATATATATATTATATATTTGTCTTCTTCTCTATCTGCGCGTATAACAAACACTTCTTTGATATGAAGTTTCTCTCTACGCTTTTTGAAATTGAGCAAAAGAGCAAATTTCCACTTTTCCAGATAAGAGGGCACGCAGAAGAAGAAGAACAATGGTCGCTCCTCCTGGTTCTGCTGTTCCTCCTCCTCCGTCCGAGAGAGAAAAAGAAAGCGACGGCGTTACCTCTCACAGATTTACGCTGAAGAATTTCATCGCGGCCGCTTTGTTAGCCTGCGTAACCTCCGCGCATGGTCTGCTAACGACTGCCTCGTTACGGGGAAAAGAAAAATATAGTTACAACGTAGCAACGGTGCCGTTATTAGCGGAAGCGTTGAAGTTATCGATAAGTTTTGTTTTGTTGAGGAGGGAGATGAGTTTGAATAAAGGAGGAGAGAAGGGGGTGATGATGACGACGCACGTGAGAACGGTTTTGTTGTATCCGATACCGAGTTTGATTTTCTTGTTGCACCAAGCGGTGTCGTTTCCAGCTTTAGTTTTGTTGGACCCGACGACGTTTTTAGTTTTAGGAAACTTGAAGATTGTCATCACTGGGGTTTTGACCAGGATGTTCTTGAAGAATAGCACTGGATGGACGTATAAGAAATGGATTGGATTGATATTGGTCACGATTGGAGCGTGCACGACGCAAATCGGCAAGAGCGAAAAGACGGGCGGGAAGTGGATGATGTTTCAAAGGTTCAGCGCGTTTGGGTA
>Ga0255781_10004157_pt1 | contig 11051 bp, 6 predicted proteins | sample 101ome_21_FD_179979 | JGI IMG/M metagenome (GOLD analysis project Ga0255781, IMG submission 179979) | Coastal salt marsh microbial communities from the Groves Creek Marsh, Skidaway Island, Georgia - 101413BT metaG (version 2) | ecosystem: Environmental > Aquatic > Marine > Intertidal zone > Salt...
TTCTCAACCTGATGTGGGTGATGTTTCTGCAGCGCCTATGCCACAGGCCACTATCGCGTCACCTTCAGCCGGGGCAATATGCTAAGTGGAGCGGCACCCACTGGTGGGTGTGGTGGACCAATCGGCAACAGAATCAGGTGCTGCAGTCATTCGCCGACTGGCTTCGAAGCCCCAGTCTTTTTGCTTGGGTGCTACGGCAGCTGGGCGCTTCGATCGACACGCGCTCACATATATCTCAGAGTTCCGAATACCACGGTCCCCTCTGTTTGCTAACCATTGGAACGGACACCACTGTCCAAAGTGGCGCCCAAGTAAGCACGCTACGTTGGCGCGGTGAGACGCTCATTCTTGACCGGGTTGTCATGGGTGATCAGGTCAAGATAGGCCATCGCGCCGTAGTCAGTGTTGGCGCTGTCGTCGCAGATGGCTGCTGGCTTACCCCGCTGAGCGCCGCAGAATCCTGCTATTCAAGCCCCAACCAGATGCTCTCGGGCGTTCCCGCCAAAGTCGCTGGTAACCGACAGCGCCTAAACAGACCTCGGCAACGCTATCCTGAGTTGGCACGGCATCGCTACCGGGCACAGTTTTTCGGTTTAGTGGCGCAAATTCTCATGGACCTGCTGCTGTTTAGCATTCCTTCGGCCCTGACCCTGTCGATAACCAGCCAAGCGCTGCTCAGTGAATTCTCCGCCTCCACCGCCCTGGCTGCGGAATCGGATTTTTCGGTTTTTCTTGGCTCACTGATCCTAACTAGCGTGGTTGGGGTTTGGATCAGCCTAGTCATAAGTTCTCTGCTTGCCTGTCTGTTCATTCGGTTGACGGCCGCCAAACCAGGCCTGAGTTCGGGCACCTCCACCGAGGGCATTTTGCTTCGCTATCGGCAGCAAAAGATGAATCAGCTGCAGCGTCTGTGGACTTGGACCCTACTGGGGCAATATTTTCGGGCGCTTGCCGGCGTGCGCTTTGAGCAAACGGGTGCCACAGAATGTGATGTCATGGTCAATACACTGCCAGAGGCGCTCTCGACAACCGGTGACGTATTTATGGCACAGGGGTGTCGTACCAACATGCTCGAGGAAGACGGTGACCTGCTGACGCTAAGACCCTTGCGTTTGGGCTACAGTGCCTTTATCGGCAACAACAGCGTCGCCGAATCGGGAGACCTGCCACATCACTTATTGCTAGGTGTCAGCACCCCCATCGGTGATTATGGCCACAGACGCGGATTACGCACGCGGTCGACTGACCCCGTGGTTGTTGCCGGCAACCCGCCCCTTAACTTTGGGCAAGGCCATCGGGATAAGAGCACCGAGACACAAAAACCTGGATGGTGGCTATTCTCGCTCAGGGTCCTCATCGGCGATGTGTTGGGTGTCGCTCTGACCCCGGCTATGCCCTTTGTGTTGGTCTCGGTGCTGCTCGTCGCGCTGCCTCGATCTGGACTTAATGACCTGGCAAGCGCGACCCTCGCGCTGTTAATAACGCCCTGGATTCTGATCTGGGCCGCGCTTTTCGTTAAACGCTTGTTAGTCGCTAAGGGATGGGGGCGTGAGCACACCACACCATTTTGGTCCTTCCGCCACTTTACCTACTTCTTTGCACAGGATTGTTTTTTTCGTTGGGCGGGCCCGCTACTGAATACCCTGGCCGAAAGCTCGCTTGCGAACCCCTTGTTACGCAGGTTTGGCTGCCGACTCGGCAAAAACGTCTTACTGAAAGAACCGCTACAGGCATTTGACTGGCATGCCGTTGATATCGGTGCAAACACGGTGGTAGACGGACAGCTACAGCTTCACAGTTTTGAAAATTGGCTTCTTTCGATTAAGGCCTCACCAGTGGGAGCGAGTTCCGCACTCAACATTGGCACCACGCTCATGGGGGGCGCCTCTGTCGAGGCGGAGTCAACCCTGGGGGCGGCCTCGCTTGTGTTAAAAGGTATGCATATCACTAGGGGCCATAGCGCCGGCAGTCCGGCGGAACCCGTTTTGATCGGGGGTGCTTCCGAGTGATATTTGCAACAGCGCACAGCGGTATCCATAACTCTCGAACTAAGCCACCGCCGACGAACCTGGCTGAAGCACTGTTCGCGGATCAGCTGCAACGCTCGACGCTTACCTTCGACAATCAGCCCGTGTCCTTCTTTGGTTGGCCCGTGCGTTATGAGGAGGAGCTGACGCTGCGCTGCTTGTCGGTACTCAGCGATGGAGAACGGAGCCGAGCCGCCAGCTTACTGCTGCCCGAAGATCGACATCGTTTTGCCCAGAGACGCGCACTACATCAATGGCTAGATGATATTTATGCGTCTGAGGACGTCGGGGAAAACCACTTTTTTACCGAGGACGTCGCTGTAAATTCAACACTAAAAAAACAATCTTTTTTCACCGATCAGCCACACCTTCGCTGCGGTCACTACGCCATTAGCTGGACGACAACCGCCAATTTCTGTATCGCTGGCGTGAGTCGGGTGGCCAGCATTGGCATAGACGCGGAGGTACCTTCACAGGCCATCGACTTTCAAGCCATGGCTCATGCCGAGTTTACGATCATTGAATCTTCGCTCATTGATGCCAAACCACGTGAGGAAGCGCGGGCGCTGTTCTTTCGGCTCTGGCGCCTGAAAGAGGCAGGGCTTAAGTTTTATGGCCGCGGGCTGCGAGAAGGGTTGGCCTGTCTGTCCTTTCAGGAAAACGAACGCGAGGAGCTTTACTTGGCTCATGTCCCCAGCGCCTGGGGCGATCCACACCGACTTTACCCGCGTTTTTTTGAGACCACTGTATTTGGGTTCAACCTGGCGGTGGCACTGCCCACAGCGGTCGCCGATGGCCGTCACTGCCCCATCGCCACAGCCACTCCATAGGCCCCACCTGAAAATAACAGAACCATTGGCTGGCGAGCCACATCTGGAGCACGTACACCACTACGGCAATCGGTATCAACTCTGCTGGACCCAAGGCGTAGGCAAACCCCAAGCCGCTGCTATAGAAAATAACTACCATGACGAGCGTTTGAAGTAGATACATCGTTAGACTCATTTTGCCGACTGCTCCCATCGCTTTCACGATACGAAGACGGGCAAAACGATGGGCCAGCGAGAGTACTGACAGAAACCAGGCTATCACCAGCGCAAGCGTGGCAACTGCAAATACCAAATCACCCGTGAGCTGGACAGCCGGCGTGGGGACTGCCTCCCCAAACGCTCGGTAGCCCTGCGTGAATGAAAGCCAACGCTCTCCCGCCATCAGCAGCAAACCCACGCACCAGCAGCGGATCGCCAGTTGACCTGCGCCGCTGTCTTTCTCAAGACACCTTTCGAGCCAGCCAGTGCGCGCCATCACAAAGCCCAGCAAAAACATGGCGAGCACCATCAGGCCTGAATCGGGCCATTGATAATCAGCCCACGGGACCTCAGGTAAGGCCTCTGCATGCCAAGCGATAATCTCAACCAACGTATCGGCTGCATAGACGCCCTCTTCGCGGTCTTCCTCAAGCCAAAGGCCGGCCTCAACGGGATCTTTCGGGTAGTCGGGCTCACCGCGGTCGGGGTAGAGGGTATGGGCTGTAGGAAAAACCAAAAACAACGCGAGAGCCATCGCCAATAGCCATCTAGCGGGTAGTCGATGGAGGATTAACAGTAGCAATCCCAGCTCGGCATAGAGCATCAAAATATCGCCTTCGAACAAAAGGGCGTTACCAATCCCGAAAATAAACAAGACAAGAAAGCGTCGCACCGCGGTCAACCAACTGAGGTTATCGCGCCATTGGAGCCAACAGGAAATACCAAATAGCAGACTGAAAAGCCCCCAAAATTTCGATTCGAAAAAAAGATGTTTTAGCGTCCACGCTATCTGATCGATTGGTGCGCTCCATGCGCTCGCATCACCACCAAACGCAAAAAGATTCACTAGGAAGACGCCGAATAAGGCAAAGCCTCGAAGTACATCGACTTCGGGAATGCGTCCATGGCTCGGGGGATGGCTTATCAGGGTCTGCTTACCTGCGGAGGCATCCTTCAAAAAAGAACGTCCCACTCTTCGTCAACCAGCTGAATACGCTCCCCGAGTCCCAGGGCTAATGCTCTGTCGTACACCATCTTCGCGACCGCTAGATCTTCGATAGCAAGGCCAAAGGGATTGAAGAAGATGCGTTCGTCCGCAGACTCGCGGCCAGGCAATTCGCCTGAAATTATTTCCCCAAGCTCGGCGTGGATGGAGGCTCGATCAACCAGCCCCGCGCGATGCATTCGCGCAAGGACTCGGTCCGAGTGGATACACTGCTCCCAATCATCGACAACAATCTTGTCCGCAAGACCCACCATGTCGAAGGTGGGATCCATCAATGAGACGTTGAGGAACAATGATCCCTCCTTGAAGCATTCCGGAGTTACCCAGGGGTCACAAGCGGTGGTGGCGGCAATACTGATATCAGCTGGAATAAGGGCCTCGTCGAATGAACTTACAGCCTCCACAGCAATATTGAGTCCCGCCATATGGTCACAGAGGGCATGCGCCCTCTGCGCGCTTAGATCAAAAACGCGAATCGTTGAGATATCCGGAAACCATTGCTTGATTGCCCAAACCGTCAGCGCGCCAATACGCCCAGCACCAACCAATCCTATTGAACTCGAGTCCGGTCTGGCAAGATAACGGGCGGCCAATGCCTGAACGACGGCGGTGCGCATCGCGCTAATCAGACCACCCTCCATGATCGCCAACGGCAATCGAGTTTCCGGATCGTTGAGCACGATGACCGCATTGGCACGCGGCAGCCCCCGCTCGGGATTACGGTGAGCGCTGGCAACCCATTTAAGGCCCTCGATATCAAAAGGCGACCCCAGGTGTCCGGCGAGGCCAATGATCCGGTCGGCCACATGAGGGCACTCGGGCCGCTTCAGAAAACTGCTGGGTGGCGCGGTAAACCGACCGGCTTCATGAGCAATGAGACATTGCTCCAGCGCTGCAGCAACACGATCAATATCCGTGGCACCGCAACGCTGCAGGTCAGCCTGAGTGAGTAACAGCGAGGTGGTATCAATCAAGGGCTGGGCTTTTCGTCAAAAATCTCGGGCACATTAATACCACGGGCGGCCAGCCAATCGGGATCAAATTGTGTCTCGGTGTAACGGCTCCCGTGATCGGGGAGGACGGCGACAAGGTTGTCATCGGGGCCATAGTGGGCGGCCGCAATGTTGCGCATAACATGAACCGCCGCACCGCCAGACCCGCCGACCATAATTCCATCCGCCCTCGCTAGCTGAATTGCTGCGCGAATACTCTCCTCGGCCTGAACGTACACCACGTGATCTACAAAGGAATCGAAGTCCGGCCAGACATAGTTGCTGGGGGCAATGCTGGTGCCCATACCATTGAGATGGCGTGGACCTGCCCCCTTATTACATGGCAGCGCCAAGGACCCCTCCTCATCGACCAGCCAAAAATCGGTGCTGGGCGAGTGCTCTTTAAAATAGCGTGCCACCCCCATTGAACTACCGCCAGTCCCGGCAACCATGATTATCGCGCTGACGTCGCCATCCAGCGCATCCAGAATTTCAGGCGCCGTCGTCGTCTGATGAGCAGCGACGGCCGCAGGGCTGTCGTACTGGTCCAGATACACAGCATCCGGATACTCGGCCTTCAAAGACTCAAGGCGCGCCAATCGGGTGAGATGGTAGCCTCCCGTCTCATCGCGCTGGTAGACCTTGATCACCTCGGCACCTAACACCTGCATGCAGCGCTCGGTCGCCGGATTAATTTTCGCGTCCACCAAACACAGGAGCCGGTAACCCTTGACCGCACAGACCATCGCCATGCCTACACCCATGTTGCCTGAGGTGGCCACGATAACTTGAGCACCGGGCTCCAAGTTGTAATGTTGCTCGGCCCATTCAATCATGCCCCGGGCAGCACGGTCTTTCATGCTGCCACCGGGATTGGTGCACTCCAACTTGCCTAAAAGATTTGGCCCGCCGGGATCTGCAAAGCCAGATAACGCGATTACCGGTGTTGCGCCGATGGCATCGAGGACTGAAGAACACAGCTTTGGCATAAATAGGCATCAACAAAACATCTGGTCACGGTATGCCGGGAAATGCCTGCTTGCAATTTTCCATATGCGACAACATTTTTTGCCCAATTTCGAGGAATTGGCGACAAGATTGACAAGCTTTCGATGGAGTTTTACCCTTCGCGCCCTCTGGTTCTCAGAGTTTCCCGCTGCCCAGGTGGTGAAATTGGTAGACACGCCAGCTTCAGGTGCTGGTGCTCGCAAGGGCGTGGAGGTTCAAGTCCTCTCCTGGGCACCATCTTCCTCATCTATCGAACAACCAATGCGTGGACGTCGGTCCAGGTCTTCGACACGGCAAGAGGGCTATTCCAGCTGCGCGCCGGAGGCGCTTGCGTGATCAGGCTCGCCGCGGTGCGGCTCGAAATCCCTGATCACCCTCTCCTGGGCACCATCTTCCTCATCTATCGAACAACCAATGCGTGGACGTCGGTCTAAGTCTTCGACACGATATGAGGACTATTCCAGCTGCGCGCCGGAGGCGCTTGCGTGATCAGGCTCGCCGCGGTGCGGCTCGAAATCCCTGATCACCCTCTCCTGGGCACCATCTTCCTTATCTATCGAACAACCAATGCGTAGACGTCGGCCTAGGTCTTCGACACGGCAAGAGGACTGTTCCAGCTGCCAGGAAATTCAGTCCGCAGCAGCGCAAAGCATAAGCTGATCGCGGAACAAAGATTAAATGTTGTCCATCTTGGCTTTTTAGCGCGGTCGCCCTTTACTCTCCGTTGTGTCACCCTCGGCGGATAACAACTAAGGCGGGTAAAACATGTTTGGGTTAACACGGTCAGTTTTTGTAGTAGCGTTATCCACCGGCTTACTCGTTGCCTGCAGTAGCAGCAACAACACCCCCGCTACGCCCGCCCCCCCAGTGGCTGAACCGCCCCCGGAGCCGACGTATCTAGACGTATCATTACCCTCGGTTGAGTCGCCCCCGGATGAGGGCGACATCGCTCTGCTCAGTACCTTCTTCAATTTCGAAGATCTAGGGTTTGTACAAGAAGAGTTTTTTCTCTCGGGGAGTGCTTCCTCTTTTACTAACCTCAATGAATTCCAACGCGATGGCTTGTGGGATGCAGAGCCAGCTGAAGAAGCCGACTATAAAACTCGCGTTGTGGTTTACCGCCCAGCCAGCAGCGAAGACTTCAGCGGCACCGTGCTCGTGGAATGGCTCAACGTCACTCAGGGATTTGACGTTCCGGTTGGCTGGGGTGTCGGCCACGTCGAAGCACTTCGCGATGGTCACGCCTGGGTCAATGTGTCTGCGCAGCTTGTTGGGATCGAGGGGGTCGAAAACCCACCTTTGCCGTTGGCTTTAAAAGATGCAAACCCCGTCCGTTATGAGTCACTGGTGCACCCCGGAGATTCCTTTTCTTACGACATCTTTACCCAAGTCTCAGCAGCCGTTCGCGACACCAGCCCCGAGGGGATTATGGGGGGGCTTGAGGCCAAGATTTTAATTGCTGGGGGAGAGTCGCAATCTGCATCACGACTGCTTACTTATATTAACGCCGTGCAACCGCTCTATGGCGCTTACGATGGGTTTCTCGTCGACAGTCGCTACGACAGCAGCCAACCTCTATCGCAGGAGCCTTTGGCAGAGATTCCCGCGCCCGACTCAGTCACATTCCGCGATGACATCCCCTTCCCTGTGATCAATCTTCAAGCCGAAACCGACGTGATCCCGCTTGGCGCAGTTGATGAGCGGCAGCCAGATAGCGAGTACTTTCGCCTCTGGGAAGTGGCCGGTATTGCCCACAACGATAACTACCAACTCGTGACCGGTCGCAACGATACGGGTGCTGATCCCAGTTACGCTGTAGTGGTCGAGAATAACTCGATCCTCGGCTTTTCATCCTGTGATAAACCGCTGAACTCAGGTCCATACCCATGGGTCTATATGGCAGCACTCGAGGCACTCGAGATATGGGTTCGCGACGGCACACCCGCGGGCGAAGCCGACCGACTGGCAACCCTCGATGATGATTCGGACTACCAGTATGACGATCATGGCAACGTGCTGGGCGGTCTTCGCACCTCCTACGTCGATACGCCCGCGGCTAGACTCTCGGGCGAGCTCAACGACGGCGGACCGGGCTGTCGACTCTCGGGGACCACTACCTTGTTTGACGGGGCCACAATGGCAAGTCTGTATGTGGATAAAGCGGGCTACGTCTCCGCGGTGAGCGAAGCCACCGATCAAGCAGTCGAGCGCGGCTTTCTCCTGCCCCCCGATGCCGAGCGCATCAAGGCAGCAGCAGAACTACAGTGGGATGCAACGACGCCTTGAGACACATTGCGTTTCTTTTTATGGTCCAGAGCTCGCATGATCGAATAGCGCTTGCATAAGATGGGTGCCACTAAATCCACCTCCAGCCGCTTGCAGCCTCTCATTGCCTTTACGATTTTTGTGGGCGCCTTTCTGCTGTTTCAAATACAACCAATCGTCGCGCGCCTCATCCTACCGTGGTTTGGATCAAGCGCTGGGGTGTGGGCAGTGTCGCTCATGTTCTTTCAGGTCGTGCTGCTTATTGGCTATAGCTATTCACACTTGCTTGCAAGCAGGCTCTGTTGGCGTGATCAAGCCATCACACACACATGCCTTTTGGTGCTGTCAATAGCATTTCTCCCTGTCTCGCCGGACAACACCATGCTCACTGGGGGCACCGAAAATCCACATTGGAAAATTCTTAGCATCTTATTTTTAACTGTGGGGGTCCCCTACGGATTACTGTCGGCTACCGCGCCACTTCTGCAGCGATGGTTTTCTCTTTTTTTTCCCAATATGCGCACCTATCGTTTGTATGCGCTTTCTAATGCTGGCTCTCTGCTTGGCCTGCTAAGCTACCCCATATTTATTGAGCCCTTTGTTTCAACAAAGACCCAAACGGTCATATGGTCTTTCTCCTACTTTGGTTTTGTAATGGCTTGCTCCGCGACAGCCGTTTTTCTCATGACACGCGCAGTGGATGCGAGAATCAACGAGCCCAATACGGCGCCCTCTCGTCCTTCGCCATCTTACACGCCGCCAGCGTGGCCGTTGTGGTTCGGCTTGTCATCGGCAGCATCAGCTTTACTTATAGCGATAACCAATCAACTCACCATCGATATTGCAGCGACTCCTTTTTTATGGGTGTTACCTCTAGCTCTTTATTTGCTTAGTTTTATCATGACTTTTGAGAGCGACCGTTTTTATAAGCGGTCAATTTTTCTCTCAGCTTTACCTTTATACTGCGCCATGTCAGTGCAGCTTTTTTTGACAGGGGCCAACAATGACCTGCTATTTCAGGTAGTGGGTTACTCAAGCCTCCTCTTCGTTTTCTGCCTTTGCTGTCATGGCGAGATAGCCAAAACCAAACCTCAAACCGACCACCTCACTTTCTTTTTTCTTATTGTTTCATCCGGAGGTGCATTCGGAGGGGTCTTTGTTGCACTAATAGCGCCAATACTGTTTTCCTCTCTCACAGAACTTTCTTTCATATTGGTGCTTAGCGTTGCGCTGATTTATAGCAGTGCAATCAGAGACCTCACCAACACCGGCCGTCTGCAACGATGGAACATCACTAAAAAAAAGATCTGGGTGATTGTTCTGGCGGCCATTAGCCTTGCAAGCTTAAGTGCTGTGATCTACCTTTTCTTTATATCAAAGGCCCTTTCAAATGAGGCCTTTCTCCGTCACAGCGCCCTAACCATTACGGGGCTTTTACTGGCCTATATAATTTTTCGCCGGAGGCGCAACTTCATACCCTTTGGTGAGGAAGAAAGCTTTTCCGCGCGATTTCTTTTAGCTTCACAACTCACCGCGATTTTATTGCTTCTGACTGTAACTGCCGCGCTACAACAAGTTTTTACTGGGCATTCAAAAAATATCGTTCTACAAGATCGAAATTTTTATGGCTATGCGGCAATTAAGTCGAAAACTTATGGTGACCTTGGTGAGGGTAAGGTCTTACTGCATGGGAGAATATTGCATGGCACCCAGCTAGACCGATTTCCTAATTGGCCCACAAGTTACTTCTCATCCACTAGCGGAGCAGGGCTAGCTCTTCAGTACCACCCAAAATCTCAAAAGAAGCAATCAATAAAAGTGGGCGTCATTGGACTGGGAGCTGGCACTATTGCGTCCTACGCGAATATGTCGATCGACTATGGCACGGAACCCGGCGACCTAAACCCCGCTTCTGCTATAACTGATACAGCCGATCATTATGTTTTCTATGAGATCAATCCGACCATTATCCGCTGGGCGCGCGAGGAATTTAGCTTTCTTTCAGATGCTGAATCCCGCGGCGCCACGGTTGACATTTATGAAGGTGACGCCCGACTAGAGTTAGCAGACCAGCTAGGACGAGCGCCTCAATATTTTGATGTTTTAGTTCTCGACGCCTTTAGTAGTGATGCGATTCCGATGCACCTCATTACGCTCGAGGCCTTTGAACTCTACAGAGATCACCTGCAACAGCAAGGTATTCTCGTAGCGCATATCAGCAACCTCCACCTCGATTTAAAACCGATGATCGCCAGGCTCGCGCAAGAAATAGGTTTTTCAGCAGTCACAATTTTAGACTCGACTTCGACTACCGAGGCAAGCACCAAAAGCGCCTACATATTACTGGCGGAGTCACAGGACACGCTCGCCCCATTTCAGGCTTACGCTGACGAGTCACCCGTCGCCGGGCCGCTTTGGACCGATGGTAAACACAGCCTCCTGCAAGCAATTTCGTGGCAACCTTGAGCCGGATCTTGGCAAGCTTACCGGACTGCTAATTAATACTTGCGTGCCTTATCTAATATCGCCACACTCGCGCCATTAACAATAATGAGTGATGTTTATGGCCATCCCCTCTCACGCCAAATACGTCATTGTCGGTGCCGGCATTCACGGCCTGAGCACCGCCTTTCACCTGGCTCAAGAACTGACTAGCCGCGGCACGGGATCCGGGAAGGACATCGTCGTCGTGGATAAGTCCGGAATCTGTGCCGGCGCTACGGGC
>Ga0255781_10004168_pt1 | contig 11021 bp, 7 predicted proteins | sample 101ome_21_FD_179979 | JGI IMG/M metagenome (GOLD analysis project Ga0255781, IMG submission 179979) | Coastal salt marsh microbial communities from the Groves Creek Marsh, Skidaway Island, Georgia - 101413BT metaG (version 2) | ecosystem: Environmental > Aquatic > Marine > Intertidal zone > Salt...
CCAGCCACCATCCCCGACGCCGATAAAACGCCTTGGGTGCTGGCCTACCACGAAATTATCGAGGTGCCGGAAGATCAAAACTGGGCGGCCTATGACCCTGATCGCTGTGACGTCTGGTACCAGGGGCGCCTGTCTCCGGACTTTTATGCCTGGGTTTTTCCCCATGGTCGCAATGCCAGTATCGGGGTGGGTAGCGCCCACAAAGATTTTTCTGCCAAAGCGTCGGTAGCGGCACTCCGGCAAGACGTTGGTCTGACTGACGCCGTCACCAAGCGCAAAGAGGGCGCGCCAATTCCCATGAAACCCATGAAACGCTGGGACGACGGCCGCGCGGTGCTGGTTTCCGGCGACGCAGCCGGTGTGGTTGCACCAGCGTCCGGCGAAGGAATTTATTACGCCATGCTATGCGGCAGACTCGCAGCGCATGCGATAGAGGCGTTCCTCGCCACCGGCGATGCGCGGGAACTGGCGCAGGCGCGAAAACGATTCATGAAGCTCCATGGCAAGGTTTTCTGGGTGCTAGGGCTACTGCAACGCTTTTGGTACGGCACGGACAAACGGCGAGAAAAATTTGTCGCCATGTGCCGTGATCCCGATGTGCAGACCTTAACGTGGCAATCCTACACGACCAAAAAATTGGTGCGCCGGCGTCCCCTTGCGCATGTCAGAGTTTTCTTCAAAGACGTTGCGCAGCTACTCGGATTAGCCCGAGCATAGATCATGCCAGCGTGGCTCACCCTGCCCCTGCTGGTTGATCTCATTCTGTTGGGAATGCTGTGCGAGGCCGGCTGGCTTTTTTGGCGACATTGGCGATTGGACATGCGCGGAATGCCTCCTTTTTTTCTGCATGTCATGTCGGGAATATTGCTACTGCTCGCGATGAAGCTTGCACTGCAAACCACCGATGTCAGGGTCATCGCCTCTGTACTGGGACTCGCGGGAATCATTCACATTTTTGACTTAAAAAGTAATGCCAGCACCTTTGTTTCCGACTCACGAGATGAAAGGCCGGGAGGTACAGACAACACCAAATAACCCATTTAATTAAGGGACCCTCGAACTGAATCTTACTGATCACCTGCCCCGCCCTCGATTTCCTACCTCTACCCAGTAACAGATGCGCACAGTAAAATCGCACCATGTCTTCGAGAAATTCTCCTTGCTCCTGTGGCAGCGGCAAACGCTTTAAAGCGTGTTGCGGTAATTTGAGCGCCGCGAAGCCGAACATTCTCGACCCCAGAGAAACGTACACTGATGCGGGTTGGTTCGTCCCTTCTTTGCGAGGCGACGTGATGAGGCGCTTCTGTCCCGAGCCCCCCGGCGCGCAGCGGGTATCAAAAATGGTCGCCCCGCCTGGCATTCTAGTGGTTGAGGGTTTTCTCGGCACTGCTGTCTGTGAAGAGTGGTGCCACTTCATGAACAGCAGACCCACTGCGAATCTTCCTGTTCAAGATGTATCCAACTTCAAGAATTCGAAAGAGGTATTGTGGGAGCAGCATGAAGGAAGAATCACTGAAACCATTGATCTCGCAGATAAAAAAAAGGACGTGCTGCGGGAGGTGGTGCGAGGTTACCGTGATTACGCCACCCGTTTTTTCGAAACAGACCTTGACACTATCGAGCAACCCTCTGTCCTCAAATATCTCCCGGGCGGAAGATACAACGCTCACTCTGACAGCGAGTATTGGAGTGATCATGACCACCAATGGATCAGATCATTGGAACGGGACTACAGTATCCTGCTGTATCTAAACGACGGGTTTGAAGGCGGCGCGCTCTTCTTCCCAAATTTTAATTTTCGTCTCGAACCCAAGCGTGGCATGTTGGTAGCGTTCCCATCCGATCATCGTTACCTCCACGCTGCTGAACCGCTGCTCTCCGGAGTCCGTTTCGCCGTAGTCAGCTGGGCGAAAGCCAAGATATCCCAACCATTTAGCCCGTTTATTTCCTGAAGACTTACCTTAGAGTGCTTCCACTGTCCGCCACCTATACTTTCCGTATGTCCAATTTTTCGGATAAATCCGAGCGCCGCAGACGAAGGATGCTCATCAGCACCATGATCGCCGTCTCGCTGAGCTGCTCTGCGCAGATGGGCCCCCTCATGGCGCAAAATATTGTCCACCCTGGCCCTCCGGGAGCTGAGGCCGTCAACATGAGTGCAGCCGAAGCCATCGCGGTAGCAGACACGCGCTACACAGCAGACGATGTGGGATTCATGCAGAACATGATTCCGCATCATCAACAGGCGCTGGAGATGTCGCTGCTTGCGGAGAGCCGCACCAATTCACCCGACATTTTGGAGGCGGCGGGACGAATTAAAGCGTCGCAGGACGATGAAATCGCGTTTATGACCCAGTGGCTAGCGCTTCGCGGTGAAGCGAGCACCGTCGTGGAAACCCATATACACGCCATGCGCGGCATGGCTACAGAAGAGCAACTGGCATCGCTCGCCGAATCCGCCAGCACAGATTTTGACCGGCAATTCCTGACTCTCATGATCGCGCACCATGAGGGCGCACTGGATATGGTCGAAGATCTCATGGAACAACCGGGTGCCGCTTACGACCCTACGCTGTTCGAATTCATCAATGATCTCGAGAACGATCAGAGCAAAGAAATTGAGCGCATGCACGAATTATTGGTGGCGCTATCTGATGATCCTCGGGCAAATCTCTCCGGTGGCCTGCATGACGCCGAGGAAGCTATTTGGAATCTGAGAAAAGTCGCGGTGCTTGCCAGACCCCCGGGATTCTTTGATCCGGAGAATCCTGCAGATCTCCCCGCAAACCGCTTCATGGGTAGCTCAGAAACAGAAGCAGCATCTGAAAATGATGAGGCAATCCCGGGAGACGTCGCAGCTCACGATCACGATGGAGGACATGCATCCGCGGGCGCAAATGAGCTCCATCACGAGCACGCACCAATGGCGGGCCCGCCCGGATCCACGGCGGATACCGACAATGGCGATACTGATGCTAACGAAGAAACCGGGCTATCCGAGGATGACGATGCGGCACAATCTGATGAAGATGAGGACAAAAAGCCAGAGCCACGCGCGCCACTGCTGAGCTTTGCCAACACCGATATCGCTTTTCGCGACGACATCATGGTGGCCGGTAGCTATCACGGTTTTAACATCTATCGCCTGGAGGATGATGGCGTCCCGATCTTGCTGGCATCGGTCGTCTGTCCTGGCGGGCAAGGTGACGTGTCCATCGCGGGCGATTTATTGATCATGTCGGTCGAGGAAACCCGCGGCCGGCTGGACTGCGGCTTGCAGGGCGTGCGCGATAAAATCAGTGCCGAACGCTTTCGCGGGCTGCGCATTTTCGACATCAGCGACTTGTCGCGTCCGCGACAGGTCGGTGCAGTTCAAACCTGCCGCGGCTCTCATACCCACTCCGTGGTATCAGGCCCGGGCGATGAGGGCAAATTAATCGTCTACAACTCGGGTACTTCCAGAGTCAGGGACGCGGAAGAAATGCCGGAGTGCTTTGACGAGTCTCCGGGGGACGACCGCACGGCATTATTCCGTATTGATGTCATTGAGATTCCCATTGCCAACCCCGCGGACGCACGAATCATTGACAGCCCAACGGTTTTTGCGGATCCCGAAACCGGCGCACTGGCCGGCTTATGGCGCGGTGGGGATCACGGCGATGATACTCAGGAAACCAGTCGAACTGATGAGTGCCACGATATTACCGTTTTCCCTAGTCTGAACCTTGCCGCGGGCGCCTGCTCTGGCAACGGCATCCTGTTTGATATCACCGAACCGCGATCACCCCGGCGGCTGGACGTGGCAACCGATACGGGCTTCGCTTACTGGCATTCGGCCACTTTTAATAATGACGGTAGCAAGGTGATCTTCACCGATGAATGGGGAGGTGGCTCACGTCCTCGGTGCAGGGCCTACGACCCACTGAACTGGGGTGCAGATGCTATCTATGACATTGTCGACGGAAAGCTGGTTTTCAGATCACACTTTAAAATGCCGGCACCCCAACGCGAAACCGAGAACTGCGTCGCACACAACGGCTCCATCGTCCCTGTGCCGGGCCGAGATATATTTGTTCAAGCGTGGTACCAGGGCGGCGTATCGGTGATTGACTTCACCGACTCCAGCAACCCTAAAGAGATCGCTTATTTTGATCGCGGCCCGATCGACGAAGAGGACCTTGTGACGGGGGGATATTGGTCAACGTATTGGTACGGGGGCCGCATTTACGGCACCGAAATTACGCGAGGCATAGACGTATTTGCCCTGACACCTAGCCAGTATTTATCGGCCAACGAAATAGCCGCCGCAGAAGTCGCGGATCAGGGCAGATTATTTAATCCGCAGCAGCAATACCCCGTGACGTGGCCCGACGAACCCGTTGTGGCACTCGCCTACCTCGACCAATTCATTCGCGCGCGACCGGACCTGACCGAGACCTCAGCCACACTGTATGAGACACTGCAGCTTGCGAAAGAAAAACTTTCGGTGGGCGCGTCGGATACCATCTTGGCGGAAGCGCTTGAGGACTGGGCCTCAGCGGAGGCGCTAACGGGAGCCACGTCATTGCGGGACGCTCTTCGGGGTATCAGCAAACGACTGGCCGATACAGCCGTGCCACCACCCAGCAGAATGATTAGCCAGGTAACGCACTAGGAGAACCTATGACGGATATCACTACCCCGGTCGAGACCTCGGGCTTTTACGAAGGTCAGAACCGCCGGGTAGCGATATCCGTCAAAATTATCATTGTCGCTTTGGTGCTTTGGGCCTCTATGGCTCCCGATGCGGGCGATATCTTGATGGACATTCAGTCTGTCACGATTGACTACTTTGGCGGCTGGTATATCTACGCTTCGGCCACCTTCATGATCATGAGTCTGGTGCTGGCGATACTACCCTGGACCGCCAATATCAGATTGGGAAGCAGCGAGAGCATCCCCGAATTCAGTCGCTTTGCTTGGTTTTCCATGATGTTTGGCGCGGGAATCGGTGTTGGCATGCTCACCTACTCCACCGCCGAGCCGCTGGCCCACTTTGCCACTAATCCCGACGTTATTTTAGGTACTACCTCGGCACTCGATTACAATAATTTGAGCGCCGCCTACAAATGGACCCTGCTCCACTACGGCCTCACCCCGTGGGGCTGCTACGCCATCGTTGGCCTGTCATTGGCCTATTTCGCCTACCAGCGAGATATGCCGCTCACCATACGCTCGCCCTTCACCGCGGTGCTCCAAGCTGGCCTCTCCCGGAAAGTTGGCGCAGTAGTCGACGCCGCTGCCATCCTTGCCACGATTATTGGCATCGGTGTGACGATTGGCTACGGCGTAAACCAGTTGGCCTTCGGCGCCTACCAAATCACTGACTGGTCATGGCTGATCAACGAAGATAAGCCCAGCCTACTTGCACTGGCCCTCGCCGTCATTTTTCTGACCACAGCAGCGATGCTGTCAGCCTTATCGGGCATTGGCCGAGGGATCCGCTGGCTGTCTAACTTGAACATGGCTTTGTCGTGGTTATTGCTTGTCATTTTTATCGTATTCGGCGCGACGGCATTTGCGGGAGAAATGTTTATCTCAGGCCTCAGTGCCTACTTGCGACACATCCCGACAATGTCGCTGACGATTTGGAGCAGTTCTGAAACTGAAACAGCGCGGGCACTCAGCGACTGGCAATCCGCATGGTCCGTGTTCTACTGGGCTTGGTGGATTGCCTTTACGCCGTTCGTCGGTTTGTTTTTAGCCCGCGTATCGAGGGGAAGGACCATTCGGGAATACGTCGTCGGAGCGATACTGCTTCCTTCGCTCATGTGCTTTACCTGGTTTTGTATTATCGGCGGCACCGCACTCGATCTTGAGCTCAGTGGCAACGCCAATGGGAGTATTCTCAACGCAGATCTGTCCGCGCAATTATTTGCGACGGTCAACGCGTTGTTCTCGGCCGATTGGATAGTGCCTGTTGCTACGCTATGCGTCGTCTTACTAATCACCTATCTGGTCACATCAGCAGATTCAGCGGTACTGGTCATCAATACCATCGTATCGGGGGGCGCTCCCGACGGCGTCCGCGCACGGCATGTGGTGCTGTGGAGCCTGTTGCTGGGAACGGTGATCATCACGTTGTTGTTTGCAGGAGGCATGGACGCACTGCGCTCAGTGATGATTATTGGCGCCCTACCCTTCTCCGCAGTCATGCTATTCATGCTGGGTGCATTGCTCTACGCCATCTGGACTGATCGCTGACAACCTGCAGTGTTACACCCACTGTCGCCAAGCGGTAAACTGAAGATGCACTGCGCCCCTTGTCGCGTCAGCCCGTGTTGCGCATCCCCGCGGCGATACCTGCCATGGTCACCATCAACGCCTGCTGAATAACCGGATTACTGTCTTTTCGGACGCGTCTCAGAAGCTCGGCTTGCAACAGGTTGAGTGGTGCGGTGTAGATATTCCTGAGACCAATGGACTGTTGAGCCCAGGAATCGTGTGCCAGCAATTCTGAAGTGCCATTAATCGTCAGCAGCGTCACGATATCGGCCTGAAGCTGCGCGCGCAGCCGCTCGCCAACGGGCGCTAATTCGGGATCCACCAAAAGCGCATCGTAATGTGCCGAGATCGAATGATCAGACTTGGCGAATACCATCTCGAGCATCGACAACCGCGCTCGAAAAAACGGCCATTCCCGCACCATATCCTGGAGAATTTCGCCCTTGCCTTGATCCAGTGCGGCCTGTAGCGACTCCCCCGCACCCAACCACGCAGGCAACATCAACCGATTCTGCATCCATGCAAAGATCCAGGGGATAGCTCTCAAACTTTCGATACCACCCCCCGTTTGCCGGCGCGCGGGGCGGGACCCAAGGGGTAAGTCAGCCAGCTCCTGCTCAGGCGTGGCTTGCCTGAAAAACGCAACGAACTGTTCATCGTCGCGGACCCATCGACGATAAATCCGGCACGACGTTTCGGCGAGTGAGTCCATCAAGGCTCGCCACTCAGGCGTTGGTGCCGGCGGCGGCATCAAATTCGCCTGCAATATGGCGCTCGCATATTGACCCAGCGTATTGACGGCAAGACCCGTCATACCCAACTTAGTGCGTATCATCTCGCCCTGCTCGGTCACCCGCAGTCCGTGGGCCAGAGAGCCCGGCGGTTGCGACAGCAACGCCTGATGGGCGGGTGCACCCCCGCGCCCGATGGTCCCGCCGCGACCATGAAACAGGGTCAAGGCAATGTCATGGGTTGCGCAGGCCTGCAGCAGGGATTCCTGGGCTCGATATTGCGCCCAACCCGCTGCCAGCATTCCGGCATCCTTGGCGCTATCGGAGTAGCCAATCATCACCATCATCTTGCGGTCGATGCGTTCCCGATAATGCTCGTCATCGAGGAGCGCACCAACAACCGATGCCGCGCCTTGCAAATCAGCGAGGGTTTCGAACAGGGGCACCACTGGCATTTGCAGTGAGCACCCGGTCGACTTCAGCAAAAGCTGCACTGCAAGCACATCTGAGGCGGATGAAGCCATGGAAATAACGTAGGCTCCAAGCGCGGCGCGCGGAGTCGCCGCAATGGTGTCAAAGGTATCAAGGACCTCCTGATCACCGGCATCGAATTGGCAGCCTCGGGGTATCAATGGTCTGGGGCTGGCCATCTCACTGCGCAACCAGCTAATTCGCTCCTCTTCTGACCATGCGCTGTAGTCGCCGAGTTCGAGGTGCCGGGTGATGGCGCTCAGCAGAGACCGATGGCGGCCGCTCTCCTGTCGGATATCCAATTGAATGAGATAGGGACCAAAGCAGTGCGCTCGCCGCAGCGTATCGAGCAACGCGCCGTGGGCCATCTCCACCAATCCACTGGCTAGCAAGCTGTCAAAGCACGCCTCGAGCGGCTCCAGCAGCGTTGCCCGAGTGAGCGGTTCGGGTACCGAACCTCCGTGATTCAACGCCTCCTCCAATGCCTGCTTCTGCTGCCGCAACGTGACCAATAGCGGTTTGAGCAGTGCGCGGTAAGGCTCGTGCGCTCGCGCAGCCTTTGCGATCAAGGTATCGGTGGCCGTGGAGGCGGATAGCTCCTCATAAAGCAGCGCGATGTCCCCGCTGAATAGCTCACAGGCCTGCCACTGCGCGAGTAATAGCACCTCTCGGGTCACCACTGCTGTGACGTTAGGGTTGCCGTCACGATCACCACCGATCCAGCTGGACACGGCAATCGGCTTCCAGTCGGCGCGGCGCGGCGCCAACGAGAACGCTTCGCAAACGTCATCGACCTCGCGCAAAAACTGCGGTACGGCATCCCACAAAGAGTTCTCTATTACCGCGAAGCCCCACCTCGCCTCATCAACCGGGGTGGGTCGGCGGGGGCGGAAGTCTTCCGTATGCCATATCTGAGCAATCAGCTCGGCGACCCGCCGCTGGGTTTGCCGCCGCGACACATTCGTTAGCGCCTCTCGATCGAGCTGTGACAGGCAGTCGCTCAATGCCCTGTGCTTGTGAATCAGGGTTCTGCGGGTAATTTCGGTTGGGTGTGCCGTCAATACCAGATCAATTTTCAGTCTCTCAATACCCGCCTCTATCTCAGCGGCTGCGGCATCAGCTTGTAAGGCGGTCAGCGTGTTTGCCAGCGTCGCGATCGCCGAGAAATGGCGGGCGGTATGAATGGCAGTTGTATGCTGTTGATCGGCAATATTCGCCAAATTAAGGAACTGGCTAAACGCGCGGGCAATAACCAAGAACTCCTCTTCCTCAAGCGAAGCAAGGAGTTGATCCAAAGCAGTCCAGGTGTCGCTTTCCTGGGCTTGCTTGGAACACTGACGAATGTGCTCGACCCGCTGAAAGAGTGATTCGCCGGCGTTATCTCTGATGATCTTGCCTAAGGTATCACCCAGCAAACGCACGTGAGCACGCAACGGAGCGGTGTCCACCGCCTCGACCATAATATCTCCTCGGTTTTGCTTGACGGCCTAATCGTCCTCCAGAGGAAGACGGGTCGACTTCAAACTATCTTTGATCCGCGCTAAATGGGGCAGGATGCTCTCGCCCCGGCGTAGGGTCATTCCTGTTGCCAGTACATCGAGTACCGCGAGTTGCACGATACGGGATGTCATGGGCAAGTACTCTTCCGTATTTTCGGCAACGCTGAGATTGATACTCAAGTGACTCGCATCGGCCAGGGGAGAACCTTCTGCTGTCAATGCGACAACCGTGGCCTCGGTGGTTCGCGCGAGCGCGGCGGTATCAACCAGACTCGCCGTTCGCCCGGTATGAGAAATAAAAAAGAAGACATCCCCCACGCCGCCACCGGCCGCCAACATGCGGTGCATCAGCGGATCAGTGCAAGTAGTGACGGGGACTTTGAACCGGAAAAACTTGTGCTCGGCGTCTCGCGCAACAGCGGCAGAGGTGCCCAGACCCAAAAAATAGATGTGACGCGCCTGCGCCAAATAATCAACCGCCCGCTCAATGGCAGCGAGCGGCAATTGATCCCGCGCCAGCATCAACGCGGTAATCGTATTGTCGAAAAGTTTGCGTGGGTAGGTATTGATATCGTCGTCGAGTTCCACAGCGCGGCTGATATACCGAACACCCGATACCAACGACCGCGCCAAGCGGAGCTTGAAGTCGGGAAAACCGGTTGCACCGAAGCGTTTGCAGAACCGATTCACACTGGGCTCACTGACCCCTGCCGCAGTTGCCAACACCGCGATACTTGACCTTGTCGCTTTCTCGGGGTCCTCGAGAATGGCATTAGCCACTTTCGCCTCCGACTTGTTCAGGTCTGGTAACGCGGCGCTCAGCTGGGTCAGCAGATTGTTTTCCTGATTCATGGTCCTGTTACGCAATAGGTTGACAAGGTGTCCTGCCGCGCAATCCGCTCGTAAGTGACCGTGCAGCGCCGCGCTGTCACGATTTTAGCGACTTTTTATGTAATAAAACAAAATATTTGCGATAAAAATCGCCCATATGGTGGTTTTTCTTGTAATAAAACTACATACTCAACCCATTGGAAGTCTGTAAACACATCAACGCGGGCCAGATCGAGGCACTTAGCGCCCCCCAACACCATGAATGCGGAGGTACAGCAGATGATCAATGTCGCTATTAACGGATACGGTCGAATTGGACGCAACATTCTGCGGGCCTTTTATGAACGACCCGAGCTACACCAATCGCTGCGGCTGGTGGCCATTAACGACCTCGGCTCCCCCGATATGAACGCGCATTTGACCCGGTTCGATACGACCCACGGTCGGTTCCCCCATACAGTTTCCGTTGAGGGTGACGCGCTGCTGTTGGGGGAGGATCATATAAAAATCTTCTCCGAGCGCGACCCGGCACGCCTGCCCTGGGGCGATTTGTCCGTCGATGTCGTTTTCGAGTGCACCGGACTGTTCACCGATCGGGAAGCCGCGCGCAAGCACATCACCGCGGGCGCAAAACGTGTGCTGGTCTCCGCCCCCGGCAATGGCATGGACGCAACGGTGGTTTACGGCATCAACCATCACACCCTCGCCGGCACCGATGTCATCGTATCCAATGCGTCATGCACGACAAATTGCCTCGCCCCGCTGGTTAAACCCCTCAGCGCGGCCATCGGCATTGATCAAGGCCTCATGACGACCATTCATGCTTATACCAACGACCAAAGTCTGGCAGACGTGTATCACAGCGACCCCTATCGCGCGCGGGCTGCCGCCCACAGCATGATCCCGACCAAGACCGGTGCTGCCGCGGCGATCGGCCTTGTTATGCCCGAACTCCAGGGCAAGCTGGACGGCTTGGCGGTTCGGGTACCCACTTTGAATGTGTCTCTGGTAGACCTGACCTTTACGGCATCGCGCAATACCTCGGTAGAAGAGGTCAATGCCATCATGCTGCAGGCCGCTGAAGCCGATACCGCCGGTGTACTCGGCTACAACACGCAACCGTTGGTGTCGATTGACTTCAATCACAACAGCTACTCGAGCAACTTTGACGCCAATCACACCCGCGTGCAGGGACGACTGGTCAAGGTGCTGTCCTGGTACGACA
>Ga0255781_10004169_pt1 | contig 11020 bp, 11 predicted proteins | sample 101ome_21_FD_179979 | JGI IMG/M metagenome (GOLD analysis project Ga0255781, IMG submission 179979) | Coastal salt marsh microbial communities from the Groves Creek Marsh, Skidaway Island, Georgia - 101413BT metaG (version 2) | ecosystem: Environmental > Aquatic > Marine > Intertidal zone >...
TGTTAACCTTTGATCCAACAATGATAGGTATTGCTGCATCTGCTCATAGTACGCTAGATCACCAATATAGGTATGAATATCGGCAATATCGTTAAGATGCATTTGATATTTAATATCAAAGAAGTTTCTGGCTGAGCTTGTGCTAGATCCTACGCTAAACATCTTAATTACATGTAAAGCATCTGACTGAAGAGTAATGTACTCATTACTAATATCAGCTGCAGTCATCTGATGTTTGATATATGTTCTATGAACCGCATCCGAGTGGAACTCTCTCCAATATGCCAAAGCTTCGTCGACACGGTCTTCCATCTGTTGTTCTTCAACATTGATCTCTATAACAGGATCACCTAAGCTCCTCTTAATGTAATCAATGAATTCGTCTCTACTAGTAATTGCCATGTTGACCTCTGAGCGTAAAAGTGTTACTCTTATTTATATAACTTATCGTTTAATAAAATGGTGGTCCTTGTCGTTTTCTGACTCACCTATAACACCTTGGTATTCGAATCCTTTATCGATTATATACTGGATGGAATTATCCGTCTCTGGATAATCGTTAGTAATTCGGGTTGTGATTTCAGAACAATTCTCAAGCCAAGTCGTTGCGCCGCTTAGTATCTCCATAAGATATTGTGTACTTAACCGCCAATGATTAGGATATCTATGTCTAAACCTAGCTATTACATGATCTAGTCCTTCAGGATAAAAACCTTGTTCCATCATTTCGACACCATCATCATGGGCCTCATATAGATCAGTTCCAACCACATCATATATAATAGTTTTTATAGCTTCTTCTTTCCCGGCTTCTTCTATTTCAGGGTGCTTTAGTGGTATTTCTACTGCGACTTTTGACATTTCTGGTGTAGTAGCTACTGCTACTACCTGCATCGATTCAACATCTACTTTAAAATCATGCTGACCAATATGTCCACAGATAATGCTTGTATCGGCAAATAATCTAAATCCTTTACTCTTAGCTTTGGCACAAAAGTAAACATCTTCGGAAACCGTATTGGCATGATCTAGAGCAGAAGAATATACAAAATGTGGGTATTCTATATTTCTAAACACTTCACCTTTAATAAGAGCACAACCCATTCCAAACGCATCAACTTCCAATAAAACATTTTGAGGAAGTTCGTTAACTTCGTAATTCATCTGACCCTGTTCGGTTGTGTAATATAACTCTGTTGTTTGTTTATCGTAAAATCTTTGAATGTAAACCCCAGAAACTGCATCTTTATCTACAGCTAACATTTTTTTAAGAGCGTCAGGTGGAACTACAATATCACTATCGATACTAAATAGGTAATCGAAATTTTTAGCCCATTCAGCAATTAAGTTTCTAATCTGATCTATCTGGTATCCGAAGAAATACTCAAAATGGGTTTCATACCCATCTGGTACCTCCATATTGTAGATGGATCTAAATGTATCGGGTTTGATCCCTGCATTAGTAGGGATAGCTATAAGAATCTTTTTATTCAGGGTTTCCATTGTATTTTCTCTCTGGGTTTCAAGTTTTCATAGGACCTATTGGCATTAATATTCTGCTCCTCGGCATTTACCTTATAGTCATTTAAGGGATTTACATCGTTATAGTAACAGACTATTTCTTTTACGGCTTTTACACGATTAATATCAATTTGTTCGATCAGTGCATAAAATAGCGGATTATCTGCACCGCTCATTATATAGCTACCATCTGCTTCGACCATAGCAGATTCATTCATGTCAGTAAAATATTTTCTAGAACATGTTCTTAAATGGGTGTATGGAATTTTCCATCTCCAAAGGTATTCTCTATATTCTTTATTCTTTTTAATATGCTCTGGATAATCTTGAGCTATCAAAGGGATTTCATCTGCTAAGCTCCAGCAAGATCCATATGTAAATTCGTATCCATCCTCGTAAAGTTTATTATAAAAGTTAAATATGGTATTATTACTTATCAAAAAGTCATCACCGTCTAGTAACATAATAATATCTTCAGGGTGTAACGAAAAATCTTGAATTGCTTTTAACTGGTTTGATAAACACCCCTTTCTAACATGATTATGAATTACGATTCTTTTATCACTACTAGGTATTTCTTTTTTGCTGTCATCATCAGATGCATCATTAATTACAACGTGTAAATAATTTTCATAATCTTGTTGGTCGATAGACTCGCAATGGGCTCTTATATAATCCTTAGCATTTCTGAAAGGAGAAATAATCACTATTCTTCTTTCATTGCTAGTCTTTTTATAAGCCTGTTTTTCTACTTCATTTATAAAGGTTTTATTAAAAACCCTATTCACTTTATCATTGATATATTCTACTTTTCTATATTCGGCTACACTTAGATATTTTTCTAGCTTAAAATATAGATGCTGTTTCCATTGTAAAGCTACCGTATCCCAGCCGTGTATATCATTTAGAACCTCACAATAATGTCTCTTTTGCTCTAATAGGTAATCGTCATGGTATGCGTTTATTACCAAATCGACAAACAGGTCCGATTGTCTTTCTTCGTCTATATTAGGAAATAGCCCGTTTGGTACTGATGCATAGTCTATCTTGTAACATGCCAAGTCTATGGCGGTCGATTCCAGTGCACCGAAATTGCAAGTAATTACCGGGGTCTTATACAGTAAACTTTCTAATGTAGATATACCAAATGTTTCAGGGAAGTCCGTAGGGTATATCATAAACCCGGCATTACCTAAAATAGTTGCGATGTTATTTTGGGTAATGACCCCAGTAAATTTTACATCCAAAGCTGGATCTATATTTTCTTTAAAATCTACTAGGTCTTTCTCTTGCTGATCAGGTTCAGCCCCATCTCTAAATCTATAGTAACCACCAATTACAGTTAATTTAGCTTCCGGTATTCTTTTCTTCACTTTAGGCCAAATGTGATTTAAAAGAGGTTTTAATCCTTTTGTAACTGAAGCATTATAAACGAAATGATTCTTATCCTTTTTTCTTAGGTTTATACTTCGGCCACCTCTATCAACTGCACCATTTCTGGTTTGAAAGATTTTTTTCTTTAGTACTTCGAAGTTACGCTTAATGCCATGGTCACAATTTAAGATATAATTTGTATGAAAATCGGAAAGGGTGAACAGTTCATCTATAGCGCCCTGATTCAGCATATCCTCTATATGTTCGTCACCTTGGCAAAAAGTATCATGCATCCAAACTACTTTATGTTTGGCTCGTTGACACATTTCACCATAACGGTTATTGGCAAAGAATGGATAAACGGATCTGGAGGATATTATTACGTCAAACACTTCAGTAGTGTCTGAAGACTCGTGGTCGACGTATCTAACTTTATCATATATTCCGGGCTTAGCTTGGGTATCCTCACAGTTATTAAATACTGTTACCTCAAACCCAATTTTACTTAATTCCGCAGCCATAAGAATAACAGCTGATTCTGACCCACCTAATCCTCTTTTATCGAGTGTGGTTCCATCATAAGTTAATCCTAATAAATCAATAATAGCAAGTTTCAATTTCAAATCCAATCAATAAGACATATCATATAATTACTAGATTATTTATAATATATTATTTTATGGAACAATCCAAGCCGATGAGCTTTCCCATGAAGCAATCCGATTAGAGGGTATATCGATAATGTTTAAGTTAGAAGATGTTAGGGTAAGGGAAGAAGGATAATTCCCATATCCTGTCGTAATAACAACACATCCCCGTCCGCCGGTTCCGTTATAGTTAGTGCCTGAATTGAAATCATCATCATCGGCTCCACCACCACCACCATATTCGCCACCATCTGATGCGTTATTCCCAACGGTTCCATTTGTTCCACCAGAACCGCCCGAACCACCAGATCCCGAACCGCCGACCGAACCTGAAGACCCTTGTCCAAATACTCCTACACCGCCACCGCCGCCACAATTTGACGAATTTGTCCCACCGCCGCCTCCGCCGCCTCCGCTGCCATTGTTACCTCCTATATTAGAGTTACCGTAAGCGCCATCACCGCCTCTTCCGCTGTATCCGCCTGCTCCACCGCCAGCCCCACCAGCGTTGTTATATGCAGATTCTCCACCGTAACCCCCATCCCCATCTGGGCTGGTAGTATAACTTGTAAGACTAACTTTACCAGTCCAATTACTACCGAAGCTTTGGCCTCCGAGACCACCTCGCGCGGCAGAACCTGTGCCAGAACTTGGCCCCGCATAGCCACCCATTCCCCCACCTGCCCCGCAAATAGCTCCTCCGATACCGGAGCTAGTAATAGAAATGAAACTATTCCCACCGCGCCCGCCGGCACTAATATTAGAACTACTTATCGTGCTACCCGAGGCACCTACAAAAATATATCCAGTGAATGTCGAAGAGGCAGTAAAGGTAAGATACATTAATCCTCCTCCGGCACCACCACCTCCACCGCGGTTACTTCCAGTGGAACCAGCTCCTCCCCCGCCACCAATACAGAGGACTGAATATCGTATCCCATTCTCAAAAGTGAATGTTGTATCATATCTAGCAGAATGCCCGGTAGTTTGGTTAAGGCCGGTAACACCAGTCCAACGGGTCAGTTGGCTATCTAATCTGTATAAATTTGCAACAACATTAGAAGCAGCATATCCTGCCTGCTTATCTGCATACGCAAAGTCGGGTAAAAACTTAGTCGTGTAGCTACCACCGATATCTCCTCGACTAATACCATACATAGGATTTTGGTCAATTCTATAATCATCAATAACCCTATTGATATTAGATTTCATTCCCCATCTATAATTGACTGCCATTAGGTTTCCTTAAATTTATACGAATGTTAACCAGGTCGCTGGTCTTTGATTTGTATTGGTATTGGTTGTAGATCCATTATATGTGTAAGCCCCAGCGCCATCAGTTCTTGCATAAAATGTGGTTCCACCGTTCATATAATAGGATTGTCCATCTGATGTATAATTCGTAGGACACTGGGATAGAGCAAAGGTTATACCTAATGCCCCACCGGTATAGGTAAAGTTTGTTATATTGAAATTGTAAGCAGTAAGACCAGACGCGCTTGATAGATTTACCGATGCATCAAAAACACGAACCAAACTTGCATTGGCCGCGGGGTTAGTGGTACCAGTAGTGCCAGCCGCGAGATTTACCAATCCAATCTCTGTAGTCTGAGGCTGATAGGCTGATCCCGGCGGATTGCTGATATAAAAACTAAGAGCGCTAATAGTTCCCCCTATTCCAGCTGTATAGCCCGATAAACCCCCTCCAAAAATTTCTGCCTGAGATAACGTCCAAGCTAAAAGATACCTTCTCCAATAAGTGTTACCAACTTGGGCAGACGTGGTACCGAGAGAGCTGGTCGTATGACCACTTGTCGTATATGTTCCCGCCGCAATACCTGAAATGAATCCCTGATTATTATTCTCCCAATACATTCCATTAGAACCACTAGGAGTGGTGTAGTTGGATCCATCATAGTCCATCTCAAAAGAGTGGGCTGATTTGTAATTTGTAGTATTTAAATCTTGATAAGCATCCCAAGGTAATTTACTCCGCGCACTAAATTCAGCTTCGTCGTAATGGATCGCCCACGGAAGGATATTACCTCTTTCCCAATTAATGCTCATTTAAACCCTATCCTAACTATTATATCTGAAAAGGCCCTGACTTTCAGTGCTGGTTGAATTTTGTCTATTTAAATAATATTTATAGTAAACGATCATTGTTATGTACCCTGAATGCGTGCCGCCTTCTTGATTAAATTGAAGCAGCTTGATACCAGTATTTGGAAAATAAGCAGGGGCTTCATTATAATCATACGCCTTAAAATAGAAAGGAGTACTTTTATCCGAAACATCAACCATATGTCCGGCTTCTATTTGGTACATAAATGAGTAGTTTTGGCCGCTGGACATATCTCCCATGCTATTGCCCCCTTGAGTAGCAGTCTCAATATTAGTACTAGGTTGTAGGCCAGTCATAAATTGAAGATACACCTCAACCCTTTTATTGGAATTGTTCATAACTCTTATACTTTGAACTTCAAAGACCCCGGTAGTCTCATTAGCAACACTCCAGTTCGGGGTCATGAAATATAAATCTTTGCTACTGCTTGTAACATTAAGGGTGAGATGTTGTCCACCTGGTGCAAATACATGATCCGGCATCTAAATAATCTCCCTAAAATCCACTATTATCTGTAATTTCATGGTAAGTAACTGTAAAATTTAATTGCGCATTATCGGGGCTATTAAACACCAAATCCCGATTGGCACCAGGATTCTGGGCCTGCAGATATATAGGACTTTGTAGATCACTCAATATCGCAGTTGTTTTCGGTGGAATCATAGCCCTATTTATTATATTAGAAAGAGCTAAAGTATTTCCTCCGGTCCCGATAGCTAGTGAAACTTCTGCGTCGATATTGCTCACATTTAAGCAAATTACACTAGATACAAACCTATTGGAATTTGGAGTAGCAGTCAAAAGAGTTACTACGTTGCTAGAGCCGACGAAATTGTTTTTTACTACATAGGTATAGGATTTTACCTCGTGTGCCCAATATATATTAGTGCTCATTATTATATTCCTAGATTAATTATTTTCTATATCCAAAATAGTAAACCAAGCGTTAAACCCGTATGAAACGCTACACTCCACCCTTATCTTCCTAAATCCGGGAACTACAATAGGGGTTCTTTTATCGTTTAATACTAGATCGTTTCCTTTATTTACGGATACGTATCTAATTGTATAATATTCTCGTGCTGCGTTTGCATTTGCTGAGCCGCTATTAGTACTTTTTAGATTAGCACCCATCATAATCAACTTAGCTGAAAGGCTTTTACCTGCAACACCACCAGGGCCTTGTGGATTTAAAGTCTCTTCCGGTGTGTAATCTGTTGCGTAACTATATCTTACTATATCAGATACTCGTATTCCGTGTATAATGAAAATCCTATCGCCAGGAGGACAAATCTCTACGAACCCACTTCCAGTTTGGCTATCATACTGTGAATTAGTACTGCTTTGCCCACCCCCAGATACTTGGGTATCATTGGATGACTTATATGCCATAAAATACCTTCCGTATCCGCCATTGAATGCTTGGAAATTTATACCAAAATCTTCGTAAGGTTCATTAAAAGTTGCCATGGATATTATTTCCTTTTAATCGTTTTGCCAAGTGATTTCTATGTAAGCAACGTAAAACTGAAGAGTTGTCGATCCGGAGTGTTGAAATGATAAACTACAATATCTACCATAGGTACCCTCATAGACCATATCATCTCCCTGACGCCCGAAAACTAAAGAACTATCCTTTGATATTAACTGTGCTGTTTGTCTTGGGCCTATTAATCTTTGATTAATAATATCTCTAACATAACCAGTGATGAAGGAAGTATTATTACTTTGGTAATTTACCAGCGTACTTACATTAATAGAGTTATAGTCAGCATCTGATAAATTGGTTACCGTTAGATTTTGAATAATATATGATTTATCGTCAGTTTGCAAATTTATAGCGTGCCAAGGCGTGGCGTTAAAGGAGCCGCCCCCGGTGATGGTGGATGCCAGAGATCTAAACCGCATATTTGCGCCAGATTGATAGTCTGGAGTATTTAAGGGCGAGTTCCAATAATAACCAGTAGCTCCGGCTTGTTTTAAAAAATTTATTGACATATTAATAACCCACCCATCGATTCATACCTAAAGTATAATGGAAGTTAGATGATCCCCCGCCAGATCTTTCAATAATAATCTTTAATCCGAGATTCAAGAATATCCTATTCTCCGATGTAATAGGAGTAAAAGTAGAATAAGCCTGGATAGGAGTTTTATAAGCCAAATACGCGGAGTTTCCACTCGCACTGGGCTCTTGTATCTTAACAGATACGGTACCATCGGTAGTTAAGCTATCATTAAAAACATTTAGCATGTATACATCATATCCGTAGTCACCATGGCTCCATAAGTTGGTTGATGTTTCGGATGTAAATAATGTAAAGGATGTACTAGTGGTAATAATCCCCTGGATCACCGGCGCTAAATGGTATGCAGACGTATTAACATCTGTGGCTGATCCATAAAATTCTTTTACATAAGGCATCTGTGATTTCCTATGATTTAGACTGATGTAATATACTGTAGCAACAAACTAGGTCTATGCTATTGGTATTTGCAACTGTTTTCATTTGCATCCATTTATTTTGTCCCGGTAACATCGTCGAGTAAAGTGGGGAGCTTTTGGTATATAAAACAAGACTAGTATAGCGAGGGATCCATATAGTATCACCGGATCCTATTCTAGGGATAGTTCCATAACCATCACCCGATGAAGAAGATGCGGTGTCCCCGAAAGTTAAGTTCCCAATGGTATTCGAATTTGTTACATATTGTGTACCGTTTGAAGCCATAAATGTAGATCTCTGATTAATTTGAACCTGTTCATCAAAATCTGAGACATTAGTTAGAGTCAAATTGGTGATTACTATATCAAAATCTCCGCCGCCTCCTTGGTTCGTAACCCTATGATGAGCCCCCGCAGAAGGGGCAGAGGCAGAACCATTCTGATTGATTAGTGCACCACCTGAAGAAAGTTGGCTAAAAATATACTGGTAGGTAGTGGTTAATCTTGTGAATACCATACCAATTCCTATATGACCCGGATCTAGATTATCTATATTGTGGATATAATTTTCATATCCGGCCTCAGACGATCCGTTCCAAAGTGTATGTCCTGTCATATCTACTCCTTAGCCGAATACTAATCCTGCAATCCAATGCATGCCCCAGCTTACAAAAGCTGCTGATCCTGTATAGCCTCTAGGACCTGCTGGACCTGCTGGACCTGCTGGACCGCCAGGACCAGTATTACCTCTAGATCCAGTGTATCCTCTAGGACCTTGTGGACCGCCTGGTCCTGTTCCACCGCCGGGACCTTGATCACCTTTAGATCCGGTGTAACCTCTAGGACCCGTTCCACCGCCTGGACCGGTAGCACCTTTAGATCCGGTGTAACCTCTAGGCCCGGCTGGTCCTGTTCCACCGCCTGGACCGGTAGCACCTCTAGATCCAGTGTATCCTCTAGGACCTTGTGGACCGCCTGGTCCTGCTGGACCGCCGGGACCAGTATTACCCTGAGATCCGGTGTAACCTCTAGGACCAGTACCGCCACCCGGACCAGTATTACCCTGAGATCCGGTGTAACCTCTAGGTCCGGCTGGTCCTGTTCCACCGCCGGGACCTTGAATACCTTGTGAACCTGTGTAACCTCTAGGACCGCCAGGACCAGTATTACCTCTAGACCCGGTGTAACCTCTAGGACCTTGACCACCAGTATCACCTTTAGATCCGGTATAACCAACAAACTGGCCTGCGTTGTTCCAAGTCGAACCATCGTAAACCCAAAGGCTACCAGTATCTTGTGCAACAACACCGTCACCAGCACCAGCTGAAGGGAAAGCAGTGTTCAATGCAGTTTGGGGATTAGCACCAACTGTTGAAATAGACCCTGCAACTGTAACAGAAGTACCATCTGCACCTCTAGAACCGGTATAACCTCTAGAACCGGTGTATCCTATATCACCTTTAGATCCAGTGTAACCTATAGGACCTTGAATACCTTGTGATCCGGTGTATCCAATATCACCTTTAGATCCGGTATATCCTCTGGGACCTTGAATACCCTGTGATCCAGTAAATCCTCTAGATCCGGTATAACCTTGAGATCCGGTATAACCTATTTCACCTTGATCACCTTGATTCCCCTGAGGACCTTGAATACCCTGTGATCCGGTAAATCCTCTAGATCCAGTGAAACCTATAACACCCTGTATACCTTCATCGCCTTTTGATCCGGTGTATCCAATAAGACCTTGAGATCCAGCAAATCCAGTGACACCTTGATCACCTTGTGATCCGGTAAATCCTCTAGATCCAGTGAATCCAGTTACCCCTTGAATACCTTGTGAACCTGTATAACCAACCGCCCCCGCTGGAATGAAGTTTGCTATCAAGTCAGAATTATCTGCTATAGATCCTAATTGGCCAGAAATATATGTTACTGAAAAGTATTTACCATCACCTGCAGTACTTATTAACCCGGTAATTTGAAATGCTAGATAATCGCCCGAGTTTACATCATCACTTTTTAAAAGTAGTATCCCTCGATTAGTAGAGGATCCTAAATCATCCCAGGTATCAATGTAAGTTCCCCATCCAGCTCCATTCTTTGCCTGTGCATGAAGACCGATTTCAGTAGCAGATGTTAATGTGGCATTGTTAAATAGTAATTGCCCTGCAACAGTATAAGATGAGGGAGTAGAAGTTGCTGTCGTTCCCGTATCTACTTGATATACGTTTCCTGAATTAGCACCAGATCCAGTGTAGCCTCTTGATCCAGTATATGCCTGAGATCCGGTATATCCTCTAGATCCAGCGTATCCAAGCGGACCAACAGAGCCAGTAAAACCGGAGCCTGCCGATCCAGTGAAACCTTGTGAACCTGTATAACCAACTGCTGCATCGACGGTCCATGAGGTAGATGCCGAATCAAAGACATATGTCACCCCTGCAGGTGTTGTATACGTATCTCCGTCTGATGGGTTGGTTGGAAAGTTAATAATTGCCATATGTTAAGTTCCCGATGCTTTACCTTTTATGTTTCTTTCAGGATCAAATTCAACAAATACACCTGAAACGTCTTTATCCCATGTTGCCTCTGAGTATCCTGTTATAAGGAAGCTAGAGCCATTATTATCTATACTATATGAAAAGTCTGATGATCCAGACCCAACCTGATATTTCTTCCATCCAAGATAGTTACCTGAACCGTCACTGTCAAAGTCAAATATACCAAGTCCCATATCTTTCAATCCGAAAGTATTCGCGTCATCCGCGAACGCACCCGCGGTATTACATACTACGCCAATTCTACCATCTGGGAGTCTGGAGCTAGGCTTACCGTTTTGTTCAATCTCTTCTGATGTTTCTGACCCTGTTTGATATCCTGGTGACCAGGTATCAGAGTCGTAAT
>Ga0255781_10004170_pt1 | contig 11019 bp, 15 predicted proteins | sample 101ome_21_FD_179979 | JGI IMG/M metagenome (GOLD analysis project Ga0255781, IMG submission 179979) | Coastal salt marsh microbial communities from the Groves Creek Marsh, Skidaway Island, Georgia - 101413BT metaG (version 2) | ecosystem: Environmental > Aquatic > Marine > Intertidal zone >...
TGTACGACTTTCCATTTTCTTTGTCATTTCTGTAATTCCTGTCACATACCCATTTAAAAAGATCACAAATACTATCACTCGTATTTAGGCACCGGCTTTGCCTAAACACGTTTATGGGCATTTTAGTGATTCATTGAATTGCACTTAAAAGACAACTGATATTGGTTAACAAGATCAGAGACTGATCTGTGTAATTGTCTATGTATATATACGTGTGGCAGGGGGGTGGATCATGCCCACCCGTACTGACGTACAAACTGACGCACAGAATGTGCCTGTTGACGATGGCTCACTAATACGTAAACTGGCGGTAATGCTTATGTAGCCGTACACGTAAGTGCCTACGTTGGGAACATAACCCCGCCCCCGGGCACCACTTTTTCATGTACATCACTGATATGTAAGCATTAATTGTGCTAACAGGTCAGGTGTCGTACAGAATGACGTATGCACAATGAATGATTTTCTGATTATTGTTATTGCAGGTTTTTACTCCTGCTTTGCCCTAGACCTTTTTGGGCGTTTCTTACTTCTCGTATTGAGGATACCCGAACCTTCATGGGATGTTGTTGGACGTTGGGCTTATTACATGGTGATGCGAGGGATATTCTTTAATCCACAAATCTCATATGCCACACCAATTGTTCATGAAGTAAAGATTGGATGGGCTTTCCATTATTTTATCGCTGTCATCTGGGCTGCCATTTTTCATCTATTGTTTGTTGAGTATTCATTATTTGAATTGTCTTATCAAAACGGAGTTATATTTGGGGCAATAACAACGCTTGCTCCATTATTTATTTTCATGCCTTTTACTGGCCACGGCATCCTCGCAAGAAAAACTCAAATACCTTATTTGACCTCGCTGATACTTCTAGCCAGACATTCTGTTTTTGGGTTAGCCATGTTTGAAGCGTTTCGCTGGTTTGAATAGACTTCAGCGCTTAATTGCAGATAAGCAATAACTCAGACAATCGTTGTGCATCCAGCCAATTTTGAGCCAGCTTTGACAATACTATCTTTTGCTTGCTCCGAAAAATTATTCTCCTCAACACAAACCATGCGAAGGCTCTGGCATTTGGATATAAATTCTGCAATCAAATACGCACTGTCATCATCTAAATCACAATCAACCACTCCAAGTGCAGCAAGGTGTTTAGTGGGCAACGTTGATAGTAAAGAGGACAATCCTTTTCTTCGCAAACCAGTGTTGTAACTCACACTGAATGAAGTCAGTAAAGCCTTCGGCTGTGAGTGCAATGCTCTAATTCCACCTGCAATGGCTGCTGCATCTTCAATGCTCAGATTGGCACTGCGGAGATGAAGGTAATAACTGTAGTCATCAAATTGCTTAGCTTCTAGATATTTAGCAACAGCGATTGGCACTGGTTTTTGAATATCAAGAAGGGCTTTTACAAGTGGCTTAAACGGCCCATCATCACTTGAGTTGGCACCCGAAACAAGAATTGCTGTTGGGGCCAGTAACGAGGCGGCAGTGAATTTAAGAAATTGTCGTCTCAATCTCATACTCATAAATACCTAATTGCTTTTAGCAAATGAAACTGACCTAATCATTGCTAAAGTAATTTCATCCACTTGGCCAGTATTTCTAGGCCATAGCCTTTGCCATACGCATGACCAATTCCTTTTGTCGTCCATCCACCAATAGCGTCAATGATGTCTGATGGACATTCTACGGCTCTTAATCTGTCTCTGAGGCTATGCCTTAACCCATGCACAATAAAGTCATCACCGATTACTTTTTTCATCCATTTATTCAAAGCAGCACTAGCTGAGTTAGCATTGCATATCTTGCCATCGCAGTAGCGTGGAAAAGCATAGCTACTATCATGCTGTTGGATGCGCTTAGCTGCCCACACAGATGTTCCAATCAAAGGTATATGCCTCGCACTGCCTTTAGTCTTTAAGCGTCTCCATGAGTGAGGTTGAAGATTTATATAAGGAATAGGAGCATCAAGGATGATATCATCTTTATGCAATCCTGCAGCCTCTGATAGACGCATCCCTGTGTCACTAATAATGGCAAGCAACCAACGCATATCATCATCTGCTTTAACACAAGCTTGCTGCAATTTGATTAGCTTGTCTGGAGGTATAGGTTGTCTATCTTGGCTGTCATCTTTCTCTGGCATGTAGGTCTTGGCAAACCCATTAGCACCTTCAATACCATGCTCTTGCATCACAAGGTTGATGATTGACCTGACAGACCCAAAGATGCGTTTGACACTACCAAGAGCAAGTCCTCTATCAAATAGGTAATCACGAAAGGCAGCAGCGTCAGATGATGAGTATGAGGTGATGGGCCTATTACCCAATGCTTCTGATACATATCGTCCATTGCGCCTAGCAGCACGAATAAAAGTCTGGCTATCATTGTTGGCTTTTAGACGAAGATAAATATCAACAGATTCCATCATCGTTGGGCTGTTATCATCTACATCATCGTTGTCATCAATAATAAGATGTAATGCTGGTACATCCATCTTCTGCAATCTGAGACCATGCCAGTAATCATCTAGCCTCTGACTGATGGACTGAGCAGACCGAATAGCTGCTTTAGGTGACTTTGTACGAAGACTAATGCTGACCCTGTCACTGCGGTAATGCGGCTTAATGTCAGCAGGAACACGCCTAACAAAGTGATAAACGCCATAGCGAACACGAATATATGAGGATTGATTGTACGTCATTCTGTACGACACCTGACCTGTTAGCACAATTAATGCTTACATATCAGTGATGTACATGAAGTAGTGGTGCCCGGGGGCGGATTCGAACCACCGACACGCGGATTTTCAGTCCGCTGCTCTACCAACTGAGCTACCCGGGCATCTTTGCGGACGAGGAATGTACCGCTTTTATGGTCAGCCGCTGCCTCACCCATTTTCCGTTACCCAGAAACTAACGCGGTGCGCACCCGACCAGACGGATATAGCCGCTTGGCTTGCTGCTGTCCAGTCTGAATTCACTCAAAAAACCAATGTCTAGATTTGTTAAACGGCGATAAGGGAATTAGCTCTCACCATCATCTGAAACCGGCAGATCACCAGTCGCCCGCAACGCCTCGATAATCGTGTCATCGGCCGCATCAACCGCCGGAATTGCATATTTTCCCTGAAACCAGTGACCTAGGTCGATATCAGCGCAGCGCGACGAGCAAAACGGCCGTGCCTTGGAATCGGCTGGGGCTCCACAAGTCGGGCATTTTGGCAGCTTTTTTGCCAGTGCCGATTGCTGGTCATTATCCATGTCACTCATCATCTACCGCCATTTAGCCAAGAATATGCGCGCTCTGATTATGCGTATCATCCGACCAGACAACAAGCTGAACCTGTCTGTCAAGGTGATCGAGCGCGGGCCGCCCCACCCCCTCAAGCCACGCCGCCATAGCACGGCTAACCGCCAGTTTAACCGGCTTAAATGGCGGCTGCTGCATGACTAAACGTAACCCTGCAAGCGCATCTTGTGCCGGCTGTTCCTGCATCACCGCATGGAGCGCCATCTCGCCATGTGGGACCTGCAATTCCAGCAATCCGCCGCGGGTCATGCCCAGACAATCTGGCTGGCGCGGATCATCACCAAGCGCAGTCTCAAGCGCGCGACGAAATTTTTTAACTTTTGCCGGTGCAAGGCGCGGCAAATCAACCAGCACAGGGCCCGACATAGCACGAAGCCGCATTTGCCGGGGTATCTCAATCGCCGCTTCGCTGAACACACGGTCAAAATCAGTCACGCCATTACCATCAAGATCAATCGACCATAAGGCGTGCGATTGCGCACACCATAGGTTACCGCCGCACGAAAGCGCCGTCTTTGGCTGGCAGGCGGCAGCAATTTCATCATCCAGCAATGCCGAGATCGTGGCGGCCTCTGCCGGATCGTCAATCAGCGGAAGATCACCAAAAAGACGCCGCGCCCGCTCCAGCAAACCGCCGCTATCATAAATACAGCCGGTTTGATCTGCGACTATGGGATTAGCATGATCCTGCCACTGTTTAAGAAGCTGTGATACTGGCGCGGTAAAATCGGTTAGCTTGCTGCCGCCGCGCCGCAGAATCACGCCAAAGCCTGATGGCAATTCTGAGCCCGCCTCCGCCAACAAACGCGCCGTAAGGCCAGCGCGGTCCTCGCTGGGAATATTGTTTGAAAGCGCAATGTTGCTGGCACCGTCAGCCACACCAACAAGAAGGATCATACCAGCTGAGGCCAAGCGCGCACCAAGCATCGCCTGCCACGGCTTGCCATGCCGCGGGGCAGCGATGATGGTGACCGGCAAAATTCTGCCCACCTTTACAAGACTAGCATCTGATTTACGCAGCCGGATGCTTATTGCCACACCATCAGCAAGCGTTGCGGTCGCGCGATTCTGGCTGGCAAATACCCGCTCGATACGAACATTATGGACGGTTTCCATCAGATTGGGACGATGCCACGCGTCGAACCACACATCAAGAAGGCGGTCATCAGACCCAAAAAACCCAAGCCGCGTCTGACCCGGGGCGGTTTCAAGATATAGCTTTTTAACGGCAAGGCTGCGCATCACTAGCGGCCCTATTCAGCTAGGGGAGATGGAGGGTGTTTTTGCCCCGGATTTTGCCAGCCTGCTGCGTCAAGCATCGCCGCAATATCATAAAGACTAAACCCAACAATATTGGAATAGCTACCGTCTATCGAACGAATAAATCGCGCCGCCATACCTTGAATCGCATAACCGCCAGCCTTGCCCTGCCAGTCACCATGCTCAATGTAGTGATCAATATCAGCCGCCGAAAGCCGCCGAAACCGCACATGGCTCATCACCAGCCGCTGCCGCTGCTGGCCGTCCGGTAACCGCAGCGCGATACCACCATAAACGCGGTGACGGCGACCCGACAAGATGGCCAGACAGGCGCGCACCTGCTGTTCAGTTTCGGCCTTTGGCAGAATGCGCTGTCCAGCAGCAACCACCGTATCACCGGCCAGCACAAAGGCAGTTGATAATTTTGGCTCTATCGCCGTAACAATATGATGCGCCTTCTGGCACGCCATGCGCAGCGCATAATCTGCCGGCCGCTCACCCTTTAGCGGGGTTTCGTCAATATTGGCGGGCAGAACCTGATCAGGGATAAGCTGAATTTGCGCCAATAAATCCAGCCGCCGCGGCGATGCTGAGGCCAAAATAAGCTGTTGGTTTTGGTGGTGATTTTTGTTTGGCACGCCGCTCTTGCTCCTGCTCGCCTAAGGTAACGACTAGGCCCGAAGATTATCAAAAGACGGCACTAAAAACGACCGAAAGGACTGCCATAAGAATTGCCATAAAAATTGTTATGTCAACCAAAGGGCCATATGCAGGCACCTAAATGGCATGGCTGGGCGGTTTTGTTACAAAAACCTATCCGTTACTTGAACCTGAAAGTAATGCGGCCTTTGCTAAGGTCATAAGGCGTCATTTCGACATTGACGCGGTCACCAGCAAGCACCCGAATGCGGTTTTTTCTCATCTTGCCACTCGTATGAGCAAGTACCTCGTGATCATTGTCGAGTTTGACGCGAAACATCGCGTTTGGCAGCAATTCTGCTACCGTTCCTGAAAACTCGATTACGCCTTCCTTGGCCATGTGTGCCTTTCCATCTTATCAAATTGAGCCATAGGAATGCGCAAATTTGGCTAAAAGGTCAAGTTTTTACTGCGATTGATTTATTTAGATAATTTTCTAGCTTGGCCTGAATGTCATCACGGACATGACGATAGGCGCGCAAACGCTCCTCACGCGACCCCGTTAATTCGGCAAGATTATCAACCGGCCAATATAATGTCTCACAATCCATGCTCTGGGTCAGTTCCATTGCAGCGGCGTGCGCTTCTGGTGAAAAGGATATGATGACATCGTAAAATTCAGAATCCAGATCATCAAAGGATTTGGGTTGATGCGCCCCCATATCAATGCCGATTTCGGCCATGACCGCAATGGCGAACCCGTCGGGGTTGCCGGGCGCAACGCCGCAAGAATCAGCAAAAATTTGCCCCGGAAAGGTTACCTTCACCATAGCTTCAGCCATCGCAGAGCGAACCGCATTGATATTACAGGCGAATAAGATAGCCCCCACGCCCTTTTTCTTGGGCTGGTCAGCATCGGCTTTTGATGTTTCAACAGTCATCTCAGGTCATTGCCCCCTAGTGGCTTTGCAAAACACAAATCAACGTGAATAAGCGCCGCGCAGTTTGAAAATCTGTTTCCACCTTGCCTTCAAGGCGGGCTTGCAACAATTCTGATCCTTCGTTATGGAGCGCGCGCCGCCCCATATCGATAGCCTGAATCTGTGACGGCGACTTCGTCCGGATAGCATCATAATAGGTATCGCAAACATGGAAATAATCGCGCATGACACGGCGCAGCGGCCCCATCGCCATAAAAAACTGGATTAGGGGTGTGTCATTGGCCTCGCGAATATCAAAATGGACATGCCGCCCCTCAAGGCGAAGATGCAGATGATAGGGGCCGGACTGCCCATCAAGGCGGAACATATTATCTTCAAGAATATCATAGATCGCGATGGCGCGTTCCTGTTCAGCCTCGGCTGACCGACGGGGTTTGCCAGCATCGTCCAAATCAATCTTCACGAGCCGGTCTTGGTCTTTTTGATCCCCGTCCGAAGCCATCACATCCCTATCGGTTCATTCGGATACGCATGGATAAAGCATGCGCCCCAAGCCCTTCGGCATTCGCCAATGCAACACCTGATGGCGCAATGGCCGCAAACCCATCAGCATCACAAGCCACCATCGTTGTACGCTTCATAAAATCGGCAACACCGAGGCCGGATGAAAACCGTGCGGTTCGCGCGGTTGGCAGAACATGGTTCGGCCCGGCCACATAATCGCCAATCGCTTCGGGCGTATAGCGGCCAAGGAACATCGCGCCGGCGTGCCGGATCTTTTCCGACCAGCTAGCCGCATTATCAAGCGCCAGTTCAAGGTGCTCGGCGGCAATGCGGTTGGCCAGCGCCGGCATTTCATCCATTGATGGCACGGTAATAATGGCACCATTATCAGCCCAAGATTGACCCGCAACCGCGGCACGCTCCAATTGTGGCAGCATCGCCTCGACCGCCGTTGCAACATCATCGGCAAATGCTGCATCATCGGTGATTAGAATTGATTGTGCCGCTTCGTCATGTTCGGCCTGCGACAGTAAATCGGCGGCAATCCAGTTTGGATCATTATGCGCATCAGCGACCACCAGAATTTCGGACGGGCCAGCGATACTATCAATACCCACTTGCCCAAAGACCTGACGCTTTGCCGCGGCAACAAACGCATTGCCCGGCCCCACAATCTTATCAACCTGACCAATCGTCTGGGTTCCATAGGCAAGCGCGGCAACCGCCTGCGCACCGCCAATTTTCCAGACCTCGCTGACACCGGCAAGCGCGGCCGCTGCCAACACCAGCGGGTTAACCTCGCCATCACGCGCTGGCACAACCATAACCCGCCGTTCAACACCAGCAACCAGTGCTGGAATAGCATTCATCAATACTGATGACGGATAGGCCGCTTTGCCGCCCGGAACATAAAGCCCGGCAGCATCTACCGGCGCAAAGCGCATACCAAGCTTGACCCCGACCTCGTCCTCATAGGTGAAATCTTGCGGCAACTGCCGTTCATGGAACTTGCGGATACGATCTGCCGCAAGCTCAAGCGCGTCGCGCAGTTCCGGCAAAAGCCCGTCCAACGCTGCGGCCATTTCATCTTGACCGACCGCTAGCTCGGCCATTGTTTCAGCCTTGAGATTATCAAATTGTGCCGTTAGCGCCAGCACTGCCGGATCGCCATTCGCGCGCACATCAGCAATGATTTTGGCAACAGCATCATGCACGTCACTATCTTGCTCGCGCTTGCCCGACAGCAGCGCGTCAAAATCCGCAGCAAAATCTGCGGAACGAAAATCCAGCCTTTGAGCCATTACCTAATCCTACTTCACCAGCGCCCAGCGGGCCGCCCTAAACATCATGCGCCGGCTGCAGACTTGTCGGGTGACCCGCATCAAGATCAGCAAGCGTAATATCGATCCTGTCCGTTATTAGCCGGAGGCTTGAACCACCCGAAAACTCAAATTGGAGACCGGTTCTTTTCTCTGCCTGTTCTGCCATATCCACATGGCGAAGCGCAAGCAGGTTGAACAGCGTATCTTGCCGCATCTGGGGCCAGTTATAATGCTGTACCGCCGTAACATTGCCAATCCGCACACCGCAGAGACGGCGTTCATGAACCGGCCTGCCAGCACTGCTTGTCACCCCAGCAAGCGGCGGGATTTCCCAACAAAACCGGTTTGCAACAATAATAAACTGATTGTTCTTGTGGTTATATTCCATGTCAGCGCCGGGAATGATCGCATCCTGCAATAATGCAGACACCACCGCAACATCATCACCATCACGCGCCAAAAGGCGAAGTTGGCCATCCGGATTATACATGTTTATGCCACCTTGATACGGCGCAGCTGCGCACCGCAATTGCCAAGCTTTTCCTCAAGCCGGCTATAGCCACGATCAAGATGATAGATGCGGCTTATCTGGCTTGTCCCCTCAATCGTCAACGCCGCCAGCACCAGCGAAACCGACGCTCGCAAATCGGTCGCCATAACCGGCGCCGGGGTTAACGCATTTCGCCCCCGCACCATCGCAATGCCACCATCAACCTGAATATCAGCACCCATGCGCAGCAATTCAGGAACATGCATAAAACGGTTTTCAAAAATTGTTTCAGAAATACGTGACGAGCCATCGGCAATGCACATCATCGCCATGAATTGCGCCTGCAAGTCAGTTGGAAATCCGGGGAACGGATCAGTGGTGATATCCGCAGCAATCGGGCGGCCATTCGCAACAACCCTAATCGTATCATCGGTTTCGGTTACGGTTGCGCCAGTTTCGCGCAGCACCATCAACAACGCATCAAGCGTTCGTGCCTTGGTCCGTTTCAGGGTCAAATCACCGCCAGTCATTGCCGCCGCAATGGCAAATGTTCCGGCCTCGATCCGGTCAGACATCACGGCATAATTTGCCGCATGCAGGCCATCAACCCCCTCGATCATGATCGTGTCAGTGCCCTGACCGGTAATTTTTGCACCCATCGCATTGAGGCAGTTTGCAAGGTCAGTAATTTCCGGCTCACGCGCCGCGTTCACCAGCTCGCTTGGCCCCCTTGCCAGCGCCGCCGCCATAAGCGCATTTTCAGTGGCACCAACTGAGACCATCGGAAACACAACCCGTCCGCCGCTCACCCCGCCAGGCGCGCGTGCCTGAATATAGCCATCAGCAAGCTCGACCACCGCACCAAGCGCCTGCATCGCGCGAACATGAAGATCAACCGGCCGCGTGCCAATAGCGCAACCACCGGGCAAAGATACCCGCGCCTCGCCGTAACGCGCCAATAATGGCCCCAGAACCAGCACCGATGCGCGCATTTTGCGGACAAGCTCGTAAGGGGCGGCATAATTTGTCGCCCCGCCCTGCATGGTCACGGTATTACCATTGCGTGTGACATCAACGCCATGATGACGCAGCAACCCCTCCATCGAAATCGTATCTGCCAGTTCAGGCACATTTTCCAGCACCAATGGCGCGCTGCCCATCAAGCCAAGACATAGCAACGGCAAGGCCGCATTTTTTGCGCCGCTGATAACAATGTCACCGCGAAGCGCTGTACCGCCGTTAATTTCCAAACCATCCATGCGCCTGCTAGCCTTTGCTTTTTGGGGTTAAATCACGATGATTAGGCTGTCTTGCCGCCTCATCATCACTCATTAAAGGGCTGTTTTTTGCCAAGCCTGCATCGATTGATTTACGGGCGCGCGCCTGCGCTTTGCGGCGATGTAAATTATCCCGCAACGCCCTGGCTAACCGGTCAGCAGAATCCTGCTTGGCCTGTTGTGCGGCTGTCTTGCCGGTTTGCTGATCACCACTCACGACTGCATCCCTATTTCACGCCCCCGATATTACCTATCACATGTCTCGCATCATGTTATGGCATATTTATGGCCGATGAATCCGGTGTTTGGCGGCCATACCAAGCGCTGTTTCTGTTTTATTGTTCCAATTTACTTGTTTCAATTTATAGGCCGCTTTTAAGATGAAATCTAGCAATGATAGGATCACCACCATGCCACCCAAACAAGCCCGGCAGAACCCATGGCAAGCCCCCCGGCAAAAGCTGAGGCATGAGAGATGAGAACATCATCTGCAAAACGGTTTCTCTTGCCGGTGATTTTAAGTGCCGGATTAGTTGGATTTTTCGCCAGTGGTGCTAATCAGGTGATCAGTTGGCAATTTCTTAGCCAACATTATGAAGCCATCAAATCCCTTAGCATTGATCATTTGTGGCTTGGCTATCTTGTCTATTTTTGCGCCTATAGTCTGGCGGTGGCGTTTTCACTGCCAATTGCAAGCCTGCTTACCCTTGCCGGCGGTGCGATCTTTGGCTGGCCTGCCGTTCTGCTTGTGGTTGGTGCGGCAACGACCGGTGCTGGGCTGGTTTTTGTGGCGGCGCGGACGCTATTAAGTGACCTGCTGCGCCGCCGCGCCGGTGCGTTTTTCAACAAATTAGAAGCTGGCTTTTCCGAAAATGCCTTTTTCTATTTGTTGGCGCTGCGCCTTGTGCCAGCCGCGCCATTCTGGGTGGTTAATATTGTTCCCGCCCTGACCCGTATGCCCTTGCCCCAGTTTCTGATTGCAACATTTCTTGGCATTATTCCGGGTAGTGCGGTTTATATTTCGGTTGGACGCGGTTTTGATCATATCCTCGCCGCCGGCAAGACACCTGATCTTAGTGTTTTAACCAGCCCGCAGATTCTGTTGCCCTTGGCAGGGCTTGGAATTTTATCGCTGTTGCCAATCATCACCCGCCGCTGGCGGGCGGTTCAAACATGTCGCAAAAAGGAACCCGGCAATGAAGCAGATTGAGACCGATATTTGCGTGATTGGTGGCGGCTCGGGCGGCCTAAGCCTTGCCGCAGGTGC
>Ga0255781_10004172_pt1 | contig 11016 bp, 11 predicted proteins | sample 101ome_21_FD_179979 | JGI IMG/M metagenome (GOLD analysis project Ga0255781, IMG submission 179979) | Coastal salt marsh microbial communities from the Groves Creek Marsh, Skidaway Island, Georgia - 101413BT metaG (version 2) | ecosystem: Environmental > Aquatic > Marine > Intertidal zone >...
CAACACTTCTTCAACTTCGCGGGGATAGATGTTTGTGCCACCCGAAATGATCATATCCTTGGATCGATCATGCATGGTGACATATCCATCCTGATCCATCGCCCCCATATCCCCCGTTTGCAACCACCCATCACGCAGTGTTTTTGCGCTGGCATCGGGGTTTTTCCAATATCCTGGCATGACCAAATCACCACGCACCATTATTTCGCCAATTTCACCGATGGGCAGAATATTTCCGTTTTCGTCCCCGATTTGGACCTCAACCGTGGACTGGGCACGGCCAACTGACTTCAACCGCTCTTTCCAATTGGGATGGGTGCGATCACACACCTCTTCGCGCGAAAGTGCTGTAATGCCCATGGGGCATTCCCCCTGACCATAGACCTGAACGAAAATTGGGCCAAAATGATCAACCGCCTCGATAATATCAGCCAAATACATAGGACCACCTGCGTAAACGATGGTTCGGATGCCTGCGCCCGTTTCCCCGTGCTCTTTGGCGATCTGCGTCATGCGTTTGACCATCGTGGGGGCGGCAAACATATGCACATTGCCAAAGTGACGGGCCAATTCAAAAATTTCACCTTCTTCAAAACCACCTGATTTTGGAACAACATGACGCGCGCCCACCCGCATGTGCATGATATTATAAAGCCCCGCGCCATGTGACATCGGCGCCGCATAAAGGGCCGTATCCTGCGCACTTACATGATCAACATCTGCAAAATACCCCAGTGCCATTTGGCAGATCATCCCATGGGTGATCATCACGCCCTTGGGCCGTCCTGTGGTGCCAGAGGTGTAAAACAACCACGCCAAATCGTCGCTGTGTCGATCAACAATGTGAAAAGAGCGCCCATCCTCGAAATCACCTAACGCAGGCACAAAGACATGAACGCAGCACTCAATTTCAGAAAGTGCCGCGCCCAAACCCTCGCAGCAGAACACAAATTTGGCCTCTGCATTTTCCAGAATCCAGTCTGCCTCTTTGGGGTGTAATTTCCCATTGATTGGAACAGCAACCGCACCCGCGGCCCAGATCCCATAAAACACCGCCAAATATTCAGGTGTGTTTTTCATAAAAATGCCAATGTGGTCTCCGGGGGCGACCCCGTTATCCTGCAACCAGGCCGCACAGCTTTGCACCATGTTTGCCAATTCGGCATAATTCGCAATCTGATCTGTGCCATGAAACAGTGCGGGTTGGTCCCCTGAAACCTGCGCCGTACGCATAAGCCAATTGGCCAAATTCATCATCGCTCTCCTGCAGTCAACATACGAAACACTATCCCTGAGATCAGAAAAAGCAATCGCTGCCAAATGTCATTCTGGAAATTTTGCGATCCCGCTGGTTGAATTCACAAAATTCATCACTTTGTAACAGGCAAGCGAACTCTCTTTTCAGGGCGGTTTTTCTGGCGTATAGAGGGTCAATTCGAACAGATACGGGCACGCATTACGCACCCAAATAGGCGCTTGAGGGATAAAATGACAAAAAACAATCGCGATCAGGACGTAGAATTCATCAAAGCATTGGCCGAGCTTTTGCGTGAAAACGACTTAAACGAGCTTGAAGTAAGCCGTGAATACGGAGAGGACGACAGCCTTAACGTGCGTGTCGCCCGCGGTGGTGTCGTCGCCACCTCAGTGACGGCAGCAGCACCCGTCGCGGCCACACCTGCGCCAGCTGCAGCGCCCGCGGCAGCAACAACACCAGCGGCGGCAAGTGATGATCCTGCATCCCATCCAGGTGCGGTTCCCTCGCCCATGGTAGGTACCGTTTACATGCAAGCAGAACCAGGCGCACCTGCGTTCATTTCCGTTGGAGCAAGCATTTCAGAGGGTGATACCCTTTTGATCGTGGAAGCGATGAAAACAATGAACCATATTCCAGCGCCAAAATCAGGCACCATCAAGCGCATCTTGGTTGAAGATGGCGCTGCTGTTGAATTTGGAACTCCTTTGGTCATTATCGAATAAGGCACAGAAATGTTTGATAAAATTCTGATTGCCAACCGGGGTGAAATCGCATTGCGCGTCATTCGCGCCTGTCGCGAAATGGGCATTAAATCGGTTGCGGTACATTCAACTGCGGATGCAGATGCTATGCATGTGCGCATGGCTGATGAGTCCGTATGCATCGGACCTGCAGCGGGTACCGATAGTTACCTATGTATGCCCGCAATCATATCTGCGTGCGAAATCACGGGCGCACAGGCCATTCACCCAGGCTATGGGTTCCTGTCTGAAAACGCGCGTTTCGTGCAGATCGTCGAAGATCACGACATCGCGTTTATTGGCCCAACTGCCGAACATATTCGCGTGATGGGAGACAAGATCACGGCGAAGGATACGATGAAGGAACTTGGTGTTCCCTGTGTGCCGGGATCCGATGGTGGTGTGCCAACGCTAGAGGATGCAAAACGCATTAGTGATGAAATCGGCTATCCCGTGATCATCAAGGCCACCGCTGGCGGTGGTGGACGAGGCATGAAGGTTGCAAAATCTGCAGACGAAATGGAACAGGCGTTTATGACAGCCCGCGCCGAGGGGAAAGCAGCCTTTGGCAACGATGAGGTCTATATCGAAAAATACCTGACCACTCCGCGCCATATTGAAATCCAAGTTTTCGGCGATGGCAAAGGCAAAGCGGTACATTTGGGCGAACGCGATTGTTCATTGCAACGTCGTCACCAAAAGGTTTTCGAAGAGGCACCTGGCCCCTGCATCTCCGAAGAAGAGCGCGCACGTATTGGTAAAATCTGTGCCGACGCAGTTGCCAAGATCAATTATATCGGCGCAGGCACTATCGAATTTCTGTACGAAAACGGAGAATTCTATTTCATCGAAATGAATACACGCCTGCAGGTGGAACATCCCGTGACCGAAGGTATTTTTGGGGTGGATCTAGTACGCGAACAAATTCGAGTCGCTAGCGGTTTACCCCTGTCGTTTGAGCAAGATGAGCTCGAAATCAATGGCCACGCAATCGAAGTACGCATCAACGCAGAACGTTTGCCAAATTTCGCGCCCAGCCCTGGTAGGGTGACCGCATATCACGCCCCTGGAGGCTTGGGTGTGCGTATGGATAGCGCACTCTATAATGGCTATTCCATTCCCCCATACTACGACAGTCTTATCGGTAAGTTGATCGTGCACGGACGCGATCGCACTGAGGCACTGGCCCGACTTGAACGCGCGCTAAGCGAGTTGATCGTCGACGGCGTTGAAACTACTGTGCCCCTATTCAACCAACTATTGGCAGAGGTCGATATCCATTCAGGCGAATACAACATCCACTGGCTGGAAAAGTGGTTGGAAAAAACCTACGGGGCATAATGCCGAGTATGCGTGATGTTAAATGAATGGTCTCGTGATACAATTTTGCGCGCCTATTCACTGGGAATATTTCCAATGGCACGTTCGCGCCACTCTGCCGACATTGATTGGATCGAACCCCGCATGCGCGGGGTTATCCCATTAACTGGGTTTCATGTCTCGCGCTCACTTTCACGCAAACTGTTGAAATGTGACTATGACATTCAGATAAATACCGCATTCGAAGAGGTAATCATCGCCTGTGCTGATCGCTCAGAAACATGGATAAACGAAACCATTTTTGAAATGTATCGCACGCTTTTTGCATCGGGTGATGCCCAAAGCCTGGAAGTTTGGCGTGACGGAGCCCTCATTGGTGGTGTTTACGGCGTGACGCTAGGCGGTGCATTTTTTGGAGAAAGCATGTTTTCCCATCAAAAGGATGGGTCCAAAATTGCATTGGCCTATTTGGTTCATCGGCTGCGTCACACAGGTTTTGATTTGTTTGATACCCAATTTATCACACCCCATTTGAAAACCCTTGGCGCAGAGGAAATTCCGCAGAAAATCTATCTGGAGCGCTTATATTCTGCCATCGAGAATGACGCAGATTTTTGCAATCCTGACTATTCGCTAGATGTGTCCGCCATCGCGCAACGCAAAACCCAAACATCATAACGCGCGTGCTCTAATGAGTTGAGCGCAGGGGATGACGCAATCATCCATCCCTTAAACACTGTTTCATTGATATCCACATTCTGGATAACAAGGTGCGCAAATGCATCCCCCACAGGGTTCGCAACAGGATAGCGGCATTCACCAAGCGCGACGCGCAGGTTACCAATTTCAAACGATTGACCAGACCGTAACGCCACATCATGCACCGCGCCGCTGACTTTATCCAAACCGCGAAGCAAAGCACCGTCGGCCAGTGCTGTTTCCTCTTGTGCACCGCCTACTTGGGCGAAACACACCAAAACCGAGGCCAGAACTCTGCGCATCAATTAGATGACCCGCTCGCAACAAATTTCATAAGAAGGGAGGTTAAGCTAACCGCACCCTGCGTGTCCAAGGCCTCGTCTCCATCCAGAAGATACTCAAACGATCCACCTGGAACAACCTCGACATATTGACCGCCCAGCAATCCTTCGGACTCGATGGCAAAGGTGCTGTCGTCAGGGATTTCAATGCCGTCTTGGATCGCAAATGTGACCTCGGCGCGATAGGTTTCTGGATTTAACGCCATATCCGTCACAGTGCCGATTTTAACACCTGCCAGTCGCACATCTGTACCTGTGGAAATACCCTCGGCAGAACGGAAAGCAGCACTAATTTGATAGCCATTTGTAGATGCAGAAATACCCGTTGATTGAGCAACGTAAAGAACAAAGCCGACAGCGACAGCCAAAACCAATGCGCCTATTGTTACTTCAGTTTTATTCTCACTCATTGGATTATTCCGGTTGCCACGCCTCGTAATCTTGGCGATCTGCTGGTTTTACCTGACGCAATGATCCTGCGGGTGCGTATGCCAATGCGGTTCCTGTCAGGTTTTCCTGATGAGATTTTTCCCAATTTTTATGCGCCAAAGGACGCTCTGTTGGGGGCTCTTTAAATGTGTGGTGCAACCAACCGTGCCAATCCGCGCTTACGCGGCTTGCCTCTGACTCGCCATTAAAGATGACCCAGCGGCGTTTGCCCTGACGGCATGTGTAATATGCGTTTCCTTGATCATCTTCGCCAACTTTAACGCCCTTACGCCATGTATAAAACTGCGTATTCAGCGTTTGGCCATTCCACCATGTGACCGCCCGAAGCACTGTGTTCAAGATACCCATGTGACTCTCCGTCAAAAACCTTGTGCGCCTTATGCACCAGAAGCCAGCGCAGGTCTAGTGGGCGCCAATCAATTATCCCGCACTGGCAGGTTCACGCTGTGCATCACCGTAAATGACCAACGGCCCAGCTTTGGTTGTGACCGCTTCTTCGTTTACGACGATTTCATCGACATTTTCCATGCCTGGAAGATCAAACATCGTATCCAGTAAGATTTCTTCCAGGATCGAGCGTAGGCCACGTGCACCAGTTTTACGTTCAATGGCGCGTTTTGCGATTGCTTGCAGCGCCTCATCGGTGAAGGTCAACTGCGTGTCCTCTAAGTCGAACAAACGCTGATACTGCTTCACAAGGGCATTTTTAGGCTGGGTTAGGATAATCACCAACGTGTCCTGATCCAAATCCTCAAGCGTTGCAAGAACAGGCAAACGACCAACGAATTCAGGGATCAAACCGAATTTCAGCAGATCTTCTGGCTCTAGCTCTTTGAACACTTCGCCAACACCACGGCTATCATTATCCCGTACGTCTGCGCCAAAACCAATCGCGCTGCCTTTGCCACGCTGCGCGATGATTTTATCCAATCCCGCAAAAGCACCACCGCAGATGAACAGGATGTTTGTTGTATCAACTTGCAAGAATTCTTGTTGGGGATGCTTGCGTCCGCCCTGTGGTGGGACAGACGCCACCGTGCCTTCCATCAATTTCAACAGGGCCTGTTGCACACCTTCGCCTGAAACATCGCGTGTAATTGATGGATTTTCAGATTTGCGCGTAATTTTATCAACTTCGTCAATGTAAACGATGCCGCGTTGTGCGCGCTCAACGTTATATTCTGATGCTTGAAGCAATTTAAGGATGATGTTTTCCACATCTTCGCCCACATATCCCGCTTCGGTCAACGTGGTGGCATCCGCCATTGTAAAGGGCACGTCCAAAATCCGCGCCAATGTTTGTGCCAATAGGGTTTTACCGCACCCAGTAGGTCCAATTAGCAGGATGTTGGATTTCGAAAGTTCGATATCTCCGCCCTTATCCGCATGGTTTAGACGTTTGTAATGGTTATGCACCGCGACCGACAAAACGCGCTTGGCCGTTGCTTGGCCGATCACATAGTCATCCAAAACATCGCAAATTTCACGTGGTGTCGGCACACCTTCACGCGCCTTCATACCCGTCGTTTTGTTTTCTTCGCGAATGATATCCATGCAAAGTTCGACACATTCATCACAGATAAAGACCGTTGGCCCAGCGATCAGCTTTCGCACCTCATGCTGGCTTTTGCCACAAAAGCTACAGTATAATGTGTTTTTGCTTTCGCCTGAATTTGTCGCCATACTTTGTCCTTTACGTCCATTCTTAGTTGAACGTCACACTTTGTCTTAAACTTACATCACAACTTAGGACAGAGCTGACCCAGCCACAATGGCAAAAATGCGCACCCCCATTTCGGGATGGGAATGCGCGGCATTCTTAGTCGTCGCTTGCGTCTGCCCGCTTTTCAACGATTTCATCGATCAGGCCCCAATTTTTGGCGTCTTCTGCTGTCATAAAGTTATCGCGTTCCAGCGCCGCCTCGACTGTTTTCAGGTCTTGGCCTGTGTGCTGAACATAGATTTCGTTCAAGCGACGCTTTAGCTTTAGCGTTTCTTCCGCATGGATCATAATATCTGTTGCCTGTCCCTGATACCCACCTGAGGGCTGGTGCACCATGATGCGGCTGTTTGGCAGAGAAAAGCGCATGCCAGCTTCGCCCGCAGTCAGCAACAATGACCCCATGGAAGCAGCCTGGCCAATCACCAAAGTCGACACCTTTGGGCGGATGTATTGCATTGTGTCATAGATCGACAAACCCGATGTCACAACGCCGCCTGGGCTGTTGATATACATCGATATCTCTTTGGATGGGTTTTCCGCCTCAAGATGCAGCAACTGCGCTACGATCAGGCTGGACATGCCATCATGAACAGGACCGTTCAAAAAGATGATCCGCTCCTTTAGAAGACGAGAAAAAATGTCATACGCACGTTCACCACGGCTAGTTTGTTCAACAACCATCGGGACCAGCGAATTCATGTAAAAGTCTACGGGATCTTTCATTCTAAGCTTTCCTATTCGAAAATCTGTGTTTCATTTTACAATTAGACTAGTTCTCCCACTCGGCGGCTGCAATGGGGGGACAGGTATAGATTTTTGAAAAAACGCTATTTTACCCTTAACAACTTAGGATCGTTACGAAAAAACTTTGTCTTATGCCTAAAAAGAATCAGGAATTGTTTTCAAATCTTCATTTTGCAATTTATGATGCAACAAAGGATAAACAAAAGTGCCAGCAGATCGCTACATTCCCAAAGGTGCAGCTTCGCTGCAGATAAACGCAGATGGACCTGCGCGTGAATTTTACTTTTTGCTCCTTCCAAAGCTAACAATGTTAGCATTTTCATCTGCCATCGAACCCCTGCGCATTGCAAATCAGTTGGCGCAAAAACAGCTCTATACTTGGTATGCCATTACACCAGATGGACAGGGCGTAACCTGCTCAAACGGGGTTACGATACAATCCGACGGTGCAATGGGACACATTTCTAAGAATGCATCCGTCTTTATCTGTTCGGGGATCGACCCCATTCATGCCGCATCGAAAGAGGTGTTGGCATGGATCAGGCAACAGGATCGTCAAGGCACTCAACTGGGTGGGATTTGCACTGGCGCATTTGCGCTGGCGCAAGCCGGAGTTATTCGCAATCGGAGATTCACGTTGCACTGGGAAAACCAACCCGCTTTTGTTGAAACATTCACTGATCTGGTTCCGACCGAAAACCTCTATGAAAATGATGTTCGGTTAATCACCTGCAGTGGCGGCAATGCGGCAACGGATATGATGTTAGCACTGATTGAAGAGGATCATGGTAGCGAACTGGCTTTGGTTGTTGCGGACATGTGCCTCCACAAACGTTCAAATGATCGACAGGCGCCGCAACGATCATCGCTGTCAGTGTTGGTAGGTACCCGCAACCCGAAACTGCTGCACGCAATACAGTTGATGCAACAAACAGTCGAGGACCCACTACCCTTGCTGGAATTGTGTGCAATACTTGATATTTCACGTCGTCAGATGGAGCGATTGTTCAAGAAATATACGGCTCAATCCCCAACGCAATTTTACTACATGCTTAAATTGGAACGTGCACATGCCCTGTTAAGTGAAACAGATATGAGCATCACGCAAATCACAGCCGCGACAGGCTTTAATTCGACATCGCACTTGGCACGTCAGTTTAAATCAAAATACGGTTTTGCACCCCGCGATATGCGCAAAGGCTGGGCGAAATAACCCACTTGAAACACCCCATCCTAGGTCTAACTCACCCAGACCCAACCTAGGATCTATTATGCAATTTAACCCAACACGCGATGACGGTTTGCGTCAATTAAAAGATTTCATTCCCGCTGCTGGCATCAAATATGCGCAAGGACGCAATTATGATCGTGGTGCGGATGCACATAAATCCGTGTCCCAACTATCCCCCTACATCCGCCGCCGCGTGATCAGTGAGGTGGAGGTTTTAAAATCCGTGCTGGGCGCGCATAGCCCGCAATCTGTAGAAAAATTCATCCAAGAGGTGTTTTGGCGCACATATTGGAAAGGATGGTTAGAATTGCGCCCATCGGTTTGGGCGAATTACCAAGCGGCATTGGCGCAGGCAAAGCATGATGTCATGTCCCAGGGTGGCCTGCGCCAGCAATGGGAGGCGGCGTGTTATGGGACTACGGGCATAGACTGTTTTGACCACTGGGCCAAGGAATTGGTTAAAACTGGGTATTTGCATAATCATGCGCGGATGTGGTTTGCCTCGATCTGGGTGCATACTCTGGAACTACCTTGGGAACTGGGTGCTGATTTCTTCATGCGGCACCTGTTGGACGGAGATCCCGCATCAAACACACTTAGTTGGCGGTGGGTATGTGGGTTGCATACTGCTGGGAAAACCTATCTTGCCCGCGCCGATAATATTGCAAAATTCACAGAAGGCAGGTTTCGCCCAACAGGGCTTGCATCCTATGCGCGCCCACTTGGACATCCGGATCATCCCAAACCGATGCCATTATCGATCCCAAAAGTGCTTGAACCCTCCAAACGTACTGGGTTCCTCCTACATGACGATGACTTTGATTTGACCAACCTGCTAGCCGCAGCGCCCAAAAACATCCACGCAGCGGCCTATATACCATCCCTGACGGGCGTTAGTCCCTGGCATGTTTCAGACACTGTGCAAAGCTTCGTTGATGGGTTACGATCAGAATGCATGATACGTTATGCGGATCGTTTGCCTGACTTATCGGATACCACAACGATTGATGATGTGATCGCATGGGCGAAACATGCAGATGTGGAACAGATTATGGTTCCAACGCCAACCGTAGGACCGATGCGCACAACTTTGGATAAAATAACAGCTCAATTGTCTGCCACAGGCATCCAAACTTGTGAAATTCGCGCGCCCTATGACACGCTATGCTGGCCCAAGGCCACACATGGGTTTTTCCGTTTCAAAGAGAACATTCCAAAATTCATCGAAACACTGCGCTTAAAATGAAAAAGGGCGCACAAAAGCGCCCTTGATACATGATATCATCAAAGATCACTGAGAAAACGATTTCAGATATTCAATCGTCGCTTCGATGTCTTGTTCCTTTTTAAATCCAGAGAAAGACATTTTTGTACCTTTGATATAGGCCTTTGGTTTTGCAAGGAACGCAGCAAGTGTTTCGTCGTTCCAAACAACGCCCTCTGCACCCATCGCAGCCATGTTTTTCGAATATTTGAAGTCACCCAAACCACCAATCGCACGACCAACGACACCGTTTAGCTGTGGACCAGATTTGTTTTTTGCACCTTCGCCAACTTGGTGGCAGGCTTTACATTTCTTGAATGCTTTTTCGCCCACTTTTACCAATTCTGCGTCCAATGCAGATGCTGCTACTGGTGCTGCTTCTTCAACAACTTCTTCGACGACGGCCACCTGAACGGTTTCTTCAACCGCTGCTGGTGCTGCTGCTTGTTCTGCGCCCTCTTCTTCTGGGGTCACGTCCAAAACAGCCGCGCGCATTGTGATTTCAACGCTGTCCTTACAGTCCGACATACAGGCATTTTCTGTTGTGAAAATTGTGTATTCTGTTTCTGCGCGGTCATCCATGATAAAGCCATTTGCGTTAGGCATTTCAACATCAAGGAATGTTTCACGGCTTAACTCAAACTCATCATCAATCAGATCGTTTGAATACAGGATATAGGCGACGATCGCATATGTTTCGTCATCTGTCAGGCTACCTGCATTGCCAAATGGCATTGAACGACGCACGTAGTCAAACGCAGTTGACAGGTGCGGCCAGTAAGAGCCCACTGTTTTTAGCGGATCTTCGTGGTCCAATGTGTCCATACCACCCGCAAGTTTTGGCCAGTTATCTACACCTTCAGCGAAATCGCCGTGACAGATCGCGCACTGTTCCGCAAACAGTTCTTCACCGTCATAGGCATTGCCAGAACCATCTGGCAAACCAGTGCCATCTGGGCTGACATCCCAATCCCATGCTGCAACTTCGACATCCAGTGCTGGACGCCCAAGATTGAACTTGCCCTCACGCATTCCTGATCCAGCAGCCTGTGCTGATGCAATCAAGGCGAAATCAGGATCGACGTCGAATGACACGATCGCTGGGTTTTCTGGCATTGGTGCCACGTTGCGGTCTGCATAGTTGTATGAAACCACCATGACTGTTGCGACGCTAAATGCCGCTCCTGCGAATAAATTAAGAGATTTCGACATTTTCTGCCTCGCCGTTTGGTTTGACCCACCAAGT
>Ga0255781_10004177_pt1 | contig 11003 bp, 27 predicted proteins | sample 101ome_21_FD_179979 | JGI IMG/M metagenome (GOLD analysis project Ga0255781, IMG submission 179979) | Coastal salt marsh microbial communities from the Groves Creek Marsh, Skidaway Island, Georgia - 101413BT metaG (version 2) | ecosystem: Environmental > Aquatic > Marine > Intertidal zone >...
AACGAGCAATGGAAACCAGTGATTCCTAAGAGGTGGTAATGGAACTTCGTTGGGAAAGAATTCGTGATGATGAAACATGTGAAGTGTATCATAAGATGTATGACACATTGATAAATAAGTACGTTGCTGAAATTCACAAGGCAAAACGTGGTTATCAAGTGCAGATACTCGATAGAGTTCCGTGGAAAAGACGAACACTGAAAAGCGCAAAGATTGATTGCGAATTCATATACGGTAATACATAACTCGGTGTAGCACAGCCTGGTAGTGCGCTTGTTTTGGGTACAAGAGGTCGTTGGTTCGAATCCAGCCACCGAGACCAATTTATAGGATGATTGATGAGCGATCCGTTACAGTTCTTAATATTCAAAAATACTCTAAGCGATCTTGGTTACAATGACAAAGCGCAGTTCACATCTGGTGTGAGAAATGAGAGAACTGATGTCACAAACCTAGGTGGCAACGTATTCAAATTCATTTCATATTTTATCACCTTCGATACAAAGGAAAGTTACCTTTGGTATCGTTGTATGGACCTGCAGCAAAAGATGCCGTCGGAACATTATAAGTATGCTTTAAACGAATTTGCTGAAGCAATCAATATGGACGAGACAACTCGTATCGCAGAGATTGGTTGGGAGGTCAAGTATCGTATTCATCCTGGACAATTTAGTCTCAAAGATCGAGCTACTATTATGTTCGAGCATGCAAGAAGAATGCGTAGGTATATTAATGACGGATACGGTGGGATCACTCCAGCCGAAGGAGATGTGTTGACAAGCTATCCCTACGGATCAAATGTAAGCATGCAGCTAGGCATGGATTCATGGCTTAAAGGTAAAGACGAGAGAGCTCAGTTCGGTAGGTTGTTTGGACTAGGTGAACCAAAGAAGAATGGTTGGAACTACGGACGGTATGACCGTAACTTGAAACTACGACCAATCTAACGTATAATATAAATAAGGATATAGATTATGCTTGAAGAAATTCTTAGAATTTTAAAAGAACAATATGAAATTACTGATCTTACTGGTGAATCAGTAATCGCTGATGAAATTGACGTAGACAGTCTTACGCTTACAAGTTTACTCTTTGATATTGAGGATCATGCAAACATTGAAATCGATCAAGAAGAGTTTGCGGAACTTGAAACGATTAACGATCTAGTGGAGTTGATTTCTCAGAAACAGTCTCAATAATTACAGGAGGAAATGTTATGATTAGATCTGAACGCATGGCTCGCTCACAAGCAGCAAGAGCAAAACGTAAAGAACGAAAAGAAATCCTGCTTGGAAAAACTGAACGACTTTACACCAAGCTCCGAAACCTCCGAAGAAAGTCACAAAAAAGGAAACATAATGTCTGACATTTTTGACTTTGGTTTTACAGCAGTCGACGAAGATGAACTTCAGGCGGTGCAGCAAACAGCTGCACTTGCCAACGACGCTGAACAACTAGCCACAACAACTCAAGAAAGATTGGACAATCTTTACAACGCTATTACGCCACTGCTAAACAATTTAAAGAAGAACCCTGAAAAAGAATATATCCTTTGGCCAAATAGACTTGCAAAAGTAGAAGAGTTTGAGACTCATCTACAAACAATCTACAAAGGATAACGATTATGTATAGCGCAATATTATTATTGTGCAGTTTAGAAATGAATCAATGTAAGACCCTAGTAAATCCGGGTCTATATGGAAATCTAAATCTGTGCCTGCAATCTTTAGCGATGGGTTTCACCGCGGCTGAAGAAGCAGGCTGGACTGTTATGAATTACACCTGTCTAAACTGGGAGACAAAGGAATTAAAAATTAATCCCGATGAACTCCTCGAAGAAGGTTAACCTTTCTTTTCTGGTGCTTTACCTTTTGAGTAAGCTTGAGCACCAAAGAACGCTGCCACCAAGCCAGCGATAGCAACAAAGTAAGTTGGAGCAATATCACTTACTAATTGTGCAGCTGTATCTTTCCCTAGAATAGATGTGACAATGATCGTAATTGGATATAGTAGCATGCCCCAGAGAGCAAACCAAGCCATAGCGCGTATTTGATCTTCTTTAGCATCCTCATTCTCCTGCATCTTACGTTTATGCTCGAACTCGGCGATTTCTTTTGCGCGAGCCATTTCTTCATCTGTAATAACTCCATCCCCATCAACATCCAATTGTGCAAAAATTGAATCTGGTTGTAGTGTCTTAGCTGCAGCCATTTTTTTATTCCCTTCGTTGACCTTCTTGAATATTTATAAATAATGATGTATTACACACTATAAAATGGAAAACATATGAACTATATTGGAATAAATGAAAATCATCATGCCTCATCTTGTGTAATAGAAGAAGATGGGACTATTCATTTTTTAGAAGAAGAACGCATTTCAAGAATAAAGTATGATCAAGTCCCGACTTTTTCATTTAATGAAGTAATGATAGATGTGGGAAAAATAGATGAAAATGATAACGAATATTATGTTTCTAATGTGTCTCTGCTAGGCGGGGATGCACAAAAATATCCTCTTTATAAATTTTCAAAAATTGATATTAATGATCCGTACTTTATTCAAAATTATAGAGTAAAGGTTACTGATCTTGGAGATTGTCACCATAATACCCATGCGGTAGGTGCAATGTCTAGATCTAATTTTAGTGATGCTTTGATAGTAGTAACTGATGGAATGGGAAGCTCTGTAATTTCAAGTGATAATCTTAAATTTCATGAATATCAGTCAATTTATAATGTAAACGAAAAGGGTGACGTGGATGTTTTGGAAAAAAAATATACTTTGTCTAAATTTTATAGTTCTAAAGACAAAAATATAAAACAACCTACTCCTGTTATTAATTATGATAATGAAACAAAATATCATTATTCAATGGGAGTTGGAATAGCTAGACTATTCGAATCGGCAGCAGTAAAATTAGGAATGACATTAAACGATTCTGGTAAACTAATGGGTCTTGCGCCTTATGGAAATGCCAAAAATAAAAAAATAAATTTCTTTCTTGAAGATAACGAAACAGTAGATATTAGTTTAATAAGATATGATCCAGAAAATAATAAGAAACATTTTGTTTGTCATGAAAGTTTAGATTGGGATATAATTCATAGTAGTTGGTTAAATGATAAGAAAAAATATGAACAGAGATTTGCTGATTTTGCTTATCAGATTCAAGCGCAAACTCAGGAATACCTTTATGACACAATAAAAAAATATTTAGAAAAAACTAAAAAAACAAATGTGATTATAACAGGAGGATATGGTCTTAACTGTGTAGCAAACTATTTTATAAGAAAAAAATTAGATGAAGATTTTGGATTTGGGAAAATTAAATTATTCGCAGATCCATTGTCAAATGATGCTGGAAACTCACATGGTGCTGCAGTAAATCATTTGTACGACAAAACTAAAAAATTTAGAATCGCCAATTTTAATACATTATATCTTGGCCCAAAGCGACAATATGTTATTGAAGAAGTTTTAAAACATGAAGGTGTGTCATATAAATCAGTTACTTCTACTGATGTAGCAAAACTAATTGCTGATCGTAATATTGTTGCACTATTCCAGGGCCGATCAGAAGCTGGTCCTCGCGCACTCGGCAATCGTTCTATCTTATATGATCCAACAGATCCAAATGGGCGTGATCACGTAAACAGTGTAAAAAGAAGAGAATGGTTCCGTCCATTTGCAGGATCTATATTACATGAACACATGAATGAATGGTTTGATATGGCTTCACTTGATGAATCGCCATTTATGATGTACGCTGTTGACGTACTACCAGAAAAAGTTAAAGAAATTCCAGCTATTACCCATGTAGATGACACATGTAGAGTTCAAACTGTAAAGCACAATCAAAATAAATACTATTACGAGCTAATAGAAGAATTTTATAAATTAACTGGAGTGCCAATTCTTTTCAATACTAGTTTTAACTTAGCAGGCGATCCCTTAGTTGAAACTTTAGATGATGCAATTTTAACACTAAAGAATAGTGACATTGAATATATGTACATGCCGGAGTTAGGAAAACTTATAGAGGTTAAAAATGAGTAAGAAGAAAGAACGTGGATTTTTTTATCGACTCTTTAATGATTTATTTGTAGTGACAATAAACCATGAGGGTACTTCAAAAGAATTCCGTCTAAGAGAAATTAAGAAAATCAACAACAATTATTTAAAGGGTGTAGATGAGTCCGGACATAAAGTAGAGTTTAAGACTTCAGTTCCTTTTGATTATTTTGTTACTAAACTTTATTAGGAGAAATTAAATGAGTGAAAAAACTGAAGTGATTGATATGCCGGAAGGCAAGCTCGAAATGAGTATTCGTTTGATGAACAACGAAGTGATTGGCTTTAAGATGGTAGTTGATGATTTTAAAATGAAATGGGTTCTGGTTGGCATCGCTGCGATGTTTGCAATTGCCTACATGGCATCATCCTTTGGACCCGTGATAGCAAATACTTTCGGAGGTTAACATGGAAATTATTTCAAGAATGTTCGGTGACACGCTGTGGATCTATACAGCTATAGCCGGATCTTTACTCGGCGCAGCTTTTTTAGCGTGGTTTCGAAATACACATGCTGCACTATGGCTCATGTCAAAGTTTGATGCATTCTTGGATTATTTAGTAGATCGCTTTGGTTGGGACTGGCTACAGGATGATCCTGAAGCTTGGCGTAAAAGATACCCCAAGGTGACAAAAAAGATAGATGAGATCGAAGCTCGTCTAAGGGAGTTAGAAAAATGAATGCAAAGTTTGGAATTGGAGTTGTTATTGCAATTGTATTACAGGTGTCAGCATTTGTATGGTGGACAGCACAACAAGCACAAACTATTGAGAAGCTCAATGAACAGGTTACAGAATTGACTAGTCGTATGGCAGTAGAAGAATCTGTCAATATGATGCGTGACCTGAAAGACATTAAAAAAGAATTAGATGAACATGAACAATGGTTTGATGATTTATACTACACTCAAGAAATGCTTGTAGAATTCGCAACATTTACTGAAAATCGTTGGGCTGATACATATGGAACAGACAATTCATACGAAAGAAAATTTGGTATGAAAGAACCAAGTAAGGAGTAACAAAAATGAACTGGCTAAAAAACAGAATGAAAGAAAGAACATCATTGGATGGTGCTGCACTTATGGCACTTGGTATCTTTGTTCTTTTCATGGCACCATTAGCTAAGATCGCTGCTGGTGTTGCAATTGTTTACGGTGCATGGACACTGTGGAAAGCAGAGTAAGCCATGATCGAGGAAATGGATTTAAAACAACGCAGTCTACTGTTTGCTAAATTGAGTCAGATTGCGTATGGCAATAAGAAAGCTGTGATGCCTCAGATAAAAGAACTTGGCTTTATCAACGCTGAGTTTTATAATAGAGACGGTGCTCAAGCCTATCGTATCTGGGGTAAAGACGACGTAGTTATCGTATGCCGTGGCACAGAACCTACACAGTTCAATGACATCAAGGCAGACCTTAAAGCTTGGCCTGTCAAGTCAGAGACGGTATCTCGAGTGCACCAGGGGTTCAAGCAGGAGGTTGACGATCTTTGGCCTATGGTCAAGGAGGATATTCTCGCTAACCCGAAACTTGGAAACAAGAAGCTATGGTTCACCGGCCATTCACTTGGTGCAGCAATGACAACCATTATGGCTGGTCGTTGTATGCATGATCCAGAGCTACAGGATCCAGTTGAGGTCTATACTTACGGGTCACCGAGAGCTGGTTGGAAAAAATATGTTCAGCACTTGAATGTTACACATCACCGTTGGGTAAATAACAACGATATCGTAACAAGAGTTCCATTTGCAATTATGGGATATCGTCACGATGGAATTGAACACTACATGAATGCTTATGGTAACATCCGTCCAATGACTAAGTGGCAGCGTGTCAAAGATCGCTGGCGTGGTATGTGGATGGGTTTGAAAAAAGGTGGAGTGGATAGCTTCTCTGATCATAGTATGGTAAACTATGTGGCTCAACTTGAAAGATGGAATGAAGACATGGAGATCGTGCAACCGGCATGAGATGGTATGATTATGTAGCGTGCTTTATGTTCGCTGATGTTTTGACATTTAGTTTGCTTACTGGTAACATTTTATGGTTTACAATCGCTGTGTTTTGTTATAGAATGTATGAAGAATCAGTAAGGAACCGAATCAATGGATAAGCAGGAGCTGTATCATGAGTGGATCAAAAGGAAGATCGCCGAAGATCGAAAAAAATATGAATTGGCTGCAGATCGACGCGATCCTGTGGACGATGGTCTCGAAATGGAACGGGAAAGACAAAAAGAAACTGTTAGAAAGTATCTCAAAAAAGTTTGACTGGACTGAGAAGCAAACCAGTAAAGCCTGTGAAATGCATTTCAGAATGAGAGAAAAGAAAAAGCTATGAATATTTTTATCCTATCCAAAGATCCAGTAAAAGCAGCTCAGCTACAGTGTGACAAGCACGTAGTCAAGATGATTGTTGAGTCAGCTCAAATGTTATCTACTGCTCACCGCATGTTGGATGGTACAGAGACTCGTCGTCGGTCCAAGTCTGGCAAGACAATGTCAAAGTATTGGGAACTTGCCGACAGCCGTGAAGACGTATTGTACAAAGCTGTACATATGTCTCATCCTTGTACGATATGGACTATGGATTCATGTGAAAACTATAACTGGCACTACGAGCACTTTGTTGCTCTTTGTGATGAGTACAAATATCGTTACGGTAAGACTCATAGCACCGACACTCTATTACGTGATGTACTGATTGAACTACCAGAAAATATTCCTATGATGGAACAAACACCTTTCCCTCTGGCTATGAAAGACTATCCAGAGTGTATTGCTCTAGGCGATCCAGTGAAAGCTTATCGAGCATTCTATCAGACCAAGCAGTCACGTTTCCGTATGGCTTGGACTAATCGTAACATCCCTAACTGGTTTGAGGTAGCAGCGTAATGGAAGTCTTATCAATATTACTTGTACTTGGTGCTCTATTCGTAGGAGGTGTAGTCTTTACTCTCTGGGGTGAAGTACAGAATGTTGATAAGCTCGTTTGGCAGAGTAACGCTGAACTTAAAAACAAGATTCGTTACCTTGAGGACGAGGTAATGGGATTGAATAGAACAATCAAAGAACTCAAGGAAGCTGCAGAAGAACAGCCCGAAGAAAAAAACGTAAGTAGTTGATTTCAAACGAAACAAAAAGGTGTACATTCCTTTTTATTTGTGGTAGACTAGTATCAGAGATAATAAAGGAGTACACCATGTCCTACACATACGAAGAAAACTTAGTTTCCGACTTATATAAAGACGCATATGGTATTCGTCCAGGCCAACGTTTCTGGGATGATTGGAAATCATACTCAGAAGACGAAAAGCAAGAGTGCTGGGATCTGTTAATCAAAGATCTTTATTTGGCTGATGCTCTTCAGAAAAAAGAAGAAGCAGAAGCTCTTGTTACTTTCCGCAATTTAGTTCGTAAAACTATGAACCTTTGCTCATGCAAATGGGACGATGCAATTCGTATGCTTTGTGAAGCATGGGGTGAAGATCATACATGTGATCAGGGTCTAATGCACTTCTTCTGGAAACATGATCTTGGTTACGAAGATCGTCAGAAAATCTTCAATCTTTATAGAAAGGCAGCGTAATGGAATTTATTTTTGTTGGAATCCTTCTAATCGTAATTTGTCTTGTAGCTCTAGTTGTGGAGAATATCTAATGAATGATAGCGTAATTGAAAAAGAAGCTTTACCTCGTCACGGTTCACCTCAAGATCGTGGTAGTGCAGATGCTTACTATGGTCGTCCATATAATCCACATTATTATGTTGGTGATTCAATGCAATCAGAACGTATTGAAAAAGACAAAATGACTGCAGATGAGATTGAAGCATATCGTTATGGTTATTATTTTGAAGACGATCGAAAGGAGTGGTGATGATTACAGTTGAATTCGATCTAGATGAAACTCTCATCACAGTGATGGATGATACCGGAGAGCTTGAAGATGTTCAGGCTCTTCTGTATGATGACTACTGCCATATCCGTCAGTGGAACGAAAAGCTAAGACGATTTGACGTGATATCGTTCAAGCCGGAGATGTATTTCAAACTTATGAAATCATTTAATCTATCCGAAGGAACATTTGTTTTAGAAAAAAATTACAAGTAGTTGATTTTAAACGAAACAAAATGGTGTACAATTGGTTTAAACTGTGGTAGACTAGTTGTAGATGATAAAGGAGACTAACATGACTGTTGCAACTAACTATGATGATCGTATCGCTCTAATCAAAAAAATTGCTGAGCAAAAGAAACATGAAGATGCTCGCAAAAAGCGTATGGCTAAAGTTCGTTCTCAATCTACTAAGGTAATGAAGCAGGCTAAAAAGGTCAAACGTGACTTCATGCAAATCCCTGCTGAAGGGGAAAACATGTATCAATGGACTGATGCTTCTAAATACGCCAAAGAATACTATGGCGAAACAATGTACGAAACAACGAGGTTTGATAATGACTGGGACTAATCAATTAGAAATGAAAATCCATGAGCTGAATGACAAGATCGGTAAGCTCAACCATGAAGTTGAAACACTGAAAAAGATTATGAATAATTTATGTGAAAGGTTAATGGTACAGGGATGACTGGAATTTTTTATGATACGGAGGATCTATTAATGAATCGTGATGAAATGATTAATGAACTACGTCAGCGTGACTGTCGTGTAATTTTTAAGAAAACGAATGGTGAAGAGCGTGATATGTTATGCACTCTTCGTGAAGACGCTATCCCTGAGTGGTCAAGTGATAACAACACCGCAAAGGAAAGCAAAGGCTTTTCACAAGAAGCAATTCGCGTAATTGATGTAAATAAAAATGAATGGCGTTCCTTTCGAGTTGACAGTGTTATCTCGTTTTCATAATAAATAGTAGTACGCTATACAGGAGGAATGCATGATTTTAATCTCAGTACAGACTGTTATGTGGGTTCTGTTCGCTGCTGCCGCTGGTTGCGCTTTCATGATTGGAAAGCACTACGGCGAAGGTGACAAGAACGATACCATTGAAAACACTATTCACTTTCTAGTAGATGGAGGGTTCGTTCGGTATCAGATGCGTGATGGTGAGATTGAACTCATTCCTCTTGAAGACGAAAATTCTTAAAATTAATTTAAATTAATGGTGTACATTTACTTCTACTTGTGGTAGAATATACTTGTATACTGAAGGAGTTTATACTATGTCAAAGCGTGATCAGTTCAGAAAAGAAATCAAAGGTACTGTTACCGGAGAAGTCAAGGTGAAGAAGCCACGTAAAAAACGTAAGCTTACCGAAGAACAAAAAGCTGTTCTTGTTGAGCGTATGAAAAAAGCTCGTGAAGCACGTGGTCCCGCTAAAAACTTGTCTATTGACGAGTCTATTCGCGACTTACCAGCTGAACACCCTCTCAACCCTAATAACGTAAAGGACTGGTTGAAATACCAGAAAGATATTCTTAAGTCCATGAAAGGTTTCAAGGACAGTAAGGATAAGAACGAGCGTCAAGCTTATTACGATACTGAAGCCTATGTCTTTAACTTACAAAGATACCTAGGTGACGGTGTATATCGTGACTTTCGTTATGGTGAAGAGAAGCAAAACAAAATTCGTCATCGTAGTGTAGCAATGGCATACTACCCAGATGGTACGCCTAAAAGAACAGTCGGTGTCTTTTATCCAGACCTCGGCGAAGAGTACACTCAAGAAATGGAAAATGAGGATAATGCAGCAAGAAAAAACGTTTCTAACAAAAAGCGACTTCGCAAAACTAATTGAAACTACAGTCCAAAGTCATAAGTCATCTTATATGGACGCAGTCATCTACCTCTGCGAAAAGAATGAGGTAGAACTTGAGGAAGTGAAAAAGTTTATTTCACCAATCATCAAGAATAAAATTGAAGCCGAGGCAATGAGATTAAACTTTTTACCACGGCAAAACAGTTTACCTATTGAGTAAACTGATATATAATAATCATATCATGAATAATGTGGATAATTCAGCAAATACAAATATACGGAGAAAAATATGTCTTTTGCAAATCTAAAACGTACACGTACCGACTTTTCGAAACTGGTCGCAGCAGCACAATCTGCAGGTGGAGAACAACAGAAAAAGAAATACGGTGATGATCGTATTTGGAAACCAACAGTGGATAAGGCTGGTAACGGCTATGCTATCCTACGGTTCCTTCCAGCTACTGAAGGCAATGAACTACCTTGGGTTCGCTACTGGGATCATGGTTTCAAAGGACCAACAGGTCAGTGGTACATCGAACGTTCATTGACATCTATTGGTCAACAGGATCCAGTATCTGAAATGAATACTCGCCTTTGGAACTCTGGTATCGAGTCTGATAAGGAAACAGTTCGTCAACGTAAGCGTCGTCTACATTATGTAGCCAATGTCTTGGTTGTGTCTGATCCTTCAGCTCCAGAGAATGAAGGTAAAGTATTCATGTATCAGTTCGGTAAGAAGATCTTTGATAAAATCATGGATCAGCTACAGCCCGAGTTTCCTGATGAAAAGCCAGTGGATCCATTCAACTTTTGGGAAGGTGCTGACTTTGTACTAAAGATCCGTCAGGTCGAAGGTTACCGTAACTATGATAAGTCAGAGTTCCGTGGACCAAGTCCTTTGTTTGATGGTGATGAGGAAAAGCTAGAAACAGTATACAACAAAGCATACGATCTATCTGAGTTCTCAGACCCTAAGAACTATAAGACATATGACGAACTTAAAACTAAGTTGGCTCAAGTTCTAGGTGAACAAGCACCTCGTACTGTCAAGGAAGAAATCGTACTGGACGATGAGATCCCTGAGTTTCCTGAGCGTACAGCACAGCCAGCTCCTATGGCTACTGCTGAAGCTACAATGGATACAGCCTCTACATCTGATGAAGAGGATACCATGAGCTACTTTGCTCGTTTAGCAAACGAAGATTAATT
>Ga0255781_10004178_pt1 | contig 11003 bp, 22 predicted proteins | sample 101ome_21_FD_179979 | JGI IMG/M metagenome (GOLD analysis project Ga0255781, IMG submission 179979) | Coastal salt marsh microbial communities from the Groves Creek Marsh, Skidaway Island, Georgia - 101413BT metaG (version 2) | ecosystem: Environmental > Aquatic > Marine > Intertidal zone >...
TCACAATTTGAAGAGAGATTATTTTGTTTTAGATTGTGTCATTATTGCGAAAATGAGGGTATTATTAGCAGTGAAGGAAAAAAAGTTATGTTAGTAAAGAATGATAAATAAATATGGTTGAATTATATATGATTCGTATATGATTCGCCTAAGCTTTGTTATATTACTAATAAGATATACGATAATAACATATATATAAAATAAGATAGTATAGAAGTAGAATATTGTGTTTTATTTAAAATATTGTGGAAAGTATATTATTTTCCTCTTATTTCTTAGGAAAAGAGCTGTTTTTACAAAAATTTATTAAAATATTTTAAAAAAAATACCCCCTAAAATACCCCTCAAAATGCCCCAAATTTTAAAAAAATTCAACACTAAAATTTTAAAAAAAATACCCTTTAAATTTTAAAAAAAATTAAACGAAAATTTAAAAAAAATTATGCCTACAATTTATTCAATTATATTGGTATTGACTTTATTTTATTTTGAAATAGAATGGATTCCAGCTACTATAATTTGGTTTATGTGGTTTTGTTTTGGCTACGCTTTATTTAAAGCTGGAGTCAGAGTGCAAATAACAGACACATATAATATAATACATAAAAAGATAATAGAAAACGAATTTAAAAAATTAGATAAAGATGAAAGCAGTTACGATTAAAATAGGTGATTACGATTTAATTCAAATTAATAAAATATTTGAAAATGAAGCAGACTTTCAGCCGCGAGATCCAAGGGATGAACTGATTGTTGCGATCTTGCGTCAGGTCCGAGACAACCCCAAGGTTGATTTAGGTGACGACGAATAAAGTTCCAATTATGAATGATTTTGTGCTAAATAAGAAGCCCGAAATTTTTTAAAATTTTTTGGCATAATATTTATTAAAATTTATTTACTTTAATTATGAATGATTTTATACGAAATAATAAGCATTATAAAAAAGATATATTTGATCAATATAATTATATCACTCATCAGTTTAAATACTCTGAGCCGCAAAAACAAGAAGAAGCTAGATTCAAATTACTAGCACTAAAAGCTCAAATAAAAAAGAGAATTAGACAAATAGATGAGCAATTAAAAAATTTAAAATAATTTATATCCCGTTCAATTATGAGCGGGATTTTTTTAAATAATGAATTATGAACGATATTGTGCTAAATAAGTATTAGCGCCCAAATTTTTTTAAAATCTGCGATGTAATTGCAGCAAAATGTTCTATCTTTTCTTCACTTGCGCCCCACCAGAATGCGTGAGCAATTTCGTGTAATAAGACTTCGTTAAAATCGTCATCTTCCTGATGGGGATTGACCAAAATTTTTGCGCATCCTCCATCTTTTGGTGGGTAACATAGCCCCTCAGCTTCATTCTCTTTACGGGGCTTTCGTATGTGCAGTTCATATAATTGTCCCTCATAATTTTTGAATTTATGCTTTTTACTAGGCATATATATATAGTAATGTTTATTTAAATATTTTAAAAAAGAATTTGACTTGTTGTGTTGTGTGAATTACTATGTATGTGTATGGCGAAAGTTACGTTGAATAAAGATGGCACTCCTCGTAAAAAAGGTAGTGGTCGTAAAAAAGGTAGCATCAGCTTAATAGAAATTCCATTGAGCGAATTGATCGAAAAATTGGATGCAGATGCTGTAATCACAGTTGGCAGAAAATGGCACGAAGACAATTTTAAAAAAGTTGTTGACAAGCCTGCTGCTGTAGAGGATACTGTATCTTCTGCTGAACAAAAGATTCAAGACAAGATTGCGTTCAAGCTGACAAAGTTTAATTGATATGGAAGTTCCATTTGCTGAATTGTTTGGTCAGGATCGAGTAAAACGACGACTGTCGTTTTACTTAGATGCCTTTGAAAAGACAAGCACTTGCCCATTTTTATTACTGGTAGGTGCTAAAGGATTGGGTAAAACAGAGTTTGCCCGACAGTTTGCTAGTCACCTCAAGAATCGAGATGGTGGGTATCGTCCGTTTCTGGAATTGAACTGTTCTACTATACGTAATTTGGAACAATTCTTTGATCAGATATACATACCGTTGATCATGGATAGTGAGATCACGGTGCTGTTTGATGAAGCTCATGAGCTTCCAAGAGACGTTACCAATGCCTTTTTGACTATATTTAATACTGAGAAGGAAGACTATGTGAACTTTCGTTGGCAAGATGGCGAGCATCCGTTTGACTTTAAAAAGCAGACATTCTTGTTCGCAACTACTGAGCCTGACAAGTTGTTTCCTCCATTAAAAGATCGTCTAACTACAGTAGATTTTGAAGATTATTGTGTAGATGATTTGGCTAAAATATTAAATGCTCAATTAGATGATGTATCATTTGATGAAACAGCATTGTTAAATTTGGCGCAAACTACAAGAGGAAATGCTCGTGATTGTGTGAAGCGTGCAAAAGACGTTAAAAGATATTGTATGTTTAAAGAATCTACCATCTTTACTGCAAAAGATTTTGATGAATTTTGTGTTGCTACTGGAGTCAATCCATTGGGCGTTAGCGACATTGAACGCAAAGTGCTGGCGATTCTTCGCAAGGAAGGCCAAGCATCGTTGCAGGAACTGTCAGCTAAAACGGGGCTTAGTCGAACAGCACTACAGCGTGACATTGAAATGTATCTGATGAAACGTAATCTCATCAAGATAGACGGCAAGCGTCACATTACAAAAGCAGGAAGCGATTACATAGATGCTACAGAAAGCACATAAATATATATTACAATGTTCAATTGGAACTGACGATGATGAACAAGCAATAAAGCGTAGAATTTTTCAAAAATTCTATGTGCCAACTTCTGCGGAAATCTTTGACAATTGGGCTAGTTACCTTGAGGTAACCAGCCCAATGATCTACGCTACTTTCGATCGTTATGTGCGTACTCACGAAGGCACAATAGACGAAATACTTAATTTTATATTATTATACGTAGTAGAGAATAATAATATGTATATAAAAGGAAAACATGCTTATATAGTATTTGATAAAGAGTCAAGATTATTTTTACAACTGAATAAAAAGATTCGCAAATATATAGAAAGTGAATGATTAAAAGCTAAATAAATATAACACAAATAAGTGATTGTGAGTGAATGAATTGTAAATAAATATAGGCTAAATAAGCAAGTATAAAATATATATTTGTAAACCCTTGATAATCAACGTCTAACGGCCTGCGGCCTCCCCGCCGGCCGTTAGATGTCAAGAAAAAAAGTGGGCTTTCGCCCACTTTTTTATTTGGCGCTGTAGCCGTGGAAACCGTTGCGCTTCAACGCTTTAAGGGCTTCACCTGCCTTGGTGTTCTTAGGCTGCATACCGTGGAGCAGCAAAGCGAAGTCACGAGAGCCTGAGATGGCAAAGTCATCGGTGTGATCCACTTCCAAGCCGAGTGCGTCGGCTTCGGCCTGTGTAAAGAAAACACTTGCTTTCTTCACGTTGGAGAATGGGATCTGATCATCATACTTGCCACCATTGGAACAAGTGAAAACGAAGTTGTCAGGCAATGCACCATTGGCGCGGATATAGCTGACAAGAAAATGAACGCTTTTTGTGTAAGAGTAAAACACAATCTGCGGAAAGTTTGCGGCTGCTTCCATCCACGCGTTGAAATATTTTTGTGAAAAGTAATCGCCACCGATATGCACACGAAGCGTGCCACCACGACGAACGCCTGAGTCATTTATACTGCGGGTGATAACTTCCACCATTTCTTCTTGCGTTTTGCCACGTAGCAAGTCAAAGTTATGCCAACGTGATTTTCTCACGCTAGGATAACGGGCTTCATCGGTGGCAGCATAGCATCGGTAGGTCATGCCGTTTGCATCGGGTGTTTGCTTATCAACAATTTTCCCTGTGTTTACATTGCAAAAGGTTTTGCACATACTAGCACCCGGGCATGTGTAACCACTTGGCAAAGAGTAATGCCAGATACCTTTTAGCTTGCTGTTTTCAAATGAGATTTTGAGGCTTCGCATAAGATTATTAAAGCAATTATTGAGAAAGTAATCAATACTTTTTTTGATGTTTTTGACGGCGTCGAAACGCGCCTTTGCCTTTGCGCGGCTTGTGTGCGCGCGTTCCCGTGTTCCATTCGATTTGGAATCTTGGCTTGCTTTTCATGAGAACAATTTACACGATTACCTGCAATTTGTCAAGTAATTATTTATGGCACGATACTTGCTTACATCTTACTATCATAACCCCTTGCGTAGCAAGGGGTTATATTATCTAACGGTCGGCGGGGGGGCCGCCAGAGGTTAGATGTCAAGTCTTTTTTTTACCCTTTTTACAGTTGACCCTGACGGGTCAACTGTATAGGTGTGCTCTCGATTTTTTAAAATTCTTTTTGACTTCACACGTAATTGCGCTTAAATTTATTGCATGAAATCACAGTTTGACAACAAGATCAAAGCTGCAACTCGTTCGGTTGTGCTTTCTTACTTTCGTAAGTGGTCGCGTCCGTTGCTTAAAAAAACAACCAATATCACTGCTTATACTTTGCCTGCTGATATTTGGGAATTAGAGCAGTCGATGATTCATGATGTTATTGACTCCAAAAAATTATGCAGTTTGTATTTGAAGTGCTTTGAGAGCAATGAAAAAACTTACGATAAAAATGTCGACTCAAGGCGTTTTATGTTAGACGGTGTTTCTTCCAATGACAATTTGACTTTCGATTACGAAGAAGGTTTGATGCACCACAACATGCACGCCAAAAAGAATTTTTTTATGTGGGCTGATTTTTGTGGCTATCCAACAAAAGAGCGTTTGGATATGTTATTGCATCCAAAAAACTTTGTAGGTAATTCTTTAGTGTTTGCAACTTTTGCTTCTCGTTGGCGCAAATGCTACACAATTCCTTCGCAGTTAAAGAAAATGTGCAATTCAATGTTTAGAGGTAGTTATTACCGATCCAACAAATTGGCTCATCATGCTAGCAATGCCATTGAGAATTATATTTTGCAACACAATAATGTTAAAGGCTGCAATATTTTTCCTGTCGTAAACGTTGAATACATGGCAGGAAATGGTGCTGGTTCGACTCCTATGTGTTTGCTTGGTTTTAGCAACTCAACTAATTTAGCGAAGTTCCATCCTTTTCGTATTGTTTTGAACTGGTTTAAAAACCCAACACGTCAAGCGGATCGTGAGGTGTTAAACAAATTGAACATTAACACTTGCTTAAACCAATAAATGGATTATATTGATTGCTATATGATATTAGCATGGTTGTTAGTGGCTAGTGTGATACTTTCATTTTTATTACACTTTAAGCCTAAAAATTATTGACAAGGTAAAACTAATACATTATATTAATAAGCATATGCAACACAAAAAGCAAATCCGGCAGATCGTTGCGACTGCCATTGAATACATGACTAGTGAGATCGATAAGCTCATGTCATCAACAAGCAACACCACAACACGCACCCGTAAGAGTAAGCGCTCTTCACAGCCTTCGAATGACACACGCCGTAGGTCGCTGATTTATTCCGCGATTGAAGCTGGTCGTTCTAAGTCTTGGATCAAGAGTCGGTTCAAGCTTGCGGAATATCAATACCGTGGTTATAAGGCCGCCCATACCCGCGGTCAGTCTGTCACGGCTTAAGCCTGCAGTCAACACAAATCCCCCTCCGAAGGAGGGGGATTTTTTTTACCTTTTTCGCAATTTTAAGCTTGACATCTAACGGTTTGCGGCGCCCCCGCCGGAGGTTAGATGTCAAGAAAAAAAACGCACTTCGTGCGTTTTTTATGGGATGGGAAGGGAAGTGCAAAGTTTTTCAAGATTTTTTTTGACAATAAGAGCGTTTGGCCGTATATTTTTTATGTATGAAAGGCTTAATGTTACACACTGGAGCGCAGCACGTCGACTATGACCGTGTTGTCGCATCTCACACACCAGAGGCTACTGACTCTCATCAACCTATTCCCCACTCGCACCTTGTCGAGTTGGTGCGTAATCAAATTGAGGGCAGCAACCTCCGCATCGTTGATGAGTCTCACGGTCTCACCAAGGATGACAACCGATATTTCGGTTTAATGCGTCTCGCTGGCAGCGATTCTGACCGTGAGGATTACGGTGCAGTGCTTGGCATCCGCAACTCCCACGACAAGCGGTTTCCATCCGCGTTGGCGATTGGGTCTTCTGTGTTCGTTTGCGATAACCTCGCATTCAGTGGTGAAGTGAAGCTCGCTCGCCGTCACACCACGCACATTTTGCGTGACCTTCCCAGCGTTGTATCTCGCACCTTCGGCAGACTTGCTGAGGCTTGGGTTAACCAGAACACCCGTTTCGATGCTTACAAGGAGCATGGGTTGTCCCGCCTTGAGGCTCATGACCTGATCATTCAGGGCTTCCAGCGTGGTGCTTGCACCTCCACCCAGATCCGCCGAGTGCTGGATCAGTGGCACACCCCGAATCACCCTGAGTTCCGGGAGCGCAATGCGTGGTCCCTGTTCAATGCCTTTACCGAGGTATTGAAGGGTAACCTTAACGAGCTGCCGAAGCGCACCCACTCGCTTCACGCAGTGTTCGACGGCCACTGCGGAGTTCTCCTTGAGAACGAGGTCGCGAACAACTAACCCACCACCACAACAACCCATCGCCCGTAGGGCGATGGGTTTTTTTATATTATATAATATGTTTCAATTTGACAATCAAAAAGACGCGAACCTTTTTATAGTTTGCGCCATTATATATTCTATACTTGCAATAATATCAATATTTAGTTAATTGTGAGATTCTGAAACATAAATTAATAAATAACAAATAGCCAAATAGTATAATTATACTTTTGTAAAGCGTTGATTATCAACGTCTAACGGCCTGCGGCCTCCCCGCCGGCCGTTAGATGTCAAGGGTTTTTTAGATTTTTTTAAAAAAAGCGCAAGAATAATTTATATTGTCGTGGGGTTAGGACTATTTCCCCCAAGCTTTTTTCTAATCGGGGTTTGGTTACCTAGGTTAGGCCCACCTGAAAAATGTTGGTGCTCAACGCAAGATGAACCTCTGCCGACAATATTTCTGGTGCTCATGTTTTTCCTTGAATAATCTTTTTTCTTTTGTGTATTGAATAGCGTCATAGCTTCTGATCTGCTACGAATTGGAATACCCAGAATTTTTAATCTTTTCACTATTGTCTGGGAGGTAACTCCCATTATTTCTCCAATTTTATGGCAGGGCAGTTTTTGATTAACGTACATGTCTTCTAATTTGACGATATCTAGCTCTATTGTCTGAATTTCTGCATTAGTCCGTATTTTTACTCCGAGTTGTTTTAGTTTGGTGCAAACGGTCACCTTGGAAATGTTTAGTTTTTTACCTATCTCTGTTGAAGTCATTCTTTGATTAACATACATGTCAACCATTTTTTCGATATCTACTTGTTTTTCTATAGTTTCTCTGCTTGCTTGCTTCTTTGATTTTATAGTAATATTTTTATCTTTAAGTCGTCTCTTAATTGGATCAGGACTAACATTAAAGATTTTCCCTATTTTTTTAAGCGACATGCCTTGATTAACATACATGTCAATAACGAGTTCGGTGTCTATATCTAGCCTTTTCATGTTTTAAAGATAGCACAGACCCTAGGACAAAAGCTGTCCAACCCCTAAAACAGTTGAATTTTTTTAGGGGAAGGTTGGCATGGCTCTTGCTAACAATCCTAAAACATAACTCCTTGCAAAGCAAGGGGTTATGTATGTCTAACGGCCGGCGGGGACGCCGCGAGGCGTTAGATGTCAAGAAAAAAAGTGGGCTTTCGCCCACTTTTTTTACTCCTCGTCCGAGCTGAAGAGCTGTTCCCAGCCTTTAGGGCTGGTTCCGGTGATGACGAACTCGCGCCCGTCAGCGTCCAGACCGAGGTCTGTGATGTCGTCGGTTTGACGAAAACGGAACAGGTTTGCACCTGCGATGGTGACCGAGTGGTCACGGCCCGTCACGCGGCAAGGCCCCGTGAAGGTGTAGGTGTGGGTGGGAGAGTAGCTCTCCTCGACGCGCACACACGGTGAATCAATGTATCGCATAAATTTAAAGCAAAAAAGTAAAAAGGGGCTCAGTCGCCCGTGTCAAAACGGCTCTCATAGTAAGAGTCAACGTCATCCTCGCGTAGCGAGTGGTTGGCGTCGATCCACGCGCAGTAAGCGTCGTGATCGAAGGAGGTGTGGTCGGTGGGGCACAGCTCCTCGCAGGAGGGCTCGAAGTGGTGAAGTTCATCGTTCATAAGAATAAGATAGTGTAAAAAGGGTTAATTGTCAAGAAAAAGTTTAGCAGGTAACGCCGCACTTTGGGCAGGTGCGAGGCACCTGATAAACCACTTCTTCAATACCGTCGATATAGTGACACATCACGCGAGTGCCGATTAGAGCGGCACGGCGAATGGCTGCGTTGAGACCCCTGCGCGACGCGCTGTAGCGCGTGGCGAGGCCGGGAATGTAGTAGTATTTCATATTTTCCATGCGTTTAGCATAGCATAGAGGGTAGGACAAAAACTGTCCAACCCCAAAAAAACTTAAAAAATCTTTGCAGCAATCTTGGCACGCCTCTTGCTAACAATCCCAAAACATAACCCCTTGCGAAGCAAGGGGTTACGCATGTCTAACGGCCGGCGCGGGGGCCGCGAACCGTTAGATGTCAAGAAAAAAATTACATTTTTTTCTTAGGGGCTTGGTAGGCTGGGCGGGACTTGAACCCACAACCAACGGCTTAAAAGGCCGCTGCTCTACCATTGAGCTACCAGCCCGTCAAGCATTATTACATTTTATTTACTGCAAGAATGCGATCAAAACGAAAACGCTTGAATGCACCAGTTGCAATATCGGTGGCAGTAATGCCAGCGAATTTTTCTTTACGAGCCAAATTTTGAAATGGCTCTTCGGTTCGCACAACGTAGCTGTGAACATCATCGTTGTTGTTCTCAACACCATTGTGTTTTTCGGGGCGGTATAGGACGTTGAATATTTGTCCTGAGTTATCTATTTGCATATCTTTTTTTTATTGTTATTTATTAGAGTTCGATTGACCAAGCTTTGTGTTCAACTAATTTTGCACGAACTGCGCTCAAAGAGTCAATAACTTTCTTCATTTCTTTCGAGAAATATTCGGGGCCGAGATCTTGATATTTGACTATGCCGTCAGCATGAGCCTCAAGAGTTCCAGTAATGGATGCAAGATAAGCGGTGATCGAGAAGATAGTCTCTTCAGTGTCCATGTAGTTTTCAATGTCTTTATGCATATGAATAATTTAATATAGTTTTTATTGATTGTCAAATTTTATTTTTGAATTGCTTTTGCAGCCCGTAAGTCGATTGTCCCCCATTTGCCTTGACTTGGACCCTCGAGATATTCAGCGGTTACAGAGTTACCGCGCTGTGTGCTGGGGAAGATGCGGACCTTCAGGCCGTTGAAGGTCATGAGGTTGTTATTGTCGAAAAGTTCCGGGTTGATTACGATGTCTTTCATTAAATCTTTCATGCTATGAGCATAGCATACACCATAGGACAAAAGCTGTCCAACCCCAAAAAAACTAAAAAAAATTTTACAATAATGTTGGCACGCCTCTTGCTTACAATCCTAAAACATAACCCCTTGCGAAGCAAGGGGTTACGCATGTCTAACGGCCGGCGCGGGGGCCGCGAACCGTTAGATGTCAAGGATTTTTTTCATAATTCTGCAAAAAAAAGCCCTCCCGAAGGAGGGCTTTTGACTATCCTTGCCTATGAACAGGCGTGTTTGTATATCGCCTTGAACAACATAGTCCATTGTTCTCGTTCAAAGATTACCTTGGTAGGACTGGAGAATCGTTGATGAGCAGTCATCTTCCATTGGTCAATAGAGTTTCCAGCATTATAAACAGCGCGGCCGTTTGGTTTGCTGAAATCTGCTTTCTTAAATGCTTTCTTGATTTCATCTTTATCATAAACAAAATCTAGAGAACCCAAGAATATAGTCAAACCTTCCCAAGCTCGCTTATGTGGTCTTGCATACGTAAAAGAATCGACGCCAAAGGTGTCAAACATAATTTCAGCAACATCTGAGAAGACACGCTCTTTGATTGTTTGAGCATCAACTTTTTCTTCTTTAGCTATAGTATAAAGGTTTTCGATACTAGCTTTGGGAATTTTGATAGCATTCTGATTCGTGTATTTTGTGTAGATTTTATGAATGGCAGACGTGTGGTTGCCGAAATCTTTATCAACTTGATCTTTTTGTCTTTTTGGCTTGAAGCCATTTTTAGAGATTAAGTTGTAGATAAAACGTGCTCCATCTCTGTCATTTCTTCCTCTGTCATCAAGCACAGTTTTGGTGCGAACATATTTAGCCCAATACTCTCCATCTGTGTTAACAGGGCGAACGCGCGTCGAGTCGTTAGCCATCATGAAGTTATCAACTGGTGGAACAGTGTTAGTGACAAAACAAGGAATTTTATTTACATCACAAGCTAACATCCACGCCAGAGCTGTATGTTGGCCATCAATAATTTGATAATAATATTTGCCTTTATGCTTAATTTCAGCCACTTTAACAAAAGCCAATTGAGGTTGAAATACTTCACTGATTGAGTGCGCGCGTTTCAGATCAATGTATCTCTGATACTCTCCAACTCCTAGATATTTGATATCTATTTCAGCGCAGCAATAAGGGCCGACAGATGTGGTTTTTATTTGTTTATTACTCGCAAGGGCTTTCCATCCGAGTTCCAGCTTTGCAAAATGATCCGTCTTGGGATCGAACTTGATTTTGGTAATCATAGGCAATTTGTTGTTCATTAACAACACTATTAATTTACTGTTTTTATTGAGTTATGCAAGTATTTTTTGCGAAAAATTTTAATAAATATGTTGGCACGGCTCTTGCTAGCAATCCTAAAACATAACCCCTTGCAAAGCAAGGGGTTATGTATGTCTAACGGCCGGCGGGGGCGCCGCGAGGCGTTAGATGTCAAGAACTTTTTTTATTTTTTTTAAAAAAAAGAGAGGGCCG
>Ga0255781_10004179_pt1 | contig 11002 bp, 9 predicted proteins | sample 101ome_21_FD_179979 | JGI IMG/M metagenome (GOLD analysis project Ga0255781, IMG submission 179979) | Coastal salt marsh microbial communities from the Groves Creek Marsh, Skidaway Island, Georgia - 101413BT metaG (version 2) | ecosystem: Environmental > Aquatic > Marine > Intertidal zone > Salt...
CGGCAGGTAATCCCGATCAGCGCTTAAAATTAACCATTTTTGTTTTGGGCGTTGAATTACGGTCTGATGCGATTAAAGTTCAAACTTATACTCAGAAAAAACTGGGTAATGATTGGGTTGATAGCGGCCGTGACGAAGCGCTGGCACGTAAGCTAGAGGATTTAATCCTGACACGGGCACGAGAATTACGCGCCGCATCAGTATCCGAGACAACGCAATAGCAAAGACTCCAATGACGTTTTAGTGAGAAGGCCATTAGCGTAATTGGCTAGCCTGATCATAATTATGTGAATAATAGTCACTTATCTGGGATCACTCATCTCGCATTATCAAGCTATCACGTCTAAAGCCGGCCTGCGGCAACTGGTAGACAGCTGAAAGGTGATCAAAGGAAGATTAAGAATGAATCATTATGACGCCCCTGCCATTGAGAAAAAATGGCAAGATCAATGGGAACAGGCTGATTGTTTTGCTGCCAGTATCGACCATGAAAAGCCAAAATACTATGTGCTGGAAATGTTTCCATATCCATCTGGGCGGATACATATGGGTCATGTCCGCAATTACACGCTAGGTGATGTTGTCGCGCGCTATCGGCGGGCGAAAGGCTTTAACGTTTTGCACCCGATGGGCTGGGATGCGTTCGGCCTGCCAGCTGAAAATGCCGCGATGGAACGTGGTGTTCACCCCGGCAAATGGACAATCGAAAATATCGCTGCGATGCGCACGCAGTTAAAAAGCATGGGCCTGTCCTATGACTGGTCGCGCGAATTTGCCACCTGCTCGCCAGATTATTACAAGCATGAACAAAAGATGTTCCTGAAGTTTCTAGAGGCTGGCCTTGCCTATCGTAAAGAAAGCTGGGTGAATTGGGATCCGGTGGAAAATACCGTTTTGGCAAATGAACAGGTTGTCGATGGATGTGGCTGGCGCTCGGGCGCACCTGTCGAACGCAGGCTTTTGTCACAATGGTTTTTGAAAATCACTGATTTTGCCGATGAACTTTTGGCTGCGATTGGTGATCTTGATCGCTGGCCTGATCGGGTGCGGCTGATGCAGCAGAACTGGATTGGGAAATCTGAAGGCGCGCGTGTCCGCTTTGCCATTGACGGCAAAGGCCCGGACGGCGCTGATGATCATATTGAGGTCTTTACCACCCGTCCTGACACGTTGTTTGGTGCGTCGTTTGTTGCGATAGCGGCAAATCATCCGCTGGCAATTGCGATTGGCAAAAGCAATCAAGCAGCAGCTGATTTTATCGCTGAATGTGCCAAGCTTGGTACATCTGAAGCCGCAGTGGAAACCGCTGAGAAAAAAGGATTTGATACTGGCCTTCATGCCTCTCATCCGCTTGACCCTGCGATCAAGCTGCCAATCCATATCGCCAATTTTGTGTTGATGGATTACGGCACTGGCGCCATTTTTGGCTGTCCGGCGCATGATCAGCGCGACCTTGACTTTGCCAATGCCTATGGGCTGAAGATACTGCCCGTGGTTTTGCCTGATGGTGAGGATGCCGCTAATTTCAGCGTCAGTGATACCGCCTATACCGGCCCTGGTAAGCTGTTTAATTCCGGTGCATGGAACGGGCTTGATATCGAGGCGGGCAAGGCTGCGGCGATTGCTGCAATTACCGCGGCAAATGCTGGATCTGGCGAGACAACTTACCGGCTTCGTGATTGGGGCGTATCGCGTCAGCGTTACTGGGGCTGCCCGATCCCGATCATTCATTGCGGCGATTGCGGGCCGGTGCCGGTGCCAGAAAAAGACCTGCCGGTTACCCTACCCGAGGATGTTGATTTTGCCGGAAGTGGCAACCCGCTAAGCCGTCATCCAAGCTGGAAACATACCAGCTGTCCGAAATGCGGCAAGGCGGCCGCGCGCGAACAGGATACTTTTGATACGTTTTTTGAGAGCTCATGGTATTTCTTGCGCTATGCCGATCCAGCATCAGATGACGGGGTAAATGGCGAAGCGGCGGCATATTGGCTGCCGGTTGATCAATATATTGGCGGGGTTGAACACGCCGTTTTACATTTGCTTTATTCACGTTTTTTCACCCGGGCACTATCCAAGGTCGGTTATCTTGATCTTGGTGAACCGTTTGCCGGCCTGATGACGCAAGGCATGGTCTGCCACCAGACATTTCAGGACAAATCAGGTAAATGGCTGTTTCCGACAGATGTGGTCAAAAAGGGTGATGCGTGGGTGCAAATCGCGGATGATAGCGAAGTGACTGCTGGCCGCATTGAAAAGATGAGTAAATCAAAGCGCAATGTTGTTGACCCTGAGCTGATTATCCAGAATTACGGCGCTGATACGGCGCGGTTATTCATGCTTTCGGACTCGCCACCCGAGCGTGATATGGAATGGACTGAATCCGGCGTTGAAGGCGCGTCACGGTTTTTAAAGCGGGTCTGGCGTATGGCACAGGACCCAGAGCTTGCCCCCCGTGGCGCGGCGCCATTGCCCGATAGTGAGGGCAGCGCGCTCGCACTTATCCGTATGGCACATAAATCTATTATTGGCCTGTCTGCCGATATTGAAAATTTCCGCTTTAACCGAGCCGTTGCCCAGCTGCATATGCTTGCCAACGCAATCGCCGATGTAAAAGCCGGTGACAAGGGTGCCAGCGAGGCAAAGCGGTTCGCAATTGAGACACTGACCCAGCTATTGGCGCCGTTATCACCTCATATTGCCGAGGAGATATGGCAATGCCTCGGCCATGACGGTTTGCTTGCTAACGCCGCATGGCCACAAGCTGATGCCAGCCTTGCTGCCGATGATGAGATTGAAATTGGGATTCAGGTAAATGGTAAACTCCGTGATACCATTATGCTGCCACGCGATTGCGAAGCCAGTGATGCCGAAGCGCGCGCGCTGGCGTCACCGGCGATTATCCGCTATCTTGATGGAAAGCCTCCGAGGAAAGTGATTGTTGTTAAAAACCGAATTATCAATGTGGTTATCTAACCGCACCGGCCATAGGGCCAATCTGCGGGCTTTTCAGCTTGTTTTTAGCGTGCTGTGCGGGTTGGTTCTTGCCGGGTGTAGCGATTTATCGGTGCGCCAGCTCGGCGACAATAATCAAGAAGTCCTGCGACAAATCGCGGTTACGCCAACAGCCGGGCGCGAGGGCCAGCTTTATCACCGCGAATTGCAAAAATTACTGTATATTGGTGGACAACTGCCTGAAAACTATGAATTAACCTCGTCGATTTTGATTAGCGCTTCAAGCGCATTATCGGTTCAAGGCGAAAGCTCAACATTGAAAAAAATGAGCATGACAACGAGCTTTGCATTGCGCCGCTTAGCCGATGGTAAAACGCTCCTTGCCGATAGTGTTACCGCAGATGCGACGCTTGGCACGGTAACATCGCTTTATGGACAGGATAAATCTGAAATTCACGCCCGGGAACGCCTCGCCATTCTATTGGCACAGCGTGTTGTTCGCCGGTTACAGCTTTATTTTCTTGAACAGAGCCGATAGCGGGCAACGTCTAAGAGATGAAGGTTGCGCCCCGCCAAATTTCCAGCTTTTTAACAAAACCACCTGCCGACATTAACGCCGTTCTGTTTCACGGTAATGATTTAGGCATGATTAGCGAACGCGCAAAGCAATTTGCCGCCTTATTTAGCGATAATTTGGACGATGTATTTTCGGTAACGCGGCTAAGCGGCGATATGTTATCTGGCGAGGTAGGCTTAATTGCTGATTCGGCCGCCGCCATTCCGGCCTTTGGTGATCGCCGGCTTGTTCTCGTTAAGGGTCGCGGTACCGAATTGCTAGAAGCCGCTAAACTGGCACTGGCAAAACCGTTACCCAATACCATGATCATAATCGAAGCAAGCGACACAACAACGAAACACGCGATTGTTAAATTATTCGAAACCAGCAAAACCGCTGCATCAATTGGCTGTTATGCTGATGGTGTCGGTGATATTCGTGAGTTAGCCACCAAAATTTTTGCCGCCGACAAGGTCACTGCAAGCCGTGATGCGTTTGATATCATCGCCGGGCGGTTGGGCAGTGACCGGGCTTCATCACGCAGTGAAATTGAAAAACTGGCTTTAATGGCAGGGCCGGGCGGGCGGCTTGAGGCTGAGGATGTACAGATCGCGCTTGGCGATAGTGCGCTTCTTGCCATTGATGATATTGCCGATGCGCTGGCTAGTGGCGCCGTTGCCCGGCTGCAACAGGCGCTGCAAAAAGCCTGGTATGAAGATACCAATGCCGTGATGATCATTCGCGGTTGCCAAACCTATTTCCGGCAATTGGGTCTTGCCGGCTATGCGATGACAAATGGTCAATCAGCGCAAAATGCCTTGCGCAGTCTGCGCCCACCGCCGCATTTCAAATTACAGGACCGGTTACAGGCGCATCTTCGGCGCTGGCGACCGCATCTGGCAATGGAAATGGTCAACCGGTTACAAGATATTGAATTACAACTGAAATCTGGCGGAATTGACGATCAACTTTGCACCGCGCAAAGCCTTTTAGGGATTTGCCTTCGCGCGCCGCGCTAGCGTATACCCAACTTTGCCAGCAAATTGGTCATCTGCTCTAGTGACTGACAATCAATCACCACCTTGCCGCGCTCCTTGGCTTCATCCCAGTCAATCTGAAATGCCAGACCCAGCTTATCAGCTGCTTGGCGTTCCAGTGCTTTGATATCTGCTGATTTCTCTGGCTTAGCCGCTTTTTTGCCTGTCTTAACCCGATCTTGTTTGGCGAGCATTTCGGCCTGACGTGCCGACAGGCCTTTCGCAACAATCACCCTAGCAAGCGCGTCGGCATCGCCATGACCGATTAGCGGCCGCGCCTGTCCCATCGTGATTTTCCGGTCAAGAAGCAACGTCTGAACCGACGGCGGTAGTAATAAAAGCCGTAAGAGATTCGCAATGTGGCTTCTTGATTTACCAATAATTTCAGATACTTGTTCTTGTGTATAGCGGTTGGTTTCTAACAGTTTCTGATAGCCTTGCGCTTCTTCAATAACGCTAAGATCGCTTCGCTGAATATTTTCAATCAGCGCAATTTCATAACATTCAGCCTCGGTCAGGTCGCGAATAATCGCCGGAACCTGATGTATTTTCGCCAATTGCGCCGCACGCCAACGGCGTTCACCAGCAACAAGTTGATAGCGGCTTGGTTTTTCCGGGTTTGGGCGCAATAGAATTGGCTGAACAATACCTTTTTGCCGGATCGACGCCGCCAAATCATTCAGACCGTCCTTGTCAAACCGTCGACGCGGCTGCCAGGGGCCAACATTAATCCATTCGATCGGAATTTCCTGAAAGCCTGCTGATGACGCGAGGGGCGCTGCAGCGGTTGATGCGTTACCATCACGTATAGCCGCCGCGCCTGTTGCCGCGGCAATGCCGCGATCACCTAACAGTGATGACAGCCCGCGCCCAAGCCCACGATTGGCGGTTTTCTTTGGCGATGCGGTGCCCGACGAGGTTTTTGGTGGCATTAGGCGGCTTCCTTTTCCTGATTTAACAACTCGGCGGCAAGCGCGATATAGGCCTGTGAGCCAGTACAGTTTAGATCATACATCAATACAGGCTGGCCGAAAGACGGCGCCTCTGAAACGCGAACATTTCTAGGAATTACAGTATTATAGACAAGATTTCCTAAATGCGTTCTAACATCATTTGCAACCTGTTCAGACAGTCGATTGCGCCCATCATACATCGTCAAAACAATACCCTGCATAGTAAGATTCTGGTTTAATTCAGCCTGTACCGACCCAATGGTTCGCATCAATTGTGACAGGCCTTCAAGGGCATAGAATTCACATTGAAGCGGTACCAGAACACGATCAGCTGCACATAACGCATTCACCGTCAGCAAACCCAACGATGGCGGACAGTCGATAATCACATATTCATATGCCGATATGGCCGGCTTTAGCGCATCTGAAAGGCGGAATTCACGCCGCTCAATTTCAGCAAGCTCAATTTCAGCCGCTGAGAGATCTACAATGGCCGGAATTATATCCAAACCGGGAACATTGCTTGTCTTGACTGCCGCCTTAGCCTTTACTTCGCCAGTAATAAGCCGGTAGCTATTCACCGCGCGCTCTGGATCATCAATGCCCAAGCCAGTACTAGCATTGCCCTGAGGGTCAAAATCAACCAATAGGACACGGCGCCCGCATGCCGCCAACGCCGTTGCCAAATTAACCGAAGTGGTGGTCTTTCCGACGCCACCCTTTTGGTTGGCAACCGCAATGATTCGGGTTTTTGAGGTCATATCAGCAAACCTTGTCCATTTGGGTCTGGTAACATAGCGACGATCACAAATCGTGATTTAGCGGCTATTTTTAAGTTCTAGAACAACACCAGTTGGGCCAGATAGGCTTGGGTGCGTTGTTGCGTCCATAGTGGAATAAGTTTGCAAATTGGTCAATTCATCTTGCACGGCAGCGCCTTTCAAAAACAGGCAGACACTTTTGGGACTAAGTTGATTTTCAATGAGTTTCAATAGTTTAGGGACAGGAGCTAAGGCTCGCGCTGTAATAACATCGGGGAAAAGCTGCGGCAGGGTTTCGATCCGCTGATTATGAACTTTGGCGGGCAAGTCCAATTCGCGGATCACCGTCGACAAAAATACCGCCTTGCGCTGATCTGATTCGACAAGATCAACCGTAACGCCCCCCATAATCGCCAGAACGAGGCCGGGAAATCCAGCGCCACTGCCAACATCCATGATATTTTTGGTCTGTGGCGGGTAAAATGCCGCGAGCTGTCCGGAATCCAGAATATGACGCTGCCAAGCCTCGGCGAGGGTGCTGTTCGCGACAAGATTGATCCGCGCTTGCCATTTTTCCAATAATGTCAGATAGGCACGAAATTTATCAATTGTTTCACGTGAAACATTCAGCAATCGGGCGACATCATCCGGCGTCACGATACGGCCCTGCTGGCGGTGTGTTTCTGTTCACGTTTAATATGGCGCAAAACCGCCACAACCGCCGCCGGTGTCAGACCCGGAAGGCGGTTTGCATGGCCAATGGTTTCTGGCTGAAACCGCCGCAAGATATCTTTTGATTCTGCCGACAGCCCGCCAACCGCTGCGAAATCGGTCTCGGCCGGTATGCTTACCGCCTCATCACGGCGCAACGCATCAATATCTGCCTGCTGGCGTCCAATATAACCAGCGTAACGGTAATCTGCCTCCAGCTGGCTATGCAATATAGGTGAAATATTCACCAGGTCTGGCCAAACAGGCAAAAGATCGGCGATGGTGATGCCCTCTAACGTTAACAGATCAGCCGCACTACGAGCGGCCCCATCACGCGGCGCCGGCAATCCTGCCGCTGCGACTATCTTGGCGGGCTGCGGATTGGTTTCAAGCGATTTACGCGCAAGCGCCAGTGACGCTGCTTTTTCATGCCATGCTTTTTGGCGAACACTGCCAACACAGCCAATCGCAAGGCCGCGATCGGTTAAGCGCTGGTCGGCATTATCGGCGCGAAGTAACAGCCGATATTCCGCGCGCGAGGTAAACATTCGATAGGGTTCGGGCGCGCCTTTCGTGATAAGATCATCAACCATAACACCGATATACGCATCTGCACGATCCAGCACAAATGGCGCGTAATCTGGGCCATTTGCCGCCCGTAACGCGGCATTAATCCCGGCAATAAGACCCTGCGCCGCGGCCTCTTCATAACCGGTTGTGCCATTGATCTGGCCAGCCAGATAAAGCCCCGGCAGCGCTTTTAATGCCAATGACCGGCGTAATGCACGCGGATCAACAAAATCATATTCAATCGCATAACCAAATTGCAGGATTTTCGCCGATCCAAGCCCGGGAATTGTTGCAATCATCGCCTGCTGCACATCGCGCGGCAGGCTGGTCGAAATGCCATTTGGATAGACTGTCGGATCATCAAGCCCTTCTGGCTCTAGAAAGATCTGGTGAGAGCTTTTATCGGCAAAGCGGTTCACCTTATCCTCGATCGACGGGCAATAGCGGGGGCCAGTACCCGAAATCGCGCCGCTGTAAACCGCTGATAAATGCATCGATTCGGCAATAATCCGGTGTGTTTCGGCGGTCGTGCGGGTAATACCACAGCTGATTTGCGGCACGGTAATCTTGTCAGTCAGGGTGGAAAAGGGGATTGGCGGGTCATCAGCTGGCTGCATTTCAAGGCTGGCCCAGTCAATGCTGTTACCATCGAGACGCGCCGGCGTTCCTGTTTTTAGCCGTCCAAGCGGAAGTTCAAGTGCCGCAAGCCGCGCTGCAAGCTGATTTGACGGCGCTTCACCAACACGGCCAGCCGGCGTCCGCTCATCACCAAGATGGATTAAACCGCCCAAGAATGTGCCCGTTGTCAGCACCACAGCACCGCAATGAAAGGCGCGGCCATCCTCGGTTATAATGCCGGTTACATTACGGCCATCAGCGCCCGTTTCAACAGTCAGATCGCCAACAGCCGCTTCAATGATATGAATATTCCGCATTTCGGCTAACAGCGCCTTGATCGCCATGCGGTAAAGCTTGCGGTCGGCCTGTGCCCTTGGACCATGCACTGCCGGACCGCGTGATCTATTCAACATCCGGAACTGGATGCCGGCACGGTCAATCGCGCGGCCCATAATCCCGTCCAGCGCATCAATTTCACGGACAAGATGGCCTTTACCAAGACCACCGATCGCCGGATTACATGACATCTCGCCAATACGGTCGGCGCGCATCGTCACCAGCGCAACATTTGCGCCCATGCGGGCTGCGGCTGCGGCTGCCTCACAGCCAGCATGACCGCCGCCAACGACAATGACATCAAATCTATTCGTCATGCTCTGCCTGTTTTTGCCAATAATCGGTTTAACGAGGGTGTTATGCCGTGTTTTAGCCTATTTTCCAATACAAAAGGCGGAAAAGATGCTCCCCAGCAATTCTTCAACATCAATATCGCCAGTAATCCGGCCAAGCGCACTGGCGGCAAGGCGGAACTCTTCTGCCGCTAATTCCGGCGCGTTCTGGAAATCATGCCCCAATGCACGTTCCAGCGCGTCATGCGCACCCTGCATGGCGATACGGTGCCGCTGGCGGGTAATGATAACACTGCCATCCGCGCGGTTTAGCGGGATCAGCCGATTGGCCAGTATCTCACTTAAACCCTCGATATCTGACGGGTTCTTTGCTGACATAATGATCATCTGATCATCAATTGCTGCCGGATCGCCCGCAACGCCGCAATCCGCCTTGTTAAGAATATATAATTTTGGCCGGTCGGTGAGGGCATCAATGTTCGCGCGCGTGGCTGGCCAGTCAGATTTACTGCCGTCCAGCACGATAATCACCAGATCAGCCACACCTGCCGCTTCTAGCGAGCGCCGAATCCCCTCGGCTTCAATCGTCCCGCTTGTCTCACGCAATCCAGCCGTATCCATGATATTCGCCGGTACCCCGCCAAGATCAAGCCGTATCTGAATAATATCGCGTGTTGTGCCAGCCTCGTCTGACACGATCGCCGCAGCGCGCCCAGCCAAGCAATTTAAAATTGTTGATTTGCCCGCATTTACCGGCCCAATTAACGCCGCAACCACGCCGTCCCGTACCAATTCACCAGCACCACCATCATTCAGATGACCAGCGAGTGCCACCTGCAAATTTTCCGTGCTGGACCGCAAAGACCGTTCGACCGACGCTGGCAAATCTTCATCGGCAAAATCAATCAACGCCTCTAATTGTGCGGCAATCTGCACGAGTTCGCCGCGCCATTGCATTACCGGTCCACGCAAAGCGCCATCAATCTGTGCCCATGCCTGATGCAGCTGTGCTGGCGTTTCGGCGTCAATTAAATCAGCCAAACCTTCAACGGCTGATAAATCCATTTTCCCATTCATAAAGCCACGGCGGGTAAATTCCCCCGGATAGGCCATGCGAAACCCTTCACCTGCCGCCAGCTGGGCCACTAGCGCATCAATGACCGCCCGGCTGCCATGACAATGGATCTCGCAAACATCCTCGCCCGTGCTAGATCGCGGCCCCTTCATAAATAGCAATAACGCCTGATCAATCACCTGCCCATCATGGTATAGCCGCGCCACCGAAAACTGCCCGGCAGGCGGACAGGCTGCGCGCAACAGCGCCGGCGCGCTTGCCGCGTTTGACCCGCTAATCCGGATCACCGCAATTGCCGATCGTCCGGGCGGAGTCGCGATCGCAAAAATCGTGTCACTTGCAAGATTGCTCATAAAATTTTCAATTATTCCCGTCTCTGATAGGCTTTTCCTAGTGTGAAAGATAGCCAACAACAAGTCTTCTTTTTATAATCTCTTTCATTGGTTGGCCCGTATGACCATAAAAGGAGATATCATGCCCCAGATCAACGGCGCACTTGACGAGTTATTTTCGTCAAAAATCCAGACCGACTTTGGCTGGCTTCGACCCATTAGCGATGGCCATAGCCTCATCCGTCTCGATTGGAATCAAACTGGCTGGGACCAGCCTTGCCATGCTGACGATGTTTCACGTGAAACAATTGCCCAGCTTGCGGCCTTTTTCGCTGGACGCCTGCAGCAGTTCACCGTGCCCTTAGACCCCGTCGGAAAATCGACAGCCGGACGTTATTGGCTCGATATTATGGCCAAAATTCCCTATGGGACGGTGATGAGTTATGGTGAATTTGCCAATTTTGCCGGTAAATCCGGTGCCGCCCGTGCCGCCGGATCATCATGTGCGAGCAACCCAATACCAATTATCTATCCATGCCACCGTGTGGTGCGGGCAGATGGCTCATTGGGTAATTACGGCGGAGGTAGTGACAATCATCCGGCTCATCAGGATAATCTAGCGCGCAAAGCCGCCTTATTGGCGCTCGAGACTGCCAGTAAATCGGCTGCTGCATAAATACCTATGTGACATATTGCCAACGCTTTGAGACATCATTTTTAGACATCATTGGGGGCAGGGCGGTTTTTAACGCTGTTTTTCGACTTGTCACCAGTCACTGGCCGCTTGTCACTTGTCACTTGTCACTTG
>Ga0255781_10004183_pt1 | contig 10996 bp, 17 predicted proteins | sample 101ome_21_FD_179979 | JGI IMG/M metagenome (GOLD analysis project Ga0255781, IMG submission 179979) | Coastal salt marsh microbial communities from the Groves Creek Marsh, Skidaway Island, Georgia - 101413BT metaG (version 2) | ecosystem: Environmental > Aquatic > Marine > Intertidal zone >...
GAATACACGCCTGCTAGGTGCTAAAGCAGGCGATCCTAATAGGTTTGTGTCCTTTGATGACAACGGACTGCCTTCGCTTGAGGATCGAGGCGGAGCTTCGATTCCTGAAATGGAGCGTGGCGCCGGTATTGTGCGTTGGAAACAGCCAATCCAACAAAGCGATATGGCAGGGTTTGCTGAGATGATGGGCCTCAAGCGGCCTGACAGCAGCCTCACACCGCATATCAACAGGGAGCTTGGCGGGGCGCCAAACAGCACGCTGGGCTGGTTATTTATGGCTAACCGCACAATGGCAAGTAATGGCTTCTTCAACGCCATGCGCCAGATGAGTAGCGCCATCAAACGCAACCTAACCACACAGCGGCCTCAGACGGCGCTTACAAACTATCTTAGCAACTATTTGGCTATGATGACACGTGAGGGGCTGTTGCCACAGCAAGCAGCTGAGGAAATGGTGAGTGCTGCGAATCTATGGCGCACGTATGCTAAAGACCCAAACAGCCTCCCCAAAGCGCAGCGTGACCGCATCAAAGCAGCTTTCGATCGTGGTGTCGCTAGCAACAACGCTGTCAACGTCGATGCCAATATCGTGATGGATACTTATCAAAGCAATCCACTGATGAAGCCCGTTGACTGGTACGCCACCGGCTTTCGCAAAGCTCCAGTGATAGGCAAGGTGATGGAAGGAATGGACTGGGCCTATCAGGTAGGTGACGGCCTGTTCAAGCTAATGGACACCATGCGCGAGGCCAGTCGGCTAGATCAGTTTGTGGACATGCTGCGTCCTGGCAAGCAGATCCAGTTCAAAGACACGAGCCGTGGCGGCAAAGTGCTGGGCACAGTGTGGCGCACACAAGATGGCCAGTTCAAAGTGCAGTACAAAGGCAAAACACATACGGGCAATGCCGCTGTGAAAGCACTAGAAAACCTAAAGATGGACAGCGCTGTCGGCTACGCCAACGGTTTGTACTTCGATTATAGCCGGGTGCCGGGCTTTCTGGAGCTCGCTCGTAACTTCGATGCTATTGCGTTTGGACCATTCAAAACGTGGGCATGGAAGTCTTTGGATATTCCTTTCCTTAAGCGGGGTATTGGAACACGGGCGCTGTTTGGCGACACGACCATTACGTCCACAGACCCTGTTGTCATGAGCTACTTATACAAGAATGAAGCAATGCAGGGGATGCGTAGGGCAGCTGTGTTGTCGCTCACACGTGAGACTACGCGTGATGATGAGTACCTGCGGCAACTCATTCCCGAGTGGCTGACGCCGGGTGCTTTCTTCGATGATGAGACAATGACATTCCAAAGCCTGGGCAATCGCAACTTTGCGATCAACTTATCCAACATGCTTGAAGGGGCATGGAAGATGACCCGTGGCACAGAAGAAGACATCCTTATGGCGCGCATCCGCAAGAAGGAGAAGACGCCTACAGAGGAGCTGGCCAAACTGCTGCTGGCTGATGGTATCGTCTACGGCAGCTTGATGGAGCTGAGCGAAGGCAAGACGCATCGAGGTGATCCGCTAGAAACACCGCAGGATTTCTATCAGCACTTCAGCAACAAACTGATGCCTGGCTGGATTCATGCAGGTGGCGAATCGGTTATGATGATGTTTGACCAGATGCGCCCACTGACAGGCTTAGCACGGGCTAATCGTTTCCGTGATGATAAGACCCGCATGGATATGGCTAGCTACATGATGAAGGTGTGGACTGGTCGGCGCCTTGAGCACTTCGATGAAGAGTCAATCAATAAGGTGTTTCAGCACTTAGCTGGCATCAAGGTAACGACCAATCAGAAGACCGGCAAAACACGCTACAGCGCTGATCGCAAGGGCACGCTCCTCGACAAATATTTTACTCAGCAATACGAGCAGGATGTCAAAGAATGGGAATCCATGAATGGCAAAGACGGCTTAGCTGATTACAAGCGTGAGCGTCGTCAATACTGGATCAGTGGCATTCCTAAACGCACTGCCGACAATAAGATTGCTACTGATGAGAACGGCGAAATCCTGTGGGAACTGAAGCCGCAAAAGGCGGCGCTGCGTGATGCCTTTATGCAGATGCGCATGGACTTCCAAAAAGCATGGCAGGCCAAACGCAAGGCATCACGCGATTTCAAAGCTAAGATAAAAGCAGCAAAGAAAGGCGACAAGAAAGCGCAGCAGGATCTCGACAACCTATTTGATGTTGAGGAAAGCAGCGATACCATGATCGACCTAGGCGCTGAGCAGCTTGAAGGATTTACTGGAGTAGAACTGCCATGAGTAACTTTCCGCCAAACTTTAGCGAGGAAGAACTGAACTGCAACAGCGGCGCACACTGCCCCTACCCTGACCGGCTGCGGCATCTGGCCTGGACGCTTCAGACCATCCGCAATGCGTTTGGTAAACCGATCCGTGTCAACAGCGGCTACCGTGATCCTGAGTACAACAAGCGCATCGGTGGAGCTACTAGGTCACAGCACATCGCAGCCCGTGCAGCTGACCTAGTGCCGTCCAGTGGCAAGGCTGATGATCTCGTGCGTTTGAAGTCTGTTATTTACGAGTTAGCAGCCAGTGGTAAAATTCCTGACGGTGGTATAGGAAACTACAGTACCTTTGTGCATTACGACATGCGACCTAACGGTCCAGCTCGATGGGAAGGCTAACATGCGCAGGCGGCGGCACATCAAAGGCCCGTATGATAGGCTATCGCGCAGTGCGATAGTGCCAAGCGTTAGCGGTGGCGCTGTGCTGCGCCTGGAGCGCAGTGGCGCTTCAACGGCGTCGGTGACGTGGTACGATAGCAGCGGCAGCGGCAACAATGGCACGGCAGCTGATGCCTCAATGTACTCTGACTTTTATTTCGACGGCATTGTTGACGAGGTGCTGACAGCAGCAACGGAGCCAAGCGCAGACCTACAGAGCGATTGGACGTTGGTGTTTTGGTACAAGCGCGACACGTCGATCCTTACTGGTTTTAACACGATCATGCAGACACGGACAGAAACGCCGCCGGGCGGTTGGATTCTGCGGGATCGCGACAATACCCCAGCGCTGGCAAACTACTCTTTTGAGATTCGTGATCCGTATGTGATCGGCGCTCCGCTCGTTGTTGGAACCGATGCTGACTGGCATTTTGCTGCGATCGTTTACACTGCCGGCTCGCCGAATAACATAACATCCTATAGCGACGGAGCACTGTTCACTAGCTATAACAACATCAACACCAACACAGCCGGCACGGTGTTGCAGATCGGCAAAGGAAACAGTTTCCGTTTTGCCGGCAACATCGACACGGTGCGCAGTTACCCACGTGCGCTTTCCGCTGATGAGATTGCACGTGACTATAATGTTGGGCTTGCCAGTCATCGATTACAAATCGTGCAAGAGAACCTCGTCGGCCAGTACTTGCCAGAAGGCATGACCCCAACAGCATGGTCAGACGTAACGGGATTAAACAATATGACCGGCGCTGTAACCGCTCCACCAGCGTTTGATGGTGACGACTACTACACAATTGGGAACCCGGCTGACCTTCAGTTTACTAACAACTGGTCGATCGAAGCGTGGGCAAGCCAAAGCGATCAAGCACCAATCGGATCAGCGTTTGAAAGGCTTATTAGCCGAGACGATATTGCAGCTAATCGGTGCTTTATCCTAAGCCAAAGAGACAGCGACGGGTTTCCTTTCGCCGGCATATTCGTTGGGGGCACCCTGAAGAGCGTAACAGGCACAAGTGACTACGCCGACGGCAACTACCACCACTACATGGTGACGCATGACGGCGCGACGCTAAAGCTGTATGTGGACGGAGCGCTTGAGGGTAGCGTCGCCACTGGTGGCGCTATGGACAACGACCCCGTCAATTGGGAAATCGGACGGGCCCAAAATGATTCGGGCTACCTCAATACCGGGCGCGTTGATACGGTTCGCTTTTATAGCGCGACGCTTAGCCACGCGCAGGTGCAACAGAATTACTACGCTGGAAGGGCGGCTCATTTATGAGCAACTATGCTATCATGACAAAGACACGATATGATGAGGTGCAGGCAGAGTGCGTGCACGGCATCCGCTATTCGCTCGATGGTCTATGGGTAGTTGCAAAGCTAGCGCCTGGTCAGCAGATCGAGCACGCGTCAATACAAACACAGGAGCAGGCTGCACAAACAATGCAAAGTCCACCATGGGCACCTGAAGAACCTGAGGAGTAAACATGCTAAATATTCTGGTACTCACACCTAAGCAGTTAGAAAAGTGGCAACCGCCTCTGTTGCGCAGCATTACGAAGCTGGAGGATGGCAACGTCGCAGCTGTTGTGCTCCGCACCACGATCGGCACACAGCCGTTTGAAGCTAAGATAGACTATCGCGTCATCGATGCTGAAACCGTCAGCGAATCTGTTCTTGCACAGCTCAAAGCTGCGGATCTGTTACCCGCTCCAGCAAAGCCAAAGCCAAAGGCAGCGGCGAAACCTAAACGCAAGGCTGCGCCAAAGAAGAAGCCAGCCGCAAAGAAGAAGGAAAGTAAATAATGGTCGCTTTCAATAGTGCGCAACGGCGCAACGTGCCGGTGTGGTCAGCGGGCACAATGGCTTATCAGATTGTGTTCTCAGCCGCAGGTGGCGCCGCCACTACGATCGATCTGTCCTCAGGCGACACGATCGCAAACGGCGGTGTCGGCAGCAAAGAGCTCGTGCTGCGTAGCGGCTACGTCATGATCTGCAATCAGGGGACTGGCAACCTTACCATCCAAAACAAGCACAACCAGTCCGGCGTGGCTCCGCAAGTCCATCCCAACCACGGCTTGACGCTTGTTGGCGGGGCTACGTTTGAGTTTGCTGTGGGCAAGATGCAAAACCCTGAGGGGAACTTGAACAGCATTCTAGTCAAAGGTGCGCCAGGCGATACCTTTAGCGTCTTTTACTTCGAGGACTAAGATGAGCGAAAAAATGAAAAGCCGTAAACTGTGGTTGTCTGTACTGGCTGCAATCCTGCCGGTGCTGCTGACTCACTTCTTTCCCAACCTGCCCACTGAAGCAATCGTTGCGTCGGTGCTTGGCGCTCTTGGCGGCGTGCTTGGTATCTCCATGGAGGATGTTGCCAAGCAGAAGCGTGCAGCTGTGGAGGCCGCAGCAACCCAGGCGGGAAAGCCTTCGGACTCAGAAAGCTAGCACCGCTTGTATTACGCTCTACTGATCGCGGTGGCCTTGATCTGTCTCTTAGCGGGAATCATAATCGGTGGGATATTGGTGCTTCTGCTCGACACAAAGTTGGAAGAGCGTTTGATCTCACGGCAGAAGTTTCTGCTGGAGCCAGATGGGGAGATCCCACCGATTGGGTGGGAACAGTAGGCATGGAACTGAGGTGGTAATGTATAAGCGCAAAGGCGGCTACAGTCGGCCAGCAATGAACAAAGGCTATGGGACTAAGAAGTCTAAAGGCTACGGCAAAAAGAAAAAGGGTAAGTGATGGCACGGGCAAAGAAGCGTGGGCTGTATGCCAACATCAATGCTAAGCGTAAGCGTATCGCTGCCGGATCTGGCGAGAAAATGCGCAAGCCGGGCACTAAGGGTGCGCCTACTGCAAAGGCATTCAAAGATAGCGCCAAGACAGCCAAGCGCACACCACGCAAGCGGACTACCCGCAAGCGCCGATGAGCAAGCGGTACAAGACACGTGCGTGGCAGCGCAAGGCGGGGAAGAGCAAGCGTGGCGGCCTCAATGCTAAAGGCCGTGCTAGCTACAACCGTGCCACAGGTGGTAAGCTGCGAGCTCCAGCACCTAACCCAAAGTCTAAGAAGGACAAGGCCCGCAAAGCTAGTTTCTGTGCCCGCATGAAAGGCATGAAGAAGAAGCTAACGAGCAAGAAGACGGCTCGTGATCCAAACAGCAGGATCAACAAGTCACTGCGCCGCTGGAAGTGCTAAAAGAAAAGCGCCGGTTGACCCAGCGCTTTCCTTTGGCTATTTATCCCCTGCCACAAAGGGTGTGTCTCCCCAATGTGGTTGCAAGGGTGTAGGATTGCCGGCCTCGTGCCGGCTTTCCTTTTATATGCGCCTGTCAGCACCGCTAAGCACTGTCATGCTGCCGCACAAGTCCAGCATACGGCTCACCACATGGTCCCCGTACCGATCCGCAAACTGCTTCCAATGAGTCAGGTTGCTGGTCAGTAGCGTGGGCAGCCTGTGCTTGTGCCGGTAGTCAAACAAATGCCTGACTGCGCCACCCTGCCAGTCCGTGAGCTTGCGCCGCATCCCACCTAGGTCATCGAGCAACAGCAACTGCGTGCGGCACACTTGTGACAGGTATGCCGTGCGAGCGTTGTAGCCGTGCTTGTGGTGCTCCTCATCGCACTGCATGAACAAGTCCGCCTCGCTCATCCAGCGTGCGTTGAGTCCCGTGCTCCTGCGGTTGTTCGCATAACCTAAGCCTGGGGTGAGCTCCGCTGTGTCGATGGTGTCGCAGAACAGTGCGCTTGCCCACGTAGTTTTACCTACGCCGACAGTGCCGGTGTAGATAATCCATGGCGTTTTAGGGAAGCGTGCGCTTGCCCCACGAGCTGCCCAGTTGTCATCATCCACCCGCAACGGCTCACGAGCACTGCGGTTGTTCTGCGTTGTGCCTGTGGTCCAGCACTGAAACATTTCAGGCACACCACACTTGCCAAAGCGATCGATGATCTTATCCATCATCAGCGCCTTGTCCTGTTGGCTCTTGCAAATCGGGCAATCCTGAATCTGCACCCACACAGGCGTGCCGTGGCGCACCCCGTGCTCATCAGGGAGCTCATGCTTGTTCGGGCAGTAGCGCCGTGGCGGCCGCACGTCCAAGTTTAGCAGCCCCTCTTTGCGTGCGTGCTGGAGCCAGCGCGTCTTTAGGTTGTCTTGGAAGTCACTCGACATAGCTAACAACAATCTCCACGCCTTCCTCACCCTTTGGCACATTCAGCTTTCTAACGTCCAAGTGAGACACCTGCGCGTCATCTAGCCACAACGTATCCATGCCATCGAGGATTGCTTTGGAGAGGTTGTCCAGATCCGGGCGCTTGATGCGCCAGTTGCGTGTGTCTCGTAACGCTTTCTTTGTATTGCCGGGCCACGGGAAACAGAAAGTCATCTCCACGCACACAGGGCGCTCGCTAACTTTCCAGCTGCCGCTGCTCAGCGCCTGCAAACAATAGACCCTAACCTTTTCAGCGTAGTCTTTGATTCGCTTCGGCTGGTAGCCGCCAAACTTCCCGATGCGTGCGCTTTGCTTTGGTATCGGGCGCCCATGCAGGAAGAACTCAAGTTTCATCTTCGTTCTCCGGCTCTTCTGCCTCCCCCTTCAGCACCTTCAACGCGTCCTCGCTTGGCACCGTCAGCGCCATAATGTCTGCAACCTGTGTGATTTTCTTGATCGGCTCGTTTGTCTCCTCATCACGCAAGATATTGCCTTCGGTGTCGGCCCAGAACAGATCGAGGCTATCGTTTACAATGTCACGACGCACGTCCACCTGCATCACGCCGGCAGCTCGCTCCAGCCACGTAATCCGAGCCTCGTTGATGCACAGGCGATCATCCGCCATGCGTGCAATATCATCATCGATGTTTTGGATGCTGCGCTGGCAGCGCACCACCCAATCATTGCACTCTTGCATGGCGCTTGCCTTGAGCTCGCTCATCACCATCACGTTGTTGTTGTTCTCATTCATAGCTGTAGTCCGATCCGCTGTTGTTGTAGTATTTATCGTTGTCATATGCTGCCCCGCCACCGGCGCCTTGATATGTTGCTTGTTGGCCATAGCTGCTTTGGGCGCTGTTCTCGCGCCCCCCCAAGAACTTTACGTCCTCAGCAACCACCTCCGTTTTCGTACGCTTCTGGCCGGTCTTATCTTCGTAGCTGCGCACGCTCAGGCGCCCCACCACAAACACGCTGCTGCCTTTGTTGAGGTACTGACCGCACAGTTCTGCCGTCTTACCCCAGCACACAACGTCAAACCAGTTGGTGACATCTGTCCATTCACCATTGACCTTAGCTCGCTCGTTGACTGCAAGCCTCAGCGTGGTCACTGCGGTGCCGCTGTTTGTGTGGCGCAGTTCAATGTCCTGCCCAATGTTACCGATCATCTGCACTGAGTTGAAACCCTTCATGGCTTCCTCCTAAAATGGGGCGCTTTCTTCAGCGTCCTTAAGTTCTTTGAAACGTGGCGCACACACCTTGTGCAGCGCCTGCTTTGCCGTTGCAGCCAACGGCAGCTTGTCGATACCTTTGCCCAGCTCACCTACCTCTTTGCTTGAAACGGCTTGCTCGATGCGTGTCATGTAGTCAGCGAATAGCTTGTCTTTGTCAGGACCGCTTTGCTGCGGCGCAGATCCGCCTTCGCTTGCGATGGCGTTGCGCACCTCGTCAGCTGACGCAATCTGCAACTCATCGCCCATGAACTCCTCATCCAGAAATGCAAGCGCACGGCCGACGGCGCTGGTTTCAGTGATCTCCACCCAGCTAGTCTTGTGGCGACTGGAGTCAGTCTTGCCATCACGTGCCCACCCTGTGGCAATGACGCGCCCGTCAGGGTTCACAATGTCCGCACGCATCACAATGTAGTCAGGCCCTAGCTCTTCAGCGACTGTCAGGATTGCCCACCCGCTTTCCGGCGGGAAACGCTTGCGGAACAACGCCACACGTCGTGCCACCGTGGAGTATGACTTGCCATGAATCCTTACGATTCCATCCTTACGAGACATAGCGGAGCTCCTTATCATAGAACCACTTAGGAAAGCGGGTTACGTGTTTAGTCTTTTGCTGCATTCCGACTCCAGGCCACGCAGCAATCTGCATCACAACGCGCTTCTCTAAGTCTTCCTCTTCCATGGCTTTGCGATGCGCATCCAGGCACACAGCAAAGCGATCGAGCGCAGCACGCATCACCTTGTCGCCAAGCGCTGACTCCTCATCATCTAGCTCAGCCACCATCGCATCAGGATCTTGCGCCTTCTGCACCACGAGGAAGGGAAACCTGTCAGTGCTCGTGCAGCGGCGGTAGAATGCGCTTTGGAAGTGATAGCCATAGTCCATGATGGCACGATCCCAGCTGTCTCCTAGGTCGCCACTGTGGCTTTTCAGATCGGCGGGGAATCCATCGGCTGTCCAGATGTCAATCTTGCAGCGCAGGCCAATGCCCGTTTCATAGTCCAAGCCTTCAGCAACGGTTTCAAACGTTGCATCACGCAGCAGCTCAACGCACAACGGCTTGCGGTGGTCGTGTGCAGCGTCATTCATTGCTTCAATCATGGCAATGTCATTGGCGCTCAGCTGTTCTTTGTGCCCGTGCTCGCTAGCCCATTCCAACTTGAGCTTGTCCAGCACCGCAGCATTCGCTTTGCGTCTCCAGTAACCGCTTTCGCTTTCGCCTTCAGGCACCGGGGGGCGCTCAAACGTTTGCACAAAGTGCTTGTCAAACTCCTCTTTGCCTTCCAGCGTGCGGGCATGAAACGCAGATCCAAAGACAAGCGCCTTGCTGCGTGGCGGCGCAATGCCAAGCACGTAGCGGTTGTAAAAGCTGCGTGGGCTTTTACGAAATAAATAGAGTTGGGACCGGGTTACGCTTTTCCCGTCCCATTCGTGATAGGCATCAGACATTCGGTGTCTCCTTTCTCTGCCTGGTTCTAAAGAATCCCACGAGCTCAGGAGTCGTTTCCATGAGCAGGTGAGCGTATCGCTTTGCGAAGTGGTTGTTGATTTTGAAGTCAGCGGAAACAGTGCGCACAGCATAGGTCCAGCGCAGGATCTCAATCAGCGCCTTGATTCCATAGTGCTCGTGCCCCGCCTGCTTTAGCTCCAGCGCCATCCTGCGCAGCTTGTTTGCGATGTGAGGGTTGTGCTGATGGAACAGCTCAAACCGCTCCTCGATGGTGCTTCCCTTAGGGTATTGCGGGGAATGCGTGAGTCGAAACTCTTTCATGGTGTGTCTCCTGGCCCCGATTGCTACAGGCCACTTTCAAGTTTGTCCAGTAGGAATCTTTCACTTATTTTCGATTTCAAAGGCAGGTGGCGTAGGCACTTTGTCATTGAGCGCAGCCAGTGTGCGCTTCACAATTTTGCGTACGCCGGTCAGCGATACTTCGTATTCCTTCGCAAGCTCACGGGTTGGCGTCATGCGCAGGCTCTTCATGGTAATCTCCAGATCCTGAGCCAGCTTCTCAGTTTCGCTTAGCAGAAAGCGTTGGCTGCAACCCTTCTGCGGGATGCTGAGCTTGCCACCTTCCGGCATGTGCTCTTGGATTTGTAGGATCAGCTCACGGGGCAGCACGGCGGCTGCGGCAGTTGCGGTTCTTCTCATGTTATCCTCGAATCATTTCGGACAAGGCTTCTAGTAAATCAGCCTCATCAAGTTTTAGGTAGCGCCTATCAGCGGCGGTGCCCGCCACAAACGGCTTTGCGGATGGCACCCACGGGGCAAGTGCTTTGCTCAGCCTTTGGTTGCGCCCGTCCTCGACCACCTTGCTGATGCACTTGCGCACGGTGTTGCGCTTGCGGTTGTAAAGCTGGGCGCATCGGTACACCGCAGCCCGGCACCACTGGCCTTCAGTTGCGTTGAGCTGCCGGCAAGCCTTCAAGTAGACATAGGCCATTTCACGATCACGGCGCCCCTTTGCAGCGCCATTCACAGCCTTCTTGCGTCGGCTAATGTGCACACCTTTAGTCATTGCGGTTCAGCCATTCGTTAGGTTTGCTCGCAACCTTGTAGATGTGCTTCAGCTTCTCTTCCATTTTCTGCACCTTGCCGGACTTGACCACATTGTCCCATTCGACGTTCTTCAGCTTCTGCTCCAGGCGCATGTTCTCACGCTTGATTAGCGTCATAGTCGCCTTGTTTCGGCCTAGATCATCACGGGCTTTGGCAGTGGCTTCTTGCGCCTTCTCAACCTTGCGCGTCAGCTGCCGCACTTGTTTGCGCAACTGCGTGCGCTCCTGCCGCAAGTCTTTGATGAGCGCCTTGAGCTCCTCTTGATTCGCAGTCAGCTCAC
>Ga0255781_10004184_pt1 | contig 10995 bp, 16 predicted proteins | sample 101ome_21_FD_179979 | JGI IMG/M metagenome (GOLD analysis project Ga0255781, IMG submission 179979) | Coastal salt marsh microbial communities from the Groves Creek Marsh, Skidaway Island, Georgia - 101413BT metaG (version 2) | ecosystem: Environmental > Aquatic > Marine > Intertidal zone >...
TCCTCATAGACCTCTTTGAGGGCCGGGGCTATCCCCATAGATTCTGGCTTTTTGCTGGCTATCTGATACGCCAGTCCAGCAACCATGCAAGGCAGGTATCTGGCTGGCACATCCATGTTATTGGACGCTGGCTTTCCAGTGTCCTCGATGCGATCTAAGTAGTAATACGCAAACGTGTAGGTCGTCGTCGCGTCTGGCACGGGCCAGAAATGAATCGTCAGCCCTGTCGGCTTGCGCTCAACGTAATACTGTAGCGGCCTGCCCTGAGTCAGCTTGTTGGTCTGGTGCGCGTACTGGCTCACCGAGATTCTCTGCATGGTCAGGTCGGACTGCTTAGAGGTGTCCCCTGCGTCGGTCCTTAGCAGACCCTCTATAATGTCCTGCTTCTCCGAGGTCAGGTCATATGACGACGTGCCCGCGGTCAGTGTCTGGGTCGCATCCCTTACTGTCCACAAGTTAAGACCACGGTTCTGCCATTCCAGCATCAACAGATCCAGACTGCGCCGTGCAGTCCGGTAGTCATAGCCGCTTCTTAGCTCAGAACCTGCTCGCTCAAACGCTTCCTCAAAAATATCGGCAAGGTCTAGATTGAAGTTTGTCGTTCCGCTGGTAGCCATCAGACCATCCTTCCCCTAGTCCTGCCCCGAACAGCAATGCCGTTCCGGCACTTGGCCTTTGGCATTTGCCCGCCATGCGCCGCTTTCTTTGGCTTGCTCAATCCCGCTTCGGACAGCGCGATAGCAACAGCCTGTTTTTTGTTGGTCACTTTCTTGCCAGAGCCGCCAGACTTGAGCTTGCCAGACTTGAACTCTTTCATGACCTTCTCCACCTTCCGAGAGGCCGGGGCGTTCCTTGTCTGCTGTGCGGCCTGCGCCCTACTAATGGTCATCTAGCTACCCTTCTTCCACTTAGTGGACTTTGACTTGGTCTTGCTTGGGCTCCACTTGACCTTGTCCGCCCAGTAAGCCGCAGACATCTTGCCGCGCTTGATATTCTTCGCATGACGAGACTTGAACGCCTTGCGCTGACCAACCGTCTGATTCGTCTTTACGCCTTGCTGGCCAAACCTAATGATCTTTTCCTTCCCACCCTCGCACGCCTTGACGATGTGAGACTTCTTGGAGTGCCCCGGGGTTCGCTTCGGCTTGTTGCATGCCATAGCGCCCTTATCAACGCGGCCACCCTTCTTATAGTAGAGTCGCATTACTTCCGATGCCTCGCTGTCTTTTTGGCAACTTTCTTCGGCTGGCTGGAGTGTTGCTTGCCTTTCTTGGTGTCAGCCCGCTTTTTTCTGGTGGTTGCCGCATACTCACTAGAAGAAAGGGACTTGATCGCCTTTTCAGGCAAATACCTTTCTCCCGTTGCTTTCGAGCCTTGGGTGCTGGGCTTGCCCGACTTGGTGCGCCATTTCTGCTTTGTCCACTTCTTGAGGGACTTTTGCGGCTTTTTTAGCGCCATCAGTCTTTATACCCCCCGCCTGAAGCCTTGTATTGCTTGGCGAGCATTTGTGCTTTTCTAGCAGACCACTGTCCGGGCTTACCGCCCTTGCCGCCTGCCTTGATTTTATTGAACAGGCGCTTACGCAAGGAGGGCTTAGTGTAATTTCCAGCTTCATTGACACGGGATTTCGTCTTACCCCCCTTTGCGTAGTACTGTCTCATCAGCCGTAGTTTTTCTTCACCTTCATGACAACGCTGTACGAGTCGCCAAGGGTGTGCCCCACGGTAGTGAACTTGATGTCACCAGTCTTTCCTGCGCCAGCATTGTTTGGTATGCCAACAAATTCGGAAAAGTCCAGTGAGTCTGAGTAGTCAGCAGGAAGCTCCCACGCCAAAACGTCAGTCGTTGCGTCAAACAAAATCTCTACGCCCATGCCAATGGTCGAATACCAAATGCACTCAATGTTTACGCTGGTGCATGCGGCATCGTTGGCAGGGTTTTTTGAGAGAGCAGACACGTCGATCTTGGTCACGGCAGACTCGCCTGTGCCATCGCTGACGTTAGTGAACGCAAAGATTGCGGTGCGGGGACCGTCTTCGATTGTCTGACTGGTAACTGTGTCAGCCATAATCCTCTCCAGATAACGGGGGCTCTAGCCCCCAACAATTAACCGGCGGATACGGTAACGACGCCAGAGTTGCTCCAAAGCTGACCAGCAACAGTCGGATCTGAGGTGGGCAGGTCTTTGATGATAACTACGCTGTTTGTTCCATCGTGAGTGATGGAGATGTTTTCAGTAACAGCGCCAGTCGTGGCATTCTTGGTGATTTCTTTGAAGCCGCCCTCTGAGCGGACGGGTCCGTTGAAAGTAGTGTTGGCCATGAGGTTCTCCTGTCTTGGCTAGTGTCTAATGTTCCATGTGGAACAATTAGTCAGGAAAGAAAGGGGGCCGAAGCCCCCGTACTATTAGGAAGTTCCGGGCGAGCCGTAGATTCCCAGCGGATCGGATACGCCGAAGCTGTATCGCTCGCGAGCCTTGTACCGGACGTTGCCAGTATCAAAGTCGCCGTCCATTGAAGTCTCCAACGCAGTACGGTTGAAGTGCTTCATGCCGTTCGGTACATCGGTAATGATGAAGAAGGCATTGGTGTCTGTCAGGAAGTGATTGACAGAGTAACCTTCCGGAATCGAACCGTTGTTGCGAAGGGCGTTGATGTCGTTGTCAGCCGTGCCAACTCGACCCTCAGTCTCAAGCAAACGAGTTGCTACAAACTGAAGCGCGGGTGGAACGATCAAACGACGGGGTCGGGCCGCGATCAGCAGTCCACGCTCATCGGTGAATGCGGCGATGTTAATCACAGCATCTTCCAATGAGGTTTCGTTCAGATCAGCCGCAGTGGTAGGACGGTTAGCGTTAGTGCCACCGTTTACCAGCGGGTGAGCCGTGCTGAACAGCGTTACGCCGTCACCAGACTGATAAGACGTGAAGCCGTCGTTAAGCGGGTTAGCCGCCTTCACCTGCTTGGTATGAGCCATTGCCCTTGCAAGAGCTTTTGTGTATCTTGCAGACAGTGAGTCATATAGATTGTCCTCCATTGCTTCTTCTGTGATACTGAAGCCGAGAGCAATCGTTTCATGATTATACCTAGCAGTGAACGACTCTTGCGCCGAGTCATAGCTGATGGCCGCGCCTTCAGCTTTAACTGGTGCGGCACCAAAGCCGGACAACTTCACTTCTTCTTCAAACGAACGCTCTGATGATTCAGTTTCGTAAATCATCGTGTGCTCGTCATCATACCGCTCATACTCCAACCCAAACAAAGCGTTAAGGCCGGGGAGCAGTTCTTTCAGCATTTGTGCGCGTGAAATAGCCATTACCTAAATCTCCTTAAACGCCAAGTGCCGTTTCGTAAGCATGGCTCAGGGGCAGGTACGTCACAATACAGTCGGTGTAAGAGTCACCTACTGCACTGTCGGGACCGTCCACAAAGTCGATAATACGAAGCGGGAACGTGTTGGTGGTTGCGATTGAGCTAGCGTCCAAAGCATTTTTGCTTCGGCCAATAGCGGTTGAGCCAGCAGTGCTGATAGCCTGCACGTTGTTGCCCAGACCAGTCTGAGCGATAGATCCGTCACCCTGCATTTGGAACAGGAGCTTGGGATCGTCAACGACGTAAGCAACAGCGTCTGACGCTACCGTGCCGGTAGGCCAGTACTGGTTAAAGGTCTTCTGGCCGGTGCCGGGGTCGGTATAGGCACAGCCGACAAAAATGCCGACAGTTCCTGCGACAGCCGCAGTCGTAACTGCCGCCTTCTCTACCGTACCAGCCGCGACCAGCTTGACGAAATCGCCATAAAAGACATCGCTGGCATAGCCAGACGCAATCTTGATATGGCGGACTTTTCCGGTGAAGGAACCAGAAGCACTAAGCGTGCCTACGGGTTCTGCACCCATCGGAGTAGCTGATGTAGCCATCTTTAGTCTCCACAACTAGAGTTAAGATCGAAGCTCTCCGGCCAACCGAAGTCAACTTCGACCAAAGGTAGTCCGAGTTGACCGCTCAGGATTAAGAACGGGCATTCGGGGATCGTTTTGCTTGAGGAAGTTGTTGTCCACGGACTCCATCTGGCTTGCCGCCATTCGCTCAAAGTACTCCTCTCTCTGCTTTACTTTAGCCTCGGGGGCTTTGCAAAGCAGGAGACCGCCGATTTCAATGTTTCCCTTGAACCGGGAATCAATGTCCGACATAACCTCAAGCTCGGGGTGATCTTCAGCCTTTACAGGAACCCATCCTTCTCGGAACTTCTGAGAAACATTCGTGTTGTCCGCATGGCCCAACGTGCTGGTGCGTACCCACCGGAACACCCAGCCTTCTTGAGGCGCGGGGTTCGGCAATACGGAGGCCGGAATCCACGAATCGGACGGACGCTGTTCAACTTCTCTGGACTCTGCGTCCCTTTTTGTGCGCTGTTCTGCCATCTTTAAGACTCCTTAATGAGTTGGTTGGCATACTGTTCAGGGGTTATACCTAGCTTTTTCGCTAGGCTTAGCTGAGTGCGAGTCAGCCTAACCTTGCGTGGCTTGGCGCCGTTGTTCCGTGAGGAAGGCGCTGTGACCACGGGTGGACTTTTGGCAGTCGTCTCTACTTCTGACTCTCCAAAATATTCGGGGAACTTGGTTCGGATAGTCCGATCAATTTCCTCAAAATACTCGTCAGAGTTAGGGTCGTAACCCTCATCCCTGATTAACCGCTCATGTACGCCATACGCCAGAGCGGTCATATCTTTTTCCTGCCCAAACCACGGGTTTTCCTGCGCCCACTTAGCCGCCTTTTCAGTAGGCTGGGGGGGTTTCTGTGGTTGTGGCTGTGGCTGTGGCCGTGGCTGTTGCGGCATGCGAGCTTGTTGCTGTTGCCACTGCCTCCACTGCTCTCTGTTCTGATTGACATGGTTGAATTGCTGGTCGGCAGAGCTAAACTCGGCCTGAGCCCGCATCATAGCCTCTTGGGCTTCGACAACCTTCTCCGTGTTTCCTTCTTCGTATGCTTGACGATACTGAGCTTTAGCTTGCTCAAGCTGAAGATTAGCTCGCTCTCTAATCTGATGAACCAGATACTGCTCGCCTTCCTGAATGATCGCGTGATACTTCTTGTTTTCATCCGCATACCTTTGTGCAACTCGGACAGCTTCTTCGCGCATCTTTTCAGCGGCTTCACGTTGCCGACGCTCTTCATGCTGTTGGTAGCGTAGCTTGTTGATGCGTTTTTTAACCTTCTCGGAGTAACCCTCCAGTTCCTCGTCGTCACCGGAACCTTCCTCCTTGGTCTCCTTTGCCGGAGGACGCCTGTCCTCTGGGGGCCGGTCATCTACAACCTCGACGTTGACATCGTCAACAACGGCTCCTTTCTTATCGAACGTCGCCTTGACGCCAAAGAACTTGTCCTCTGAGGACATTCCCTGCTCTTCCATCTGCTTTTCGCTCATACCTTCACAATCCCCCTCGGGTCTTCAACTACCGCCTCGACGCTGTCGTCATTGATCAGGCGAAACTCTTTGCCGTGAACTTTGAACCGCGTCCCGCTATATGAGCGCATCAGCACCCAATCTCCTTCACTGCAATATGGGCCGTTTGGGAACCGCTTTTCGTCTTGATAAGCGTCCGCGCCCATCTTCATGACAAACCCGCAAACAGAGCCAATCTCCTCCATGTGCATGGTTTCTTTTGCCTTGAGGATGCCTCCCTCGGTCATTTCATCCGGTTCTGGGAGGGCGATGAGTAATTTGTAACCTTTAGGCTCAGGTAACTGCTTTGCAGTCTGAGTGTCTTCTTCAGTCATAATGTCCTTCCTGCACCAGAAGTCGGTGTCTGGCGTCACCATGCGTTACCTTGTGTAACGAATTACTCGCGCTCCATCCTTTCATCTAGGTCTAGTAGCGTGCGCTCGGCGTGGGCAAGGCCTTGAATGATGCCCACATTCCGAGAGTATTCTTCCATGTCCTTGCATCCGCCTATGGCGATGTGGTCGGTAACCTCGTTCATTTGGACGCGAAGTTCCTCTTGGACTGCTTTTAACAGGTTATTGCTTGCGTGTTTCATCGTCGTCTATGATGTCCCTGACAAGATTAAATCCGGCCTTGAAGCCCTCAACCTCTTGCTGAGAGACCTCTTTCCCTTCCTGCATCGCCACCTTGGCGGCGATCTTTGCGCTTTCTAAGCGTTCCTGCTGATCCAGTTTCTCCAGATCAAGCATGGTCTTGGCTTCCGCCTTCTGTGCGTCGACTTGAACCTTAGCCATGTCTGTCTGCGCCTTAGCCATAGCCTGTTGCTCTTTGAGCGCCAACTCGCGTTGTTGCATCTGAACAATAGGATCTTGTGACTGCTTGGCGTTTTGCTCGGCTTGGGCCATCATCTGGGCCTTGCCGGTAACCTGCTCTGCGGCTGGTGCCGCGAGCCTTGAAATGCGGAGTTCGATATCCTCCGGTAGCTTTTCGTCTGGACCCGGAAGCTCCACGCCCAGTTCTTTTTCGATCTTGGCCCTGTAGGCAAATGCAACATGCTCCGCCACATGAGCCGCCATTGCGGACTCGATTGCCTGCTTGTTCGGCGCCCTGCCGACCATCTGAACGATTTGCGGATCTTTCATTGCGGCCATATGGACTTGAATATGGGCTTCGTGGTCTTGGTAGATAAACGCCTTGACCGGCTCACCCGTGATAATGTTCATGTTCTCTGTAACAGGATCTGTCGGCTTGAGGTCGTTCTCTGTCGGGACGATCTTGTCCGCATCCTGAATGCCCAGCACGTCCAGCATCTGACGGTGAAGCAACGGCATGTCGTACATCTGAGGTGCCTGAGCCGCCAACTGCAATGCCGCTTGATACTGCATGATCCGCTGGGCCATGGTGCCCGCATTCGGGTCACTAACCGGAATAATGTCGATCCGGTCATTGAAGTCCATCGGAAGCGCCTGACCGTCATCATCCTCGTAAGGGTAGACTTCTGGGCCATAGTCCCTGACAAGCTCTGACAGGATCTTGAGTTCTTTTGAGACGGCGGCGTGGACGCGGGCTTGGACCGCGCTCATCACCTTCATCTCCCGCTCAAGCACAGCAAGCGTGGTGCCAACCGGCGCTTCCCCATTGATGTCTGAGGCTTTTACATCCGCCGCTGATGCGAATCGACGCCCTTCCTGCACGATGTCGCCCAGCAACTGATAGAGAACATTGCTTGGCTCTTTGTAGGGCAAGAACGTGATGTTGTCGCGGATTGCGCCACCCGGAACGTCTACGTCTCGGAACTCTCCGGGCATGATCGGGGTATCGTCGCCCTTGATTCTGAGTCCCCGAGACTTCAATCCTCCCGGTAGGTTGGCAAGTGTTCCGGCGTCTACTAGCTGTCGGAGCAACGATGTTGCCGACTTGGATAGACCGCCGATCATATGTACTAGGCCAAAGCCATAGAAGCCCAGCCCGGGCAAATACTGGTAGTGGACGTAGTGATCCCGTTTTATTTTCTTGGGATCGCCTTCGTACCAGTTGCGCCGAATCGACAGAATTGTTCTTGATGACTTGTCAATGGTAACGACATACGGCAACGCAATGCCTGTGGGAGCCCCGCCTTCCTTGTCTTCAAAGCCAATCAGGTCGATATCAACGTGCATTTCCAGCAGGGTGTGCCGGTCATCAAACTCGTAATTGTCAGAAGCTCCGGTCAGCCTGTCGTATTTCTGCTGAATTTCAGTGATATCAGGCGATGGCGGTGGCAGGTCAATATCGCTGTAAAAGCCAGCAACCTGTAGCTTCCTGATCTCATTGGAGGTCTTCTTCATCACATGCGTGGCTCGCTCGCACGTCGACAAGTCTGACGCGCCATAGCTAACCACGAAGTCTTCCGCGGGAACAAACATTGCGCAGGGGCGCCCCATGCTGGGGTCGAAATACACCTTACGGAACGCTGATCCAGCAATTGGCAGAGAAAACAGCAGTTTCTCTGTCTCTGTTCTGTACTCGGTCATGCGCTGAGTAATCAGGTAGTTGAGATAGTTCTCAACCCTGTGAGCCTGCTTCGTCTTGTCGTCGGTGATTTTCCCAACGATAGTGGTCTTTACAGGCCCGCTTGCAGGATAAATCTCCTGTATTGTCTGGGCTTGGAAGCGGATAACCGCCTCGGAAAGCATGGGGTGAAACACACCGCAGGCGCCTTCCCAAGGGGTAGACCTGTCCTCAAACTTTAGCCCTAACAAGTCAAGACCACGGACATAGGTCTCTTCCCAGTCCGCCCTGCTGTTCCGGTCAGCGTCAAACTGAGCGACCAGTTCGCTGGCAAGACTGGCTAGGTCTCGCTCATCCATGTATTCAGCTAGGTTGGAGCCATGCTCGACCCCCATCAACTCCGGCGCGTTCGGGTCGAAGTCAATGATCATTCCGCCGTCATCGTCAATCAAGCTGACTGAGTCGGGGTTTTCGATGATGATCTCTAGCTCTTCGCCGCCCTGATCGGGCATAAATGGCGTTGCTACGCGGTCAATAGCCACTTAGCCTTTACCGCCCCTTGTTACTCTGGGGGGCGCACCGACTCCGCGCTTGCCCGGAAACGGCTTGGGCGTGTGACCCGCCAACCCACCATAAGGATTATCCATGACTTTCCCGCCCCTGAAGTAGCCTTTTGTCTTGGGCACAGTCACGCCGCCCACCTTCATGCCAGTATCATCAACAAGAAAGGCTGGCTTCACCTCGCCGTCCTTGTCTCTTGCCATGGGCATCTTGCCGCCACGGTTATAACCCTTAGTTTTCTTCATTTCTCTTCCCTGCATATAGGTTGTCGAATACTCTGTTTACGTCCAGCGTGTAATCCAAGTCGGACTTGGAGTAGTGAACATGCTGTGACGGCCTAAAATCCGGTGCGCCCTCTCCCGTCGCCCACCATGCTGGATGTGTCACCCGCACCCGGTTGTTGGGTAGCGCCACGATATTGCCTGTCCACGGGCCTGCATCCAGAAGCTCCATCACATGGCTCTGCTTGTGCTGAGCAGGGTCATCCGCGATTTCGCTGTCAGTGTAGTCTACTGTGAACATGTACTTAGCAGGGTAGAAGTCCCCGTCTATCTTGGCGATCCAAGGACACGGCGTTGCCCTGTCTAGGACATAAACGCTGTGTTCTCTGGATGAGCAGTCCCATGGCTGGGCCGCATACACCGGCATCGGCTCTGGCCACTCCTCAAATGGAGTGTCTCCAACCAGCGCAGTAATCGGCATTCTTGCCCACATTGCGCCGCCGTGTATGTTTGGCTCGTCGGTGTCATAGGTTTCCGCGCCAGTAAAGATGACCTGAAAACTAAGGCAACGATTTGGCATGGTTGTCACAGCAATGGCCATCGCATGCAGAAATTCGCCATGGTATTTGCTGTGGTTGTGCGTGTATTCGCGTCTTACCCAGCACTTAAAGTGCGGAATATTGCTTTGCAGGAATGCCATCTTCGCCGTAGAACCTCCGTTCCCACGCCCTATGCCGCTGGATCGGTATCTTGTAGTACGGCAAGAATCGCCCTATATACACGCAAAACTTATTCAACCAATGCAGAGGCAACGGGAGTGGCCTAAGATAATCAATAAACAAGACCACCCTGATGTTGTCCGTCAGGTTGATCGCAAAATGCTCGTAGGTATCGTCAAAAACGACGGCCTTGCCGTTTCTCCACCGATATTCCTCGCCCATCACAGATAGAACGCACCCCTGACCATCTGTCGGAATGTCTATCCCGAGGTGCATCCTCAGCACCCCTGACCACGGCCCCTCATGGGGCACAAGCATCTTGTTGGAGTCGAGGATGGAGAAGTAGGCCGAAACAAGGTTCTTGTCGCTGTCGACAACCTCCATTGTTTTCGGGAACAACTCGCAGTTTCTTTCAAAGCGCACATTGTTTGCCTTGAGAAAGAACATCCTCCACTTGTCGTCATCCGAAATATAGGTCTGTTCTGGACTGATATCTTGGAATAACGGGAAGTCCTGCAACCGCTCTCTTACCTGATCGAACTCTCCGCGTATAAGGAAATAGTTTTCCTCCAGCTTCTGAGTGATCGGAAAGTCTTTATTGTCGAAGTAGGCTGGGCCTCCCAGCTTGGAGTGCCGCCTGAACATCGGCCTAAGCCAGCGCTCTATGCTGTCGACAATGCTGTGCCAGCGATTGAGATCAGTAATAGTTTGCCACCCTTCCGTGTGGATCAAAGTCATCCTCCTCGTCAGACCGTAGCGCCACAAAGCCGCCCTGCCTGAACCGGAGAAGTGCCTGCGTTGAAGAGTCAACAAGGTCGTCATGCTCCCCCGCGGGGAACGAAGCGAACTCCTCGACAACCTCTTCAGCGAATCGGGTCTCAGGCGCCCAAACGACGCCAGAGGCGAACAAGTCAGCAACAGCATTTACCCTTGCTATCTTGTCGTTACCGCGTGACGGGGTGTATTCCGAGACCGGAATCCCCATCGCACGCAGTTCAAAGATAAGCGGCATGCCCGCCGCTTTACCTTCGACTATAAATGCGTCTGGTTGCATCTCTTGCCACATTTCATAAGCCGTTTTCTTTAGCTCAGGAAACTCCAGACGTTCTTTGTAAGCATCCAGCAGGATGATGTTGGGTTGTGATATGCCATCGTCATCTGGATGGTAGAACACGCCCCATGTCGTGCAGGCGGAATAGTCCGCCCGTTGGGTTTTTAAAAACGCCGTGTCCCATGACTGGATCACGAACTCGCACGGAGGGGGCCGGTCTTTTTCCCAGACCTTCCACCATTCCCGCTTGATTAATGCGCCCTCTTCGGACGTTGGGTTTTGCTGGTACTGCGCGTTCCACTTGGGGGAGGGCAGTTCACTCCGCAGAGCCTCAAGCTCCGTTAGGCTCCAGAACTCAGGCCACAGGGGCTTCCCTGACGGCATGAGGGCCGGAAACTCTATGACCTCCCACTCATCGGAACCCACCCGTTGAGCAGAAGACTTAATAATCTTGCCGGTCAAATCCCGCATGTGCCAGCGGGTCATCACAATGACGATAGCGCCCCCCGGC
>Ga0255781_10004200_pt1 | contig 10968 bp, 7 predicted proteins | sample 101ome_21_FD_179979 | JGI IMG/M metagenome (GOLD analysis project Ga0255781, IMG submission 179979) | Coastal salt marsh microbial communities from the Groves Creek Marsh, Skidaway Island, Georgia - 101413BT metaG (version 2) | ecosystem: Environmental > Aquatic > Marine > Intertidal zone > Salt...
CACCGCGCCCGCCATGACGACGACGACGACGACGGAGGACCCGCGCGTGGCCTGGGCGAACGCCATGCGTCTCGTCGTCACGCGTAAAGACGCCCTGCACGACGACGGGTCGATCGATCAATCCTTCTTCAAGCCCAAAAAAGTTGTCTTTGAGCGCGCGAGTCGAAAGTGGGGAGACGCCGAGCGCGCCAAGCTGTACGAGGGATTGGCGACGCACGGCGTCGGGGAGTGGGGCGCGATGCGCGAAAAGTTATTGCCCGAGTGGGACGCGCTGAGTCTGCGAATCAAGGCGTCGAGGTTGATGGGGACGCAATCGTTGGCGAGGTATCCCAAGGGGTGGCGCGGCGGCAAGGCGGAGGTGGACGCCGAGTACGCGAAGAATAAGGCGATCGGGGAGGCGACGGGGTGCTGGAAGAGTGGGACGTTGGTGGAGGATGATCACGGGTCGGTGCACAAGTACATGGAGGCGAACGGGTTGTTGTAAGAAGAATTTTTAACGTCGCGACTATCAACCGCCGCGCGCGCGCTACTCGGCGTCGAGGAGGGCGAGGGTGTCCGCGAGGAAACTCTTGCTCTTCGCGGCGCGTTTCGAACGTTTAGTGGTGGTCTGAGACGGTGCGTCCGCGTCGTGCGTCGACGCACGTTGCGATCTGGACGCCTGAGACGGTCGTTGTGACGGTTGACTCGGTCGCACGGGTTGCGACTGCGACTTGCCAAATTTTTTACGCATCGATATGCGTCCACCCTTTTGCGTCGGATCGACGTCCTCGTCCGTCGTGTATTCGTCCCCGTCGTCGGCACCGTCGTCGAAATCGTCCTCGACGTCGACGCCGAGCGATCCCGCGTCGTCGCCGACCGCGCGTCCGTCCGCGTCCGTCTCGGCGCGTCTCGCTAATTTCAGTCTCGTCTCCTCTAATTCCATCTCCACCGCGTCCAAACCATCCCTCAGACGCACCATCTCCGCCTTTTTCGCGTTCATCACCGCGATGAACCGTCGCGCCAGATCCTCTTTCATCTCATCCATCGCTCGCGACATCTTTTCATTCGTCTCGTTGGCGTCCTCGCACGCGCGCGTCGCTCTCGCGCGCGTCGCCCGCTCTCGCCGTAGTCTCGCCTCGCTCGCCTCCAACGCCCTCGCCAGCGCCGACGTTCGGTCCACCGCCTCGTACTCGCGTCTTAAAATCACCACACCGGTTCGCACGGCGTCGAATCCCATCGACGCGCGTCCGTTCCCGTTCCCGTTCCCGTCTCCGCGTCCCAAGCGCTCGCCGGCGCCGGCGCCCGGGACATCCTCTCGACGTCTGAACACGAGCTCGATCTCATCCTTCTCCCCGGTGTCGCGCTCGAACGCAAACACAAAAGCATCATCCTCGTCCTCGACGTCGTCCTCGCGCGACGCGCCAAGCGCGGCGCGCGCGAACGCTTCGAATCCATCGAACGGGGCGTCGTCGTTAAAATTCAGCACCCCGACGTGCGTCGTCCCGTTCGGTTCGCGCACGATGACGTCCACGCGCGCGGGCGAGGACGATGACGCGGAGGTCATGATGACGCACGGGACGTCGTCGACGCGTCGCGTGCGCGCGGTGACGATGTCTGGGACGTCTTCATCGTCGTGCATGGCGACGAGGCTGCGTCTGCAGACGAAAGTCGGGCGCGAATGATGACAGCGGCACCGACGACTGGGTCGGTAAACTAATGAGCGCGGCTTCACATTACACGTTGAAATGCGCGCGTGGACGACTCACGCGACGAAGATTATGAAGAAGCTGAAGAATGATATGAGCACGGCGAAAATCTTCAAGATGAGCCAGCGGTTGCTCGAGACGCTGTTGAGATACTTTAACAGCTGCGTCTGCGCGTTGTCGACGTTGGCGAGCGTATCGTCGACGTTTTCATCGATGCGAATGGCGAGTTCACCCTGTTCGCTCACCATGGTGGCGAGCTGTTGGAAGATGCCGCCGAGTTCGGTGATGGTGCGCTCGACGTTTTGCAAAGCCTCCTGCCGAGAATCCATGTACGCGTTGTTTTGGTTATACAGCTGCATCTGTCCCTGCGTCTGCATCGGACCGTCAATGCCCTGACCCGGTGCGCTCGGGCGCGGGACGAAATCGTGCGCCGAACCGCCGATACCGCCGCTCTGTAAGTTGCCGAATCCTCCCGGTGCCGCGCGCATGGCGCGAGAAAACGCGTCGTCGCCGAGATAATCCAACGACGGATCGCTCGCGCTCGGACCTGCGCTCGCGCCAAACATCGCCCGGCGCTCCTCTCCGGCCTTCATGTTCGCCTGTCTAGTCGTCAGCGTCTCCTTGAACGTCTTCGTCGCCGTCGCCAAACGATTTTTCAGCGTATCCACCACCGTCCCGCTGTGATCGTTCACCGATTTATTCGTCTCCCCGCGCTCCCTCGTCCTCGCCGCCGCGCTCTGCAACTCAACGATGGATTCATTCAGCGCCTGAATGTCCAATTTTATCACCGCCGATGTCTCCGCGATCTCCCGAGACTTGTCGTCGTACAGCGAGCTCGCCTTGGCCAACTGATTCAGTCGCTCCAACTTGAGCGACGTGCGATGAATACCGTGTCCGATCGCCGACGCCATCTGCGCGCGATTCATTCGTCAGTCTCGAGCGTCGCACACGCGCGCGCGTCGCCGCCGTCGTCGTCGTCGTTTCAGTCGTTTCATTCATTTCGCCTCTTCAAATAAACGATCGCACCTTTGCAAAATCGCTCGCGTTCCCACCCCCCGCGCGATCATCGCTCGCTCCAGAGCGCGCCGTCGACGCGTCCGACGCGGACGCATCGTTCGCATCGCGCGCCACGCTCGTCGTCTTTCGCACGCGTTCCACCACGGCGGTGAATTCCTGCGTGCGATCCTTCACCGCCGGTCGGTGCATGAACATCGTGACGACGGGTGTCGACCCGCTCGCGACTCGCGCGTCGCCGTCGTCGCGATGCCCGCGTCGCGGTAAACGATGTTTTACCGGTCGCGCGCGCGAGACGTCGTCGTCGACCGCGCGTCGGCGAATGACGCGCGAATGAATGAGGCCGTGATGTCCCCGGGACGATTCCGTCGGCAGACGCGCGCGCGCGGGAATCCGATGGTCATCTCCGCCGCCGAGCGCGCGTACGTCGCGGACGGGTGCGCGCAAAACCACCGCGCGGATGGTCGCGCGCGCGCCGACCACCGCGCGTTCGCGCTCGCGCTGAACGCGGTCCCGTCGGCGGCTGGGAGCGCGTCGGTGGCGCTGGGACACGGCGCGAGCGCGACGCGGTGCGTGTGCGCGGTGCGCGCGGACGTGACGACGCCGTCGAGGGATGCCCCGGATGAGGGTCGGGTCGTCGTGCGCGTGGACGCGAGCGCGATCGCGAGGGAGGGTGGACGAGGGCGGACGTCGAGGCAGGCGCACGCGGCGGCGGAAAACCTGAGCCGGCGGTACGCGAGAATGTTGGAATCCGTGCTTTTAGGGCGCGAGGCGCGCGCGAGGGACGGATGCGAGGACGAGGATGGGGAGGAGGGGGCGTCGAGCGCGTCGGGGTCGGGTGGTTTGGACCTAAAGGCGCTGTGCGTGCGTCCGGGGAAGGCGTGTTGGACGCTGGCGGTGGACGTCACGTGCGCGTGCGACCGAGGATCGATGTTGGACGCGCTGAGCGTGGCGGTGCGCGCGGCGCTCGCGGACGCGAAGATTCCAAAGGTGATCATCGCGGGGGTCGGCTCGGACGGTGAGGGTGGGGAATTGGAGATTGATGATGACCCGGATGAGTGTTCGCGCGTCGACGTGTCTCGATGCGGCGTGGTGGTGACAACGACGAAGATTGGTCGACACGGCGTCATCGACGCGACGGAAGAGGAGGAGGAGTGCGCGGAGGCGTCGATGAGCGTCGGAGTTGATCGAGACGGGATGATTTGTGGAGAGTTTGGCGTCGGAGGGGAGAATTTAGATCGAGGAACCGCCATCGCGATGCGTTCGTTGGCGTGTCGAGTCGGCGCCGAGTTGATTGAAAAGATGGACGCGTGTCTCACGACAGCCATCGCGAGCGGCGAGGAAGAGCTCGACGATGACGAGGACGATCGCGTCATGGTGGTGAGACTTCCTTCGAAACTTTCGATGTAATGTATTTTTCAAACTGTTACGGTACCTGTTACAAGTGCTACAAATGCAAAAAAATGGCGAGCAAGGACTCTGTCGCTCAGGCGATCTCCGTCGTGTCGAGCAAACCGGCGTCGAAGTCATGAAAGTCGTAATCCGTGTCGAGATCGTGCGGAGAAAAATCCGCGGACGCTCTGAACACCTTCTCGGGGCTGTAGCCCCACAGATTTCTCACGTGAGACGTGTACAGACACGCGTATCTCTCGACTTGAAACGCGAATCGTGAATTTTGCGACCCCGCCTTCATGAGTTGTCCCCAAACGTAGTGAAAACCCCGGTGGTACTCGCGCATACCCTCTCGATGCGCCGTGCGCGCGGTGGCGGACAACTGTCTCGCGCGTTCGAGCTCTTCCTCGTTGGAGGAAGGATCGTCGGCATTGTCGGCCAGCCAGGCGTGACGCGCCACCTGGTCGTCCAACGCGTCTCGCACCGTGCGCAGACGTCGCAGCGCGTGCGGCTTCTCTTTATGTTTCTCGAGACACTCGATCTCGTGCGCGAGCTCGGGAACGACGAGCATCGTGCGCCAGTCGATTTCTTTCTTTGCGCGTAAAATATCGCCGTAAATGTGATCGCCGACGTAGAGCAATCTCGAACCAACCTCGATGCCGAGCATGGCGTGGAGATGCGTGTACGAACCGCCCTGGTACACCTTGGCCGGACCTTGACCGGTCGCACGCAACCCACTCGCGAGCGCTCGCTTGTGCGTGACGTCGGACACGCTGCCGATGGGAGTCAGCGGCGCTCCGTTATCGGTGTTGTGCAGCAGTCCCGTCACCGTGTCCACTTCAAAAATGGTTGCCGAATCGTTCGCGAAGAAGCCCGGTTTCGCCGAACCGGTGATGACGACGTCGAACAAGCTGAGCCATTCTAAAGTCTTGGCGTCGCCGATGTTACCATCGATGAGATAATTCATCACGACGTTCGTGTAGTCCCACAGCGAATTCGTGAGCAAAAACACTTGTTTCCCGCTCGCGCGCATGGCTTTGAGCAGAGGCACGAGACCGTCGTCTTTACTGATGAATTGCCCAGGATCCGCCGCGACGGCGTGTTTCAAGCTTCCGTCTCGATGACACAGATCCACCGCCGCTCTAATCTCGTCGTAAATTTGTATGAACGATTTTCTCTCAAAGAAGGTGCCGTGTTTGCCCGAATCCTTCGCGTCGACGAGCTGCGAAAACAAGTACGCCTCACCCATGGAAAACAACGTGTCGAGCGCGCTAAATTCCGGTCCATCAAAGCTCTGTCTCTTGCTCGTCTCGCAATACATTGCCAATCGCTCCTCCGTGTCCAAAGCCGTAAATCCGTGATACGCCACCTTGACGTAGTTGTGTCGATCCATCTTTAAAATATTCCCTCGCTTCTTATCCACGACCAATCCTCGCACCATGTAGTTGGGATCGAACTCAAACTTCTCCATCAACGCTCGTGGATACCCATACTCGGCCACGAGCTTTTTCACCGTCTCGTTGTACGACATCAATTCAAACGTCTCTGGCTTGTACATGGCCAACGTGTAATCCATGTCGAATCCGATGGCGTCTATCCGCTTCATATTCAAACTACGATTACAGAACACCTTGGTCGCCGCTCGATCGTTTCTCTCCGCCTCATTCGTCGTCGACCAATGCTTCAACTCGGCCGTCGCCGCGGCGTTGAGATTTGACACGTGCGTCTGCGCCTCCACCATCGTCCTCGCGCCTCGCGCGCGTCTCGCCCCCCGCGGCGGTGGCACCCCCACCACGCTCAACCCGCGCGGCGCTCTCGACGTCGTCGCGTGCACTCGTCCCAAAATTGTCGCTCCGTGCGCGTGCGTCGCTCTCGCGTCCCGTCGCGTCGCGGGCCACTCTCCGGCGACGGTTTTCCGCCGCGCCGCCGACGACGCGACCTCTCGCCTCGAGGTTTGTTGCCCGACCCACCGTCCCACCGCGTGCTTCGTCGTCGTCGTCGTCCACGACGCCGTCGTCTGCGCGCACCGACGCGTGGACGACGGCGCGGACGCCGCGGCGAACGTTCTCGCGAGCGTCGAGCGCATGACGACGCCGACGGCGCGGGTCGACGCGCGCCAATGAAAATGTCCCGGTAACGACTCGCGCGGGCGCGCGGTTCGAACGCGCGCGCGCGGGGCCGACGCGCGCGAGTGCGACGCGCGTGAGAGAGAAAGGTTTCTTCCGTCCGTTCGCGCGCTCGAACGCGCGGTCGACGGAGACGCGGGCGCGAGGGCGCGAGCCGCGCGGAATGGCGCTCGAGCGACCGCGTGGGCGCCCATTCGGCCGTCACAGCTCGTCGACGCGCGACGACGCGAGACGCGCGAGTACACGCCTCGACGTCGCGCGTGCGAATGCGAGCGATGTTTTCGCCGCGCGCGCCGGCTCGCGCGGCCGCGACGTCGCGTGCGGCGGTTCGGGGACGGTCGGGGGCGTTCGCCACGTCACGGGCCCGCGGGCGCGCGGCGAGCGCGACGGTGACGCGGGCGGGAGACGACGCGCGAGGACGCGCGACGATTGGACTCGTCGCGCGTGGTCGTCCGGTCGTCGCGTTTCGCGCGCGCGATGCGACGACGACGACGAGGACGACGACGGTGAGGGGGTGGCTAGGACGCGGGTCCTTATCCGGGACGACGACGACGAGAGCGGCGGCAACGATCGCGACGACGACGACGTCGAGCGAGGATGAAGAGAGCGAGAGCGCGTATTTTAAAGCCGGTGACACGACTCTGGACGGGGAGATACCACCGCCACCGCGCACGAGTAATCTCACCGACGTGTTGCCGTATTTATTCGCCGTGTCGCTCTCGAGAAGGGGCACAGCGTGGCGTTTGGCGGCTGCGTTGACGTTTTTGGTGATACAGAAGAGTTTCGGATTGGCGGTACCGATATTATTTAAGGTGGCGGTCGATCACTGCACGGCAGCGGCGGCGGCGAGCGGGGAGATGGCGGCGGCGGCGGCTCGCGCGGCGGCGATGGCGTTGGTGGCGAGCGGCGCGCTCAAAGCGATGAGCGGCGTCGCGACGGAACTTCGGACGGTGTTTTTCACCCCCGTGGCGCAGGCGAGCGGAAGACGAGTGGCACTTGAAGTTTTTAATCACGTGTTGAGTTTAGATTTGAGTTTCCACCTCGAGCGACGAACGGGGGCGTTGCAGAGAATCATCGATCGAGGCACGCGGTCGGTGAGCATGGTGTTTCGCGCCGTTGTGTTCACGTTCCTTCCGACGGCTATCGAGCTCGCCCTCGTGTGTGGTTTGCTCTGGCACGCGTTTTCGTGGCACTTTGTCGTCATCGTGTTGACGACCTTCGTGGCGTACGTGTGGTGGACGATGCACATGACGGGAGTGAGCGCCGAAAAGAGAAAGTTGGCCAATCACATGGATGGATTGTCGACGGGCAAGGCGGTCGACGCGCTGTTGAATTACGAAACGGTCACGTTTTTCGGTAACATCGATCTCGAGAGTCGACAGTACGATAAACTCTTGCGCGGTTATCACGAAGCCGCGCTCGGAAGCGAGCGAGCGTCGAGTCTTTTGAACGCCGGGCAGGCGGTGATTTTGGCAGGCGGGATGACCACCATCCTGTCGTGCGCGGCGTTGGGGGTGTGGAACGCGGATCCGACGGGTAGTTTGGCTTCGCGCGTGGGTGACTTAGTCATGGCGAACGGTTTGTTGCTTCAACTCTGGGCGCCGCTTCAATTTTTGGGATTCTTCTATCGCGAATTGCGACAGTCGCTCGTCGACATGGAGGCGATGTTCGACATCATGGCGACAGAGACGAAGATTCCGGACGGTGACGTCGTCTTGCCCGCGAACGTGGGCGGTGCGGAACTAGAGCTCGATGGTGTCACCTTTAGGTACGGCGACGGCCGCGACGTGCTCAAGGGTGTGTCGTTGAAATTGAAACCGGGCGAATCCGTCGGCATCGTCGGTCCGAGCGGTTCCGGGAAGAGCACCTTGCTCAGACTCATTCTTCGCGTGTACGACGTGACGAGCGGGAAGATTTCCATCGATGGTTACGACGTTCGCGATTTACGACTCGATTCTCTTCGTGACTCCGTCGCTGTCGTTCCGCAAGACACCGTCTTGTTCAACGACACGCTGGACCACAACATTCGGTACGGCCGACCAGCGGCGAGCGACGAAGAGGTCGCCCTCGCCGCCAGCCGCGCGCGATTGGACAAGACTGTGCAACAAATGCCGACAGGATTGGGTACCATGGTCGGCGAACGCGGCGTCAAACTGAGCGGCGGCGAGAAGCAACGCGTCGCCATCGCGCGCGCGTTTCTTCGCGAACCGCGCATGTTGGTGGCGGACGAAGCGACGAGCGCGTTGGACACGGCGACGGAGCAAGGTATCCTCGAGAGCCTCGAGGACGTCGCCAGAGGTCGCACCGCGGTCTTTGTCGCCCATCGTCTCTCCACTGTTCGCTCGTGCGACCGAATCATTGTCATGGAACAGGGTAAAATCGTCGAGGAGGGTACGCACGCCGAGTTGCTCGACGGCACGAGTCGCGGCGACAAGGTTGGCATGTATGCCGCGATGTGGAAAGCTCAGGCGCAGGAGGAGGAAGAAAAGGAGAAAAAGCCCGACGACATCGTCGTCGCCGCCGGATGAGCGAGCGAGCGAGAGCGCGAAAGAGCGAGTGTTGTTTGTTTTTATTGTCAATAATTCATTTATTCTACATCGCGAGCGCGTCGCCAGTAACCTCGTCCGTACTCGGCAAACAGCTCTTCGCCCGCGTCGATGTCTCGAAGCGCTCGCAGCGTCGCCCTTCGCTCGGCGACGTTCTTTTCAAACGTGACGTTTCTTTGGAACGCCGTTCCCTCTGAGTCGTTCACGTATCTTCCCAGATACCCGTAATGTCTCTTCGCGTCGACGTGCACGTTGAAATGCATCGCCATGACGTATTCTTTCTCATCGTCCCCGAGTTTCAGCGCGTCCGCGAGACTGAGCACGTCGCCAGAGTAACTCGCGCCGACGACGAGCTCGCCGCGAGCCAACCGACTCCGCGCAAACAAACCGTACCCCGCGCCTTCGATCGTCGACGGTCCGACGCGCGCGCCGCCGGTGAACGATGTCGAAGACGTTGCCGCGCACGCCTCGCTCGTGCTGCGCACGCCCTCGACGTCCGGCGGCGGGCGGGCGCGATTGAATGGAACGCCCGATTGGGACATCACTCTCGAGCAAACTTCGATTCGAACGCGCTGAGACACGCGGCGAACGCCGTGAGCGGGCTCAGTGGGTGCGCAAAATCTAGCGTGAAGAGGTCGTCATCCACGCGTCCGAACTGCGCGACCACGCGCGGGTGACTGGCGTCGCCCCCGGAGTCGTCGGCGTCATCTTGCGCCGTCGCGCAGACCAACTGGAAATTTTTCACGCTCGGACGCGTGACTCGACCGTTGAAATTGAGCACGTACGCTCGACACGACGCGTTCCACGCCGGACGCGCGCTCTCGAGCTCGCGCGAGATGGACGGGGCGGTGTCTGGTGTGGAAGACTCGGAATCAAAGAGCGACACCGCGAGCGAACGGGGACCGCCGGCGCCGAGCACGTTCATGGCGTAGCGAATCTCCGCCAACGCGCGACGCTGAGGAATTTCTCTTTCATCGTCCGAATCGTCGCCCAGGTGACGCGGAACCCCCCACGCGCGCGGTCGTGCGCCGGAGTCTAACAGTTCGAAGCGCGTCCCGATGAAATTCGCCTTGAGTTTACCGACGTAACTCGCGTGCGTTTCGTTGAGCGCACGCTCCGCACCGTCATCACCGATCAAGTAATGCGTACACTTTGCCTTTTTACGCTTTCTCGCCACGAGAATCGGCACGGCGTCCTCCAGAGTCGCGACCGTCGTCTCGCGTCCGTCTAAATACAGCATGTACGTCGGAAACGCGCCAAACGGACCCCGTTTCCGCAAGACGTGACACCGCACATGCGTGCCGTCGTTAGGCAGTCCGCGCAGCGTGAACGCACGCCTCGCCTGCGCGTCCGCCCACGGCGGCAGAGGCGCGACGCGATCCATGACACCCCTCGTTTCGCGTCTCGCGCGCGCGGACTCGTCTTCGCTCCTCGGATGCGGCGGCGCCGTCGGCGTCCGCATCTCACCCTCGCTCGCGCTCCTCGACGCCTCACCACCGCTCGACTCCTCGCTCGAATCATCCCCCGACGGATGCACGGGCGCAGAATCGCGCCTTCGCACGAAACTCACCCTCGACGTCCTCGGTCCGTCGTCTCGCCGCGCGCCTCGCGCGCGCTCGCGTCCGCCCCCCTCATCCCCGCGCGTCCCGCTCCCCTCCCCACCGCCGCTCTCCCCCCGCGCGCGCGACAGAGGTTTCATGTACGACGCCTCCCCTCGCGCCCGCGTCTCACGCGCGTCGTCCGGCGACATCCGCGCGCGTCGTCGCCGCGTCCCCGCGCGCTATTTTTACACACCGCCAGCGTGTCTGACACGAACCGTCGTCGCGTTCCCGCGTCGCGCACGTGCGTCGCGCGTCGCCGCTCGCGCGCGCTATCGATGTGAATACACGTCGAACGATCGTTCGTCGACGCGCGGCGCGCGAGCGGCGCTTGAGCGCGTCACAGAGTCGCGTCCCCGAACAGTGCACTTTTTGTCCCCTCGACGTCATTTTCCGACAGTCCCATGGCGTCGAACGACGAACTCAAGCGACACGCCGTCTACCTCCTCGCGTGGTGCGGGGTGATTCGAATCTCCACGTACGCCTTACAGGCAGCGTTCGGGGCGTCGAACGACGCGTGAGGCGAGGGTGAGACGTGAGACGCGGACGATCGATCGAGGAGGGCATTCGATCGATCGAGGCGGTGCGCGCGATGGCGACGACGCAC
>Ga0255781_10004201_pt1 | contig 10968 bp, 10 predicted proteins | sample 101ome_21_FD_179979 | JGI IMG/M metagenome (GOLD analysis project Ga0255781, IMG submission 179979) | Coastal salt marsh microbial communities from the Groves Creek Marsh, Skidaway Island, Georgia - 101413BT metaG (version 2) | ecosystem: Environmental > Aquatic > Marine > Intertidal zone >...
TCTCAACTTCGGCCGGGTAGACGTTTTCGCCACCCGAGATGTACATATCTTTCCAGCGATCGACGATGTAATAAAACCCTTCGTCGTCACGCTTGGCTGCATCGCCCGTACGCAACCAGTCGTCAGCGAACGCCTCGGCCGTTGCGTCGGGCCTGTTCCAATATCCGGGGGTGATGTGCGGTCCACGAACCCAAAGTTCTCCAACTTCATTTGGTCCGGCCTCTTCGCCGTCTTCATTCACGATGCGCGCCTCGGTGTGCAGGAGTTCTTTTCCGGTCGATCCGATCTTGCGCATCGCATCAGCCGGATCGAGGAAGATCGCTCCAGGGCTTGTCTCGGTCATGCCGAAGCCCTGCATGAGTTCGACGCCGCATTCTGCCCAGCGTTCCATGATGGCGAGCGCACACGGGGCGCCACCGACGCCTGCTACTTGAAGCCGCGAAAGATCGGTCGTTTCAAAGTCAGGATGCTGCATCATGAACTGATACGGCGCCGGCACACCAAAGAAGTGCGTGACTTCGTAGGAGGGGTCGCCGATGATGCCAAGTGCTTCGCCGGGTTCAAAGGTTCGAGCAATGACGATCCGTCCACCGGCGTGAAGCACGGGGTTGGAGTAACAGTTGAGCCCTCCGGTGTGGAACAGCGGCAAGATCACGAGCTGCACAGTCTCTGGGGTGATTCGAGCTGGAATGCCTAAGTTGACGCAGTTCCAGAACGTCATGCCGTGCGTAATGATCGCTCCCTTTGGGTGGCCGGTCGTGCCCGAGGTGTACATGATGGTGCTTGGGTCATCATGCTCGACAAGACAGCTCTCGGGAGACGCTCCCGAGGAGACGATTGCTTCGTAGTCATCATCAATTGGAATCAGGGTGGTGACTCCGCATCGAGATGCGAGTTCTTGTGCGGTATCCGCGAATTCGGGCGAGTAAATGAGCACGCTTGGCGTGCAGTCGCCAACGATGAATTCGAGTTCTGGGACCGTCAGTCGCCAGTTCAACAACACAGCAATTGAACCGATACGCATTCCGGCAAATTGGAGGTCGAAATATTCGGGACCGTTGTGTGCCAATAGCGCCACACGATCACCCTTTGTGACCCCGACACTCTGGAGATGCGCAGAAAGCCCATCAATTCGTTGGTGAAGATCGCCATAGGTCAATGTTCGACCTGATTCGAGGTCGACAATCGCTCGTCGAGATGCCCGATTGGCGTTGTGATGAGCGATCCAGTCGTAAGCAGTAATTCGTGCCGGCATGTCGACAGATTACGAACTCAGACCCAACACATCAGAGGCGTGGCCCTTAAGGCGCTTGTAGTCGACCTTTCCATTGGCTGCTCGGCCAATGGTGTCAACTTCGACCACATGCTTTGGCGCTTTATACGCAGCGAGCGTCTGCTTGACGTGCGCAATGAGCTCACCTCCGTCGACGACTGCACCATCATGCGGCTCAACTACGGCCGTGACCGCTTCACCGAATTTTTCATCTGGAACTCCAACTGCGACCGCATCGAGAACAGATGGGTGGGTTTTGAGTGCCTCTTCGACTTCTTCAGGGAACACTTTTTCACCACCGGTATTGATACACACCGAGCCCCGCCCAAGCAGCGTGATCGAACCGTCATCTTCAACGATGGCGAAGTCACCCGGGCACGAGTACCGCTTGCCATCGATGATGAGGAACGTACTCGCAGTTTTTGCTTCGTCTTTGTAGTAGCCGAGTGGTTGACGACCTCCGACCGCAAGCCGACCCTGTGGGCGTCCGCCCGGCGTCAAGATGTTGTTGTCCTCGTCAATCACCACACAATGCTCGCCGAGCTCGAATCGCGCGGTCTTGGCAGTTGAGCCACCACCCGAGGTTGACGTTCCCATGCCGAGAGCCTCCGACGAGGAGAACGCGTCAATGAGCACCATGTTGGGCTGATACTCCAACAACTGCTGTTTCACTTCCTCCGACCACATCACACCGGAGGAGGTAATGCCCAGCAGGCTCGATAGATCCCATTTATCTGGATTCGCGTCGAGGGCTTTCAAGATGGGCTTGCCGAACGCATCACCGACCATTGACATCAAATTGATACCTTCGCTCTCGATCGCATCGAGAAGTTCGGCAGCATCAAAACTGCGACTCTCAAGCGTCACGATGGAGCCTCCCATCGTGAGCACAGAAAGCCCCGGGAAGTTTCCGGTTCCGTGCATTTGCGGGCAGGCCGGACAGAACTTGGGCCCAGGTCCGGGGAATTCAAGATCTGAAACCTCACCATCGTCGGGGATCGGGTTTGCGAGTGCACCTGAGAGCACGACGATGAGATCATCTTGTCGCCACATCACACCCTTCGGCATGCCGGTGGTTCCGCCCGTGTACAACATGTTCAGGTCGTCACCGCTTCTTCCCCAGGCTGGAACAACGCGCGAGGTCCCAGAGTTGGCGACCGTTTCGTATTCGACCGCCCAATCTGGACACGGGCCGCTGCCATCGTCAACCCACAGCCACACTTTGATCTTCGGTAACGAGCCACGGATGGTGTCGATGAGATCGCTGAACGTTCCGTGAAACACAACCGCTCCCGCATCAGCGTTATGCCAGAGATATTTCAGTTCATCGGCGGTGTAGCGATAGTTCGTATTTACTGGCACGTAGGCGGCCTTGAAGGCCGCAAACATTGACTCCATATATTCAGGGCCGTTGTAGAGATACTGAGCTACCGCCTGCTGGCGCTCAAGACCTGCGTCGATGAGGTACTGCGCAATTCCATCTGCTCGTCGATCGACATCACCCCACGTGAGTCGGCGGTCACCGTGAATAAAACAGTCCTCATTCGGAATGTGATCCGCAACGCGCTCCCAGATATCGGCGAAATTCCAGTTCCCCATGTTGCAACCCCCTGGTCTCGGCGACGCCCCCCGACGTCTGTCAACCGATCGCTCGAAGATTACCGCTCTAACATGACTCGGTCGAGATCGAGACGAGGGCGGCGCTCTCCGTACCCCGCCGGGTCGGGTACCCCGACGGTCATCACCATGGTGGAGACCAGTGAACTCCCTGCCAGCATTGCCGCATCGAGACCGGCAGCGTCGTAGCCCAACATTGGCCCACAACCCAATCCGAGAGCACGGATCGCCATCACGAGGTATCCAGATTGCAGCCACGTTTGGTGTCGAGCAGTTGCTTCACGCCGTTCGTCATCGAGGAAGAACTCTCGAGCATTCGCGATGTGAGGAACGACCTCGGAGAGCGTGTCATGAAAGTTTGTGTCTGCGCAGACCACGGTGATGAGCGGCGCTGCCTCAGCCTGTTCGCGGTTTGATCCTCCGAGATGTTCGAGAACTTGGGCCCGCGCGGCATCACTGCGAGCAATGATGAGCCGAAGCGGTTGGATGTTCATCGTCGTCGGGGCCCATTTCATCATCTCGTACAGGGCTTCGATCTGCGCGTCGGTCACCGGTTCGTCGAGAAATGTGCGTGCGGTGTGGGCATTGACGAACAACTGAGCCACGGCGTGATCGGCAAGGGGTGGTGTCATGTTCGACATTGTTGCCGTGGCAGGTGTCAGAGCCGAAGTTGAAGGGAGCGCAACATTGTGCGGTCGGCGGCTCTCCTACTCGCACGACAAACCTTTCGCCTGCTACAACGACACTGTGCCGCTCATCTCATTTCCGCAACGTTTATCTGATCTCGCTGACGTATTGCCCGGTCGACCTGCGGTCGTCTGCAACGGAACGTCAATATCTCGGTCTGAACTCGAACGAGCCGGCAATCGTCTTGCGAGGGATCTTGCCGACCGTGGAGTAGGTCACGGCGACTTTGTCACGGTGGCGCTTCCAAACTCAATCGATTGGTTTGTGACCTACGTCGCCGTGTGGAAGTTGGGCGCGACGCCTCAACCGGTGTCGGCAAAACTGCCGCCACGAGAACTCGCCGCCATTGTCGAACTCGCCTCACCGAAAGTTGTCGTTGGCGTTGAGCCTGGCAGCGACATGGCCGCATTACTTCCGGAGGGCGTGCAGTGCTTGGGGAAGGGGTATGAACCATCTGCGGAGTACTCAGATGAGCCGCTTCCCGACGCCACTTCTCCTGCGTGGAAAGCGCCAACATCGGGCGGTTCAACCGGGCGACCGAAACTCATCGTTTCGGGTGATCCTGCGATTGTTGATACCGATGCAGATCCGGCAATGTTGATGAGTCATGACGGCTGTCTCGTCATGCCCGGACCGCTGTATCACAATGGTCCTGCGGTGTGGGCGTGTCAGGCGCTGCTCTGTGGTTCAACGGTCGTGCTACTCGAACGATTTGATGCCGAAGCCACGCTCGCCGCTATTGAAGATCACCGTGCAGATGTCGTCTACATGGTGCCGACGATGATGAAGCGCGTCCTTCGTCTCGATGACGAGGTTCGCTTCAACTACGACCTTTCAAGTCTGAGAGTGGTCTGGCACCTTGCGGAGCCGTGCCCTCAGTGGCTGAAGCAGGCTTGGATTGACTGGCTTGGCCCTGAACGCATCGTCGAGTTGTACGCCGGCACCGAAGCGCAGGCGGTGACGATCATCACTGGCACCGAATGGCTCGAGCATCGCGGCTCGGTTGGTCGCGTCGACCAAGGCGAAATCAAGGTGTGCGACCCCGATGGCAACGAATTGCCCGCAGGTGAGCAAGGCGAGGTGTGGATGCGGCCAACCAATCGAGACACCCCGACGTACGTGTATCTCGGTGCTGAAGCAAAGCAACTCGATGGCGGTTGGGAGTCACTTGGTGATCTCGGATGGTTCGACGAAGACGGCTACCTCTATCTCGGCGACCGTCTCGCCGACATGATTCTGACCGGAGGGTCAAACGTGTATCCGGCAGAGGTCGAGTCGGTACTGCAGGAGCACCCCGACGTGAGATCAGTGGTGGTTATTGGCTTACCCGATGATGACCGAGGGAGTTCTGTCCACGCGATCGTTGAGGCCGACCCGAACGTGTTGAGTACTGAAGATTTGCTCACATTCGCTGCAGAACGTCTCGCAAAATATAAGTTGCCGCGGTCGGTCGAATACGTCGACGAGCCTCTTCGAGATGACGCAGGAAAGGTGCGGCGAAACGCTCTACGAGCCGATCGCACTTCCTAACCGGGTCGGCGCCTGCTTCGCTCAACGCAAAAGACTCGTGTCGCAGCGACGGTCACGTGACGTGAAGAGAGACGCCTTCACCCCGTTTACGAAGTCTGATCGACGTCGTACGCTTCCGTTGTGCCAAATGCTGTCCCCGACCTACTCCGTGGCGCCTGGAAACGGGTCTCAATCGTGAACGACGATGGCACCAGCGACACTGACTCGCTCGTCGTGTGGCTGCAACTTGATTCAACGATGGTCGATGTTCGGATTCCGGTCGACAGCGACGACCCGTTCACGTGCGAGGCCAGTACCGGCTACACCACCTGCACCTCGATCGAGACGGGTTGTGACGGCATTCGACGAGCGACCGCAGAGTGGCACACCCGTGGGCATGACGACATCGCTATCCATCCGATATCAGCGTTTCCTGAGCCGGGCCTCCTGGAGTGGAACGAGGATGGTTCGGTCATGATTGAGCGGGCGCCAAGTGGTGCCTACGTTGAGGAATGGCACCGCTTACCCGGGTCGACAGAGCGCCTCATCGAGCATCGAACTGATGTCGGTCACCGGGTGTATGTAGCCGGCGATCTCGCAGTGGTGGTGAACGATGATCGCAGTGAGACCACATCTCCATTCGATGTCGAGTTTGCAATCTGCGAACCGGTTCGCAATGAATCAACATGGCGAATTGTGGCGTCGACTCTGCCCGGTCGAATTGGAGAGGATGTGCATGTCGGTATTTGATGAGCTTCAGGCGCACTCTGCGCTTTCGTTCGAGCAGGCGCGAATGTTGCCCCTTGAGGCGTACTCGTCAGAGGCGGTTCTCGATGCCGAACTCGCAACGGTGTTCGCTGGCGATTGGCAGTGTGTCGCTCGGACGGCCGACCTGAGTGAGGTGGGCGACTATGTCTGTGCAGATCTGCCGGTCGTCGGCGGCGGCGTGCGGTCGATTGTGGTCATTCGCGGCGAGGTCTCAATCAGGGCCTTCGACAATGTCTGCGTCCATCGTGGCGCGCAACTGCTCACAGGCTGCGGCAACGAAACTCGTATCACCTGTCCGTATCACGCCTGGGCGTATCGTCACGACGGTTCGCTGATTGGCGGCCCCTACATGGCGGAGAGCACCGAGGCTGACGGTGCTCCCTTTAACCCCGACCGCCACCGTTTGCCTGAGATTCGGCTCGAGGTGTGGAACGGTTTCGTATTCGTCAATCTTGACCCGGATGCCGGCTCACTCGGGCCCCGCCTCGCTGACCTTCACGACATTGTCGGGAGGTTCGCCATGGAGAGCTATGTGACCGTGCGCGATGAGGTCGACGTGTGGCCCACCAACTGGAAACTCCTCGTCGAGAACTTCATGGACGCGTATCACGTGTTCAAGGTGCACAAGGAGAGCTTTGGTGCCAATGACGACAACACGGCGAACACCGAGATGTACCCCGGAACGCTCGACTGGGCCCACCATCGAGTAGTGGAGGCCGATGGCCCCGACCTCACCGCCGACGGCGACGACCGCCTTGATGGTGAGTGGCGCCGCACGATTGTGCTCGCAGCGATTTTTCCGGGTTTCGTGATCCAACTTCAGCCGGATTGGCTGTGGTTTCTCATGATTACACCGATGGGTACCGATCAGGTTCGTATCGCCTGGCAGGTCGCTGTAGCTCCGACAACGCTTGCCGCAGCTGACGACCCTGATGCGCTTATCGCCGACATCAGCGCTCTCATCGACCAGGTCAACCGCGAGGATCACCCTGTGGTCGCCGGGATCCGCCGAAGTGTCGACCGACCACAGTTCGATCGGGCACCGCTGTCGTACCTCGAACGCAACGTCTTTGACTTCGACCGCTACCTGACCACCCGCCTCAGCAGGTGAGCGTCACGTCTGACGGCTGATCATCATGGTGCAAGGCCCAACCTCCAAGGGGTCAGGGCGACGGTGCCCGGGGCGGGACTTGAACCCGCACGGCTCTTTCGAGCCAGGGGGGTTTAAGCCCCCCGTGTCTGCCAATTCCACCACCCGGGCAACACCTCCACGATAGACCGGTGCGGCCACATCGCGACCTACGCAACGCGTCGGTCTGTGGTGGTGCTTACAGCGCACAACGGCTCAAGTTCTGCCCACAATGCGGCGCGAACACGATCGGCTTCAGGTGACATGAGCGAGTGGACCGCGACAGCCCCCTCTACAAGGTCGGCGACCACAGCCGGCCAAGGACGATCTTTCACCCTCACCGCAACAACTGCAGAGGCGCCAGCACCCTCGCCGGTACGCCGACGGATTGAGCGATCGACGCCCACAATTCTCGGTGGTGATCGAAATACCGGTGCCGAGAACCCCATTCGCTGCAATGTTGCTCCGATCACGCGAACTGCACTTGCAAAGTCAAGGGCAGTGGAGCGATCGGAAGAATGGGCTGACGACATCAGAACTACTCTGCCTGAAGGGTGTCACAGCCACTCGCTAACGTCGTTCTCGTGGACAACGAGCAGACGTCGAGTCGCCTCAACCCAACTCAGGAGCGCACGCTCGGTCTTCTTCGCCGCCCCTCCGAACCAGTGGTATTCGATCGCGATCAGATTTCTTCATTTATCTCCGACTTCAGCGATGCATTCGATCACCTCACCGCCCGAGTCACCGCACTCGAGACCACACTGTTCATCAGCAAAGGCATGCTCACCTCGGTGCTCGGCTGCGAGGAGCACTTCCAAGAAAAAGAAGAGTTCAGGTGGAATGTCCCCACCGCGATCGGCACCGTTGCCCACCGCGCAATCGAACTGCTCACGGGCTGGCGGGGAGCCCCTTATCCGGCAACTCTCGTCGACGAGTCGATTGCACGACTTGGCGAAAAGCCAAACAGTCTCGGCGATTTCTTGAATGCAATGACCGAAGGCGACCGCGCCGATCTTCGAAACGCGGCCACTGACCGGGTCGTGAAGTTCACCGAGAGTTTCCCTCCCCTGCAACAAAGTTTTATTCCGGTTGCCGAGTCATCGATCCGCTGGCCAGAAACTGGTCCGATTGTTCTCGGCGGAAAAAGTGATCTCACGCTCGGCCGTGCTGAACACGGTGAAAGTCGAAAAGTCATCATCGATCTCAAAACCGGAGGGGCTTGGCCGAACCACATGGACGAACTCCGCTTTTATGCCTTGCTTGAGACCTTGCGAACTGGCATACCTCCCCGGCTCATCGCAGGTTTCTATCTCGATGCTGGCCGTGCCGTCCCCGAAGAGGTCACCATTGAGACGCTCGGTTCAGCGATGCGGCGAACCCTCGACGGTATCGGCCGGGCCGTCGAACTCTTAGAGGGTCGCTCTGCCGTTCGACGACCGCAATCATCTTGCCGATGGTGTCCTCTCGCCAGCGATTGTGTTGACGGCACCACATGGCTTGAAGAGCAATCAGCTGACCGAGATTGATCGCACACGAATTACGTGCCGAGAGGGTCGCCTCAGGAGTGTGGTTATGAGATCACTCTCACAGTTGCACCAAAATCGAGATGGTCCCAGATCAACACTGCGTCGTCAGGCAGCGCCCGAATACAGCCACTGGTATCTCCACGAAGTTCGGAGGTCCCGACCGAGTCGAGCGGTTGCACGTACTCCCCACTCGGGTAGATCGGAACCGAGTGGAATCCCACCCGAGCACCTTGGAATTTGCCGTAGGTAAAGACCACGAAATGTGACATCTCCGAATATGAGCCGGTCAAGATTGACGACGCCTCGCGGCTGCGTTCAACGACCTCGTAGTCGCCCGGATCAGGCTGATCCCACGCCGTCGTCACCGGGAACACATAAGAAATCGCGCCGCCAGCGCACAGCCACGCCCGTTGATACTCGCGGTCGATTACTGCGCCATCGCCGAGACCCTCACAGGTCGATTCATCAGGATCTGGGGGTGGTGGTTCGAGCCATAACTGCAGCAACTCGAGGGTCTGTTGACCAGCAATTCCGTCAATGAGTATCCCGAGCTTGGGGTCATGGTTCGCCTGAAACGTCCTCACCGCGATGCGCGTCTGTTCATCGAACTCCGCGTCTGCAGTTTGCGTGAGCCACCCGCGATCTATGAGATGACGCTCAAGACAACGAACTTCTTCTGAGTTCACACCGATTTTAAGGACTGATGACACAGTGCAGTCACCGGCAACGACAGGTACTGTTGTCGTCGTAGTCGAGACGGCGGTCGACGTTGTCGTCGGAGCCAATGTCGTCGTTGAGGTCGCTTCGATCTCAACCACCGTGGTTGAAACACCCACGGCAGCCGGCGACCCTGAACAGCCACTAACTGCGACCACACCAGCCACGAGCAACAACAACGGTGTTCGCATAGTGATGAAACGTAATCGCCCTGATGGTTGCGATTCCATCATCTCGGCGGCGAGCACAAAAAGTCACGGGGTCATCAAGGCAACGGGAATACCAAGTCCGGCACTGGCCTTCACCGTCGAAATCCTGCGACCCGGCTGCACGGCATCTTTGGGTTCACTCACAAGATCACCCGCCGCTTGGACAAGGTCGTCAAATGACGGTGTGGCAATGACCAGCCCCCATAGCGACGTGCGCGAAACATCAGCTCGTTCAACGACTTCAAGGATGACACCACCTTCGCCGACTCGATGGAATCCTTGACGGATTTCTCCGACCTCTCGCACTCGCTTTAGTGGGCACCCGGTCACTTCTGTCACCGCTTCGCACGTGCGGTCAAGATTGTTGGTCATCAACACGACGTGATCGATCAGAGAATCGGATGACTCGAGAGCGTCCGGGATCGAAATAAATTCGGCGCATTCGATGCCGTCAAGATCAGCTCCTGACTGAACGCCGTCAAATGCAATTTCTAACGCTCCCGACGGCAACTCTTCCAACGGCCAGACCAAAGCGGCATTCGCCGTGGAGGCCAAAGATCCGGCTGGCGAGCCTTGAGGTGATAGCCCAGCGAGACCCCACGGAGAAGGGGAACCGCCGATAAAAAGTTGAACAGGCTTCACCGAAGCGCGTCAGCCACGACCCATGTTGGGTCGCTTCCCATGGTTCGCTTTTGAGCGACGCAGGCGAGCTTTGCGCTTCTTCGTCTTCTTTGACATAGGGACAAAACTCTACGGCTGATCACGAGATCTCCCACCCTCCTTCAAAGCAAACCGCCCAAGACCACCAACTCCTGTCGAATCGCCGTGAGGTAGTTCAACGCAAATTCCATAGATGTTTGGAATGAAATGAGAGATGTTGGAATGAAATGAGCAGAGCAGGTGTTGGCATAGATGGCTTCTCACATCAGCCGAACGGAGTACTTATGTCGACAACTAACCTCACCCTCGACTCATTTGAGTCAACGGTCACCGCCGAGGGCATCACCATTGTCGACTTTTGGGCTGAATGGTGCGGTCCTTGCAAGATGTTTGGACCAATCTTTGAAGAGGTCTCTGACGCAAACCCTGATGTCACATTTGCGAAAGTAGATACCGAGGCCGAACAGCAACTTGCGGGCTCACTCGGCATCATGTCGATACCGACCGTCATGATCTTCAGAGACGGCATACAACTCTTCGCTCAGCCCGGAGCGCTCCCGAAAGGAGCCCTTGAAGACCTGCTTGGTCAGGTCCGCAATCTCGATATGGACGATATTCGTGCGCAACTTGCCGAGGAGAACGACTCACCCAGCGAGTAAAAGAGCGACAAAGATCTGGCGAGGTTCCCCCACCTCGCCCGGTGTCAAATCCCCCCACAGACACCGAATCGACGCCCGGGACGAGCAACCCCCCCGCTTGTCCCGGGCGTTGCAGTTTTCAGCGGTTAAATGATCGAGCGATAGCGTCTGACACTCATGGAACGTTTCGGTCTCGTCGGTCTGCCTAATGCAGGCAAAAGTTCTCTCTACAACG
>Ga0255781_10004202_pt1 | contig 10967 bp, 16 predicted proteins | sample 101ome_21_FD_179979 | JGI IMG/M metagenome (GOLD analysis project Ga0255781, IMG submission 179979) | Coastal salt marsh microbial communities from the Groves Creek Marsh, Skidaway Island, Georgia - 101413BT metaG (version 2) | ecosystem: Environmental > Aquatic > Marine > Intertidal zone >...
TGGCTGTATTGGCTATGCTTACCAGAGCCTCAAACGGCCTTACCCTTGCAAATGTAGCAACAACCGTATTAACAGCCGTCACAGATGCCGAAACTTGTCTTATACGCCCAGCGGAGGTGGACTGAGTGACAGCAATATCTACTGCGGCTTGTGCCTGATGAAGTTTATCTACCGTTAGAGTTGCAGAAGCAGTAACAGCCGCTGTCGCTGTTGCGGCGGCTGTGTGCAGGGTTAAGTTATCCAGATTATCCATGACGCCATAAACGTCAAGATTATCTAAAAGACCCCAAGCATCTAATTGGTCTAGGGTAGCCATTCGTTAGCCTTATGCGGCAGTTATGTCCATATCACCAGCGGCAATGCGAAGAATGTCGCCAGTGTCTACAAATTTAGAAGCTGTCAGAGCGCCATGAATAAGCAGGTTGCCGCTTGTGCTTGCATCGAACAGACCAAAGTGGCTAACAGTACCCCATGAGCCTGTAGCGGCTGGGAAATCAACTGCACCGCTGTTGTCTGCTGTACCAGATGCCGCCGCATTAAAAGCAATGCTCTGACGGGCGTAACCTGAGCCAGAAAGCTCCACGCCTGAGTTGTCATCGTTAAAAGAGCCTGTGGATAGGCCAACATATACCGCTGTCGGCATAGTGTAAGCACCAGTGCCTAAAATATGGTCGAGAATTTCATTCTCTAAATAATCTGACATCGCAGACATATTATCTCTCCGCTACTGCATTTTGTTGTGAGTAAGATGATTTGATTTGCAGAGAACCAGTGCCATAGTGGCTTCTTTGCTCGTCCACCTTTATTTCCTCAAGGATTCGGGTAAACTTCTGGTCGTACTGCGCGGCTCTAGCCTCATCAAGAAGGTATGAGTAACCTTCCGACAAAGCACCGTATAAGTATAAATCAGGGCTTCTCAAGAACAGCGTTGGCGTCACTGTCGCGCTCAGAGAGGGCAGTGAACCTATGTAAACAATCTCTGCTGTGTATGCCGCATCAGGGATAGGCCGCAACTTCATTTCCAGCCCGACTATGCTGTATCCTTCCGGCTTGCCCTGTCCATTAGATGAATACTGGCTGTCCAAACCTGATGGGCTAAAATAAGCCAATACCTTAGTCGGTGAGGTGTTCAGCTTTACTTCACGCACCTCGCGCAAATCTGTCGGCAACAAAATATATTCATCGCCCGCAGTAAGTGTGGCCTGAGAGCGCTTCTCCTGCTCTCGTGTCTCCAACTCACGGCTCATACGCGATTCCGCCAACTGAATGAACTCAGGTATCTGAAGTGTTAAATCAGAACGAGCCATAAAATTGGCGATAGATGTCTGCAAGTCTGAATAGCTAGTAATGCTCATAAATAACCGCCGCCTGTTCTAAACACTCTGTTTTCGTTGCTGTTCAGCCACCTTTTCCATGCCTTCGGATTATCAGCAGGTCTGCCAAACTTTTGCACCAGCTCATTATACAATACATTCGGGATTTCCGCCACATGAGCCATGTGCTTCTGTGTGCCTGTCATTTGCCCATAGCGCCAATCGTCTGCCATGTGCTTGTTGAGCTTTATCAGATTCTCAAAGTTCTGCTTCTGCTCGATGTGCGTAGAGCCATCACTGTTCTGGTGCATAAAAACGTCAGTGCCAGTAATCGGGTCGTGCTTTAATAATCTTTTCATATAATCCCCCTGAAAGGACGAGAAGGGCGTTGCCGCCCCTCTCTATGTTTTCAATTCTTATGAACCGTCAAGGTCAAGAATCATGCTGTGTGCCTTCGGTGCTTGCACCTTCAATGCCCACTCAGTGATGAGTTGCATTTTCTCAGCGTCACCTGTCGCGGCGATTTCCTTCTCAGCGAAGTTACGTCCGTTCAGGGTTGCGATTGACGCAAAGTCTGGGTCAAGCAGGAAGATACGGTCATTGCTCAAGAAGCGTGAAGGAGCAACATCCAATGTGCCGAAGTCAGTCAGGAACACAGAAGTCGAACCAACGTATGTTGTTGCCTTTGCCTGTGTCATGTTGACATCGTTGCTTACCAGATTGCCAGAAGCTGACAGGTCTGAGAAGTTAGCGCGGTTAGTTGCAGATGCAACCAACAGCTTTGGATTACCGCCATCTTCCCAAGCATCCTGCATCCCATCTTCAATGAGAGCAAGTGTCAGTGAACGGTCAGTACCTGCACCAACAACGCCTGTACCAGTACCAGCGGAGAAAGTACCGCCAGCGCCCAGTGAGCCGTTTGTAATCCATGTTGACAGTGATGCTGACTTACGTGGGTCAGAACCAGACTGAGCTTGGTCTGTGTCACCGATTGACTTTTCGATATCGCGACGCATCTCCAAAGATTTTAAAACGCGCTGATAAGCCAGTTCACGGTCACGGCCTGCTTTGTCAACAACGTCCAGAGTGCCAGACACTGCAACAGCTTTTACTGAAATCTGGTGGTAGTTACCCAGACGTACAGTTGCTGTAGGTGTGCCGAATGAGGCATCTGCACCTTCAGTTGCGAAGTTGGAGTTTGACGCCGCCGCCAATTCCTGAACTTGCCACTCGACAAAAATGCCGTTTGAGGTTTCCTTCTTCAGTGCGCTGAAGATAGGGGTTTCATCGGGGTCAATCCGATAGATGACATCTGCAAGTTGCTCGCGCTCACCTACAGCGGTCTGGGTGGTATGTGTAGCCATTTTTTAAGTTCCTTCTATTAGCTAGTTACCCATTAAGTAATTGACAGCCGCATCTACAGAACGCTCATTATTGAGCCTTTGCAGAGACTGCCGCCGTTGACGACTTGCGACTTGAGCCTTTGTCTTGGGTTGCCCAGCTTTAGCCATTCTTGGAGCTTTACTTGCCTTCTTCTTAGCGGCAGGTTTCTTCTCCTGAAGATTGTCCCACTGCCAAGCCTTGTGCAGTATTTCAATAGCTCGCGCATCTGTTGCGTTTGCTAATTCTTGCTCTGAAAATCCCCGTCGCTGGGCGTACTTGATTACCTCAAGACGTTCCTTTGAACGTGTATCTTCATCGCGCCACTGAGGGATGCGTTCCAGCATTTCTTCCCTCTGTGCGGCAAGATGCTTCTGCATCTGTGCCTGTTGCTCTTGAGCCTGCTGTTGAGCTATAGCCTGTCTCTCTGCTTCCACCTGACGAGCCTGTTCTTTTTGCTGGTCAAGTTTTGTCTTGTACAGGAACAACTCCTCAGCCGAATACTCTTTTGCTAAAGCATCCCAGTCAGGTTCGGCATCGCCGAGTATCTGCTGGTTATACTGAGACAACTGTTCAAGTTGCTGGGCGTAGGCATCCCTCATCTGAGCAACTTGTTGCGCTTCAGCTTCAAACGCCTTCCGTTGTTCAGCGAGTTCTTGACTACGCTTTGTGTAAACTTGCTGTCGAGAATAACCCTTTTGGAGTTCTTCGAGGGTGACCTGCGTTTCTTCACCGTCAACGGCTACTGTGTAGACAGGTTCTTCTTCAAACTCTTCAGAACTATCATCTTCATCAAGTTCTTCGACTTCATCAGCATCATCCTCAGATTCATAGAATGAGGGTTCTTCTTCAAGAGTGTCCTCTTCAATGACTTCGGCCTCTGCCTCCATCGGTTGAGCGGTATCTTCTACCTGCTCTAGCCGCCCTTCGCTTTCCGTGTCCTTAACGGGTGGAGTTGCTAATAGGCTATTCATTGCTTCGTTAATTGATAAATTTCCAGTCTCTTGCGAGGTATTGGACATAACTATCTACCTTTTCTCAAATTTTATGCGGTTTTGCAACTCATCTAGTTGCGCTTTCGCCAGTTTGCCATCCGTGACCACCCCTTCGAGATAACCTCTAAGGGCTGACAAGTTCTGACATAACATATACAGCCGTTCACGATTCTGTGAATCTTCCACAGAACTGCTTTTCCACGCCTGTATAAAGTCTGTTTCAAGTTGATTAAATGCTTCTTGTAGTAATTCATTTCGTAATAATGCCGCCGCTTTTTCGCCGCGCTCCATGCTTTCCCTGACTTTACCTTCGTTCATATCAACGTGTATCCTGAAACATCATAAGGGTCTTGGAACATTCCGACATTTACTGGGCGTCTGAACGCTTCATTTAACGCACTATATTGACTAGGGTCAAAACCTGCCAACAATCCGCCATAAGTGGTTGGTGCAATGTCCAGCAAGCCTGTCCGCAGAAAGCGTCCTTCTTCTGGGTAATACCCGCCCTCTGGGTAAATGTAATCTTTTGGAATCATAGACCTGTCGCGCTGTTTGCGACGTGCTTGAGCAAGCATCACCTCTGGAGCAACAGAGCCATCACCTTCGCCCATTGGCATATCTCCAGCCACAGACTTGGAGCGATAAACACCTGTTTCTGGGTCATATTGAGAACCACCAAGTGTCGGGTCGAAGCCACCTCTGCCGAAATATGTATCAACATTGTAGCCCATCTTTTGCATCAGAGGGTTCTTTGACATCACACCAACAATCTGGCCTGTAGGGTCGTAAACAGGAGTTCCACCTTCGGCAACCCTATTAAGAACACCTTGAGCCACATTAGAGCCGAGCTTGTTTAAAGCCGCAGTGGCAAAACCAACATCAGGCAATGGCTGTTCATAGATTCTTTTATACAACTGCATAGCGGCTGGAAGTCCAGCTCCATACCCTGCTGTAACTTCTTCAGCACCAGCTTGAGCGCGAATAGCCGCATCAATTCTTTGCTGTGCCTCTTGTCTGCCAGCTTCCGTAGATAGGTTTTGCTCACTATCTTCTGCCGCAATAATATCAGCCAAAACATCCGCAGAAACACCAATGCGGTCAGCCATTCCCGCAGTGCCGCCTGTTCCAGCGTAAGTAGCTTCGCCAGTTCTTGGGTCGCCTATATCACTTGTTGTACCGCCGCCTAAGCCCATCTCTTTACCCTCTCGGTAGGTTGGTTGATATCTCTGCGTCAGTGTAAGCCTTGAGCTGTCTCAGCTCTGCCTCTGCCGCTAATTCCTGTCTGCGAAGCTCTAGCTCCATCTGCATCTTTTCGCGCTCTAGCTCGATTTCCATCATCATCTTCTCGCGCTTCAAAGCTATTTCTGCTTGCAACTCTGCCTGCGCTATCTGGTCTTGCTGTGGCGGCTGTTGAGCCATCTGCTGTTCCATCATAGCAATTTGCTCTGGGCTATTAAAGAACTGGTCAGCATCCTTAAACCCGCCAATCTCAGCAATACTCCGAAGGGTGTTCACATATTGCGACATGGTGACTACAGGATTGTTCGCACCTAACTGCATCATTATTTGCTCTTGCTTGCCAGCAATCTGCGTAAGGAAAGCAATCTTTTGCTCGTCATCAGCCGTACCCAAGCCAACCTGAACCACAACGTCAAACTCGCTATGCCACTCTCTAGGGTCAATCGGAACAAAGTTATTACGAAGGCGAATAATGCGCGGTTTCTGGTCATATTTAGTCACCAAATGCAGGATGCCTCGGAACAAGTCCTTAACACCAGTTTCAGCCATAGTCCGTGCGTAACTCTCCAGCTTTACCTGTGCGCCACGAACTGTCGCGCTGATAGCTGAGGCTGTAGTGCTTTGAAGGGCGTTAGCATCAAGACCTTGAGAAGCCTTGCTCATGCCTGTGCGCTGTTCTTTCAGATTGTCGATGTAGTCCATCAAAGGCCGGACTTCACCGCCTACGGGTGTGCCAGTAATGGGCTGTATCATGCCCTGCTGACGCATACGGATAATACCGCCAGCAGTCCCGTCCAACACGTCGTCGATGTTTACCATCCCCTCAACAATACCCATTCTGGGCAGAGTGCTTGTATATACACTGTCGAGGTACTGCCGGAGCAGGGTGGACTTGATAACCTGCAAATCCTCGGTCATGTCATAGATAGACCGCCCGATAAGTCTGTGAGGCATCATAATCGGAGTGACTACAGCAAATGGCACATGGTCAAACGGCTCATTGTGCAGTATCTCGTCACCGCCCTCGCCAATAGCGCAAATACGACGAAGCTCTGCAATGCCATCTCCGTCATAGTCCACCTTCATCACGCACTCGTAATAAACGACTTCAGCCAAAGCTGGGTCTGCGGCATCAATGCCTGTATTTGCTTCTAGGTCTTGAAAACGATTGGCTCTCTCCTCATCTACATCTAAGCTGTAAGAGCCAGCGTATTTTTCCACCAAGTCACGGTCATAGCCCATAGCAACCAAATCGCTGACTGTCATCACAGTGCGGTGGGCAACAAAGTGAGCATCTTCTAAGCTGGTAGCGCGACGGTTTACCAAGAACTCCTCTGGCGGCACGTTCTCGATTTTAATCTTGCCCTTGCTTTCCTTTACCCGAACCTTGAGGTTATAGGACATATCCATTGGCATCATTTCGCCAGTTTCTTCATCCTCAGCGTAAGTCTCGGCCTGTTCCTCAATTACTCCGATAACTTCCATATCAGGGTTGCTAAGAAGGGCGGCAAGCTCAGTCTCATTCAGGTTTTCGTATTCTTCCTCGCGGACATCTTCTTGCTCGTCATAGTAATACTTGACCACGCCCAGACGGAACATCAAAGCATCCTTGAACCAGTTGTACAGGATTTTGTATCCCTGATTGTCGTGGTTTATGACGTAATTCACATAATCGGAAATCTGCTCTGCGCGTTCTGCATCCTCGGCAGTCCGTGCATTGAAGCGCACATATTTGTCATTGGCTGTAAACACTCGCATAAGGTTGGGCATGATAGCCTCAATGGTGTCTGACACCTCGGTGCTGACAACTTGGGAGCGCCCCTCGACTTCATTGCCCATAGGTTCGCCAAGATAGAAATCCATAGCGCGAATACGCTCTTGACTGAACTCTTGGTCGAAGTGGTTCAGGCTGTCGCGTATCTCGGACGTGACGATGCTATTAAGCTGATACTCGTCCATTTGCTCTGGCATTTTTCTTTCCTTTTGGCTTTGCCTTCTTGCCGTGCAGACATTTAGTCTGTGCGTCACACATCTTTCGAGAGACGCATCCAGAGCATCTCTCGTATGTTTCTGCCACCTCTTCTACCTGCCTTACACGAGGCAAGCGTGGCCTTCTCATTACCCGAACTACCTGCATCAGTCTGTGGAGTAGTTCCCTGTCACACCCTTGTAAACTTTCTTTGGACGGCGCTTAGGGGTCGGAATGTTAGGAACCATCTGGCCACCCTCTTCACGGTACATACTTTTATTGATTGCCGCTTCGTTTTTCATCCCAATATTTGGGCGTAAAATAGGTGTCGCAATGTTTACCTTCTTGCCTTTGCCGTAGTTCATTTCTTAGCCGCCTTTTTCTTGCCAAATTTAATCTTGCCTGTCATGCCTATACCACTGCTTGTAATTACAGGATGAGGTACAGGCTCTGGTAATGTAACAGATTCCGCGCCCTTTTTATACATTATACAGCGTTGCTGTGGCTTGCAACGATGCGGGTATGGGCAATGTTCACAAGTATTCATGTCTTTTTCCTTTTCTTCTTTGCTTTTCTTGCAACGTCTAGGGCTATGGCTGTGGCCTGTTTCCGGCTCTTGCCAGCCTTCATTTCTGCCGCAATGTTCTTCGATATTGATGCTTGGCTATAGCCCTGAATCAGAGGCATTAGTATATCCCCGCCTTTAATAATTCATCGCCGTCCATACCTTCCAGCAACAAAGACATTCTATCCACCATCTCTTGGTCAACAACTTGATACGGCATAGTTGAGCGATAACTAGGTTGTATAGCAGATGATTGCAACGGCTTGCCGGAGGCGCTTACTGTTTTGCCCTCAGCCTCAAGTTGTTTCTCAAAGTCTCTGTAAACTTGATGAGTTGATAAAGGACGCTCAAACTGCATTGGCATTTGCTCATTCAGCTTTCCTATAGCATGGCTATAGCTGGCGTGAGGAATATCTGGATTGGCGATTGCTCCCCGCGCTACATCAATAGGCTGGAATGACATACCCGTGTGGAAGGTAGGCACTTCTATCTGAGCTGGCTCAGTCAAAGCAAATCTCGACTTGCTAACGGCTGGGAAGCCTAAGTCTTTATATTTCTTTGTGTCCATCTGCTTGGCAAAAGCATCGCGCATAGAACCAGCAGGCAGATTTGCCAAATACTCTCTCAACTTTGGCGAGGTTACGCCCACATAATCTTTTGCCAGCTTCCTGAATAGAGCCTCTTTAGCAGTGTTATTTTTGCCTTTTGCTACCTCTGCCTTGCCCAGCAAATAATCACGGAACTCATCATCAAATTCTTTCGCGCCCTTTTTGGTTATGGGGGCGTTCTTTATCAGCTCTGCAAGTGCGCTCGAACCCATCTCCGAAAAGTCTACCGCACCCCTGCCCATTGTTGAGTGGGCTAAAACGACATCGCTAAGGCCAGTTTCCTCTTGAGCTTGCTTTGCTCTGTTAAGGAGGCTTGTGACAACGCTCTCGCCGGATGCCCATGCGTCTGGAGTGGCAAGCTGATAATCCCTACCGCCCAGCATCACTACAGGCTCATCGAACTTAACGTCATCAATGCCACGAAGCAGGCCAGTGCCAGTTCTATCACCAGCACCAAAAAGCAATATTTTGTTTTGCAAATCTTCCGGCCTGATGGTCATTCTTTGCCCCAGCAAGCCGATTGGCTCAATATCAACATCCATCTGCGATAAGGGAACGTCAGCAGTGACCTTGCCGAAAAACAGCGGGTCAATATCTTTTCTTGTTAGTCTGCCGCCAGCCATGCCAAGCATGGCCTGACCAGCTTCACCTGCCGCCATTCTGGCAGGTAGTCCGGCAACCATGCCAGTGCCTGTCAAATCCATCGCGGCTCTTTGCGATACATCTTGCAGGCGGCTCATCCCGACAGGACGGCCTGAACGAATATCACCCATCACGTTACCTACGTCAGACAGAGTGCCGAGAACAGGGTCGATAATTACATTTCTGAGAGAACCAGCTAAAGCGCCAAAGCCCTCATCCAACCCGTACTGGACTGGCTCATCCATCAGGATGTTACCATAGCCCACACCTTGCGGCTGAAAATCACTGAGCAGACTTTGCGCCATTATGCCTTCTTCCTTTTCTTGCCGCTGGCTGTTGTTGACCACTTAACACGTTTGCGCCCTGTTTTCTTGGACGCTTCCTTTTTGCTTATCTTGCTTGCAACAGCTTTAGGGCGGCAAGCCGGATAACCCCGCTTCTCACCCTTCCTGCGCCCGCATGGCTCGCCCGTCTTAACGTCAACCCACTTCTCGCCAAACCATTTTCCAAGACCAGCTTGTGCAGGCATTACGCTTTCCTTACGCGATTATCCGAGCCGCTCCATTTGCCGCCCTTGTCTTTGTACCACTTCGCCGCATAAGCATTAGCGTAAGCCGAGGGGTAAACCTTGTACTTACGCTTTGCCGCCGCTTTGGCTTTAGCCCATAAAGCTGGGTCTTTTGGCTTGCTACTTTTTGCTGGCATATTTGCCACACATAGTCTTAGACTTGCCGCCTTTTTTGCCCATCTGCTCTTTCATGCCCTTAGCGCTTTTTGTGCCGTATGCCATTACCCTATCCTCAAATTGCCATCTACCAGTGAACACTTGTCTGCCATCATATCAGATTTATGCACAGCAAAAAAGTTCCCACCGAAAGGATATACGTCATATCCCATAGTTACTAACTTTTCACGCATTTTTTCTTTGTCAATCTTGATAATCTCTATCAGCATCTGAGGCTTAAACTTTTCAATTAAACCATTGCCGCCTGCCAATGCCTCAAACTCCATGCCCTCGACATCTATCTTGATAAAATCAACTCTCTGCAAGGGAAGCGCATCTAGCACAACCTGCTCCACCTTTGTTGTGGTCGTCAAAGCCTGACCAATGTTTTCGCTACGGTCATGCTGTTTAATCTCCATAGAGCCGAAGCTGGAGGGCTTGAAATAGTTTGGCTTGGGCATATCTATGAGCTTGTTTTCATCGCCAACAGCAGAATTATATGCGCTGACGTTAAAGCAGTTGTTCAGAGCGATATTTCCGCACAAGGCATAGTAAACATATTCCTGCGGCTCAAACGCAACCACAGAGCCTTTGCCAAAAAGCATTTTAGCCCACTCAATCGTGTGAACTCCGATATTTGCCCCACAGTCTATTGCCACAGCGCCCTTGCCATAATTAGCTAGGCGTTGCTCCAGCAGGAACTTCACAAAGTTCACCTCCTGCATATCATATTCGCCCGTGTTCATTATCTGCCAACCAACACCGTAGCCAGTGTCGTTGTCTATCATGTGATAATCAAAACGGTTTACTATCATGCTCCCGTGGTGGGTGCTGATAAGTGAGTAAGCCTGTGGACGCATCACCATTTGCACCTGTCCGCCCAGTAGGCCGCGGACATTTTGCCCTTAGCAATGTTTGAGGCGTGTCTTGCCTTGAACGACTTGCGTTTTTTCTTCATAGCTTCACTTTCTCCTTTTTTTGGCTTGCCAGCAGTTTTCGCGCCCTGCTGACCAAAGCGAATGGTTTTAATCTTATCACCCTCTTTTGCCACAACGATATGGCTCTTGGTTGGGTGGTTTGGGGTGCGCTTGCATTGATTGTATTTCGACACCCCTGCTCTAGCAAGGCGGGGGTCTTTGGGAGCTTTAGGGGGCATTGTATATCACCTGTAATCTAGTGCTTCTGACCAGTTCTTCGTACTCTTCCGGCGGTAGTCCGGCACGAACCGCCCAGATTGCGGATAATTGCAACAAGGTCATCATCACTTCTTCAGCATCCGCATCAACAACGTGGAATAAACCCTGAATGTTCAAATCCATAATCTCGGCTAGGGCGTTTACTCTGTCCTCAAGGCTGTCCAGCCGCTCCTCGTCATCCTCCAGAGTAACCCTGATATCCAGCTCTTTCTTGGGAAAATCTATCACTTTTGCCATAAAAACCGCCTTTCTGCGTAGGCTCAGTATAGCTAGGGCAAAAAAAAATTACAATTAGTGCATTTTTTTCTTTACTTACCCATAATACTTAGCGTATAT
>Ga0255781_10004203_pt1 | contig 10966 bp, 15 predicted proteins | sample 101ome_21_FD_179979 | JGI IMG/M metagenome (GOLD analysis project Ga0255781, IMG submission 179979) | Coastal salt marsh microbial communities from the Groves Creek Marsh, Skidaway Island, Georgia - 101413BT metaG (version 2) | ecosystem: Environmental > Aquatic > Marine > Intertidal zone >...
GATGATATTGCCACATTATTAATCATGTGGATCGAGTTGCGGAAAAATACGAGTAACTGATTCTCCAGGTATGGAGTAAATCCTACCAAGCGATCTGCGGTTCCACGATTGATCCTGAACTGCGACTCTGCGGGGTAGAAGTTATCCGTGTCCAAAAGGTCGGACATGATCACGGTGTACTGCGAATCGCTTGGCTGTGGTACGATCAAGCGGTTTGCAAAGAAGGTGCCAAAGTTTGTGCTAGGGCATTCCACTCTGCCTGCTGTGGGGGATGCATTATTCTTGAGCGTAAATGCTGTGGGTGTCGTATAATCGCCATCCCATTCTAGCGGATCTTTACCGGTTCCGCGAAAAAGGATAAGCTTCTCCATTGCCTGAACGAAGCTCGCATTGTCTCCACTTGCTACCGTCTGTCCGCCAGGATACGCGATATCTATACCGCTGTTATTCTGATCATTCCATAGGATTACCTTATCCTTTGTGGCACAAGCGATAAATTCTGTTCCTGTTACCGGGTCGGAAAATAAGGTGGATGCAAATACTTCCTCTGTGCCTGCGGAATAAGTAAGGGATACCCCGCCTGCTTTAAATTCAATACCCTTGCGGACAGATGCAATATCCCCGTCTAGTCGCATATTCTCCGATGCCTCAACAGTACCCCCCTGTAGTGTGGTAGGCTCCAGGTAACTATCAATACCACGGAATCCACGATCTCCATCGGTAAGGATAGGATCGTCCATTCTGCCCATTGGTTTGTACCTAGCCATTACTTCTTAATCTCCTGATAGAGTTTTATGCTCATGTACACTAGCGTGACTGCGCCTACTGCAATCCCTAGGAATGTATCTATCGTGGATAATCCAAAGGTTGCGGCGGTTCCGCTCATACCTGCGACTGATACGCGATCAATCATCACCTACGCCCTCCCGGTGTGAAGTAAAACCCCACGATCATCGGCAACACGACTGATGTTTGGAAGAGGCAGAGGTGTCCTGTTGTGACGACCAAATTGGCTTGCTCTGCCGGAAAACTGAGGAGTCCGAAAAGTATTTCTGTTTTCCCTTCCCCTGTAATGTTTGTTGTACTGAGGAGTGGGACTGATGGGAAAATTGCTGTGATGCATGTGACGAATGAGATTGTTGCCATACCAATGAGCGCGAGCATCCTACGAGTTGCACGAGTAAAAGCACCGCCATCACCGCTGTTGAGGCTTTCTTGGAACTTAATCGCGAACTCATTGTTTCGCGCCTCTCTTGCCATTTCGATCTCATACTTCTGTTGTCTCGAATCTGTGAGCATTCCGAACACACCCTTGAGTATGCTCCCCATTGCGGCTGATCCTCCACCCGTCAAAAATAGTGTAAGTAGCTCGAACATTATTTTGCATCTAGTTTTTCAAATAGTTTCTGTATATCGCGCCTGCGGTCTTCTGAGAGTTTTGTCAGATGCTCCACATCCTTGGATTGACCTGCATCGCTAATCTCGATTTGGCGGAGTCTCTCCTTCATGTCATCAATTTCCCACTTATTGCGTTTGATGAAGAATGCGAGGATTGATATGGCAACGCCAACTCCCGCAAACATGTAGTGTGAAATCTCCATCTCACTCCTCCACCCTGTCGCGAAGCCGATCCAACTCCTTTTCTATATACTTTAAGCGCTCGAACTGCTGATAGTCGGAGGTGATGGGAGCATCCTGCATCTCCACCAAATGATCGAGATCCGCTTTTGCCTGCTCTGCAAATTTCTCCAGGTGCATCATGCGAGCAGATAAATCGCCAAGCAGAGTGCCTTCGTGTTGGACTCGCCCCAGGCTATTGTCGAGTTCGTTAATTTTATTCCAAATGACGGAGTAGCCCCAAACACAGGTGCCAACAATGGCGATAACTTTCGCCATAAACGCAAGGTTTGCTTTGACCTGTACATTATCTCCGACTTCAGTTGCCATCAGGGTCCGTCAGGATCAGTCCACTCCTCGCCCGCTAGAATTGTAAGCATCTCGGAATGCGTGTTGGCGGTTTTACCCTCCAGGAACGATGGCGTGTCACCCTCGAACTTTACGAAGGTCTTAGTACCCGCAAGGTTGTATCTAAGCGTTTCTGCCGAAGTTTCTAGGACTTGGTCAAAATTAACGGAAGGTACTTCCGATGCGTCAATGATTACATAATTTCTGCTCATAGTATTTTAAGTTGGTACATCAGTTGAGAAGGTAGGACCATTAGTAAGAGCGCCATTAGTACCACCGCTTCCTGCGTCAGTTATAGTGCTAGTTCCGTAATCAGAACCTGTGTCGCCCATACGCCAATATCCATTAGGACTAAGAGATGATATGTCTGCGGGTACAGGATTTGTTCCGCTAGTATCTCTTAAAGATGCAATACTAGATATGGGAGTACTCCAAATCGCTACTTCATCAATCAATGAGGGGAACATATAGTTATTGTCAACTCTTTTACCTAAAATTAAATTCGTAATAGGTATTTTAGCTTTTGACAGTGTTCCAAATTGGGATTGAGCATTTTTTACTTGAGTGCCATCTAAATAAATCTCGTAGTCGGAGCCTGACCAATGTACAGCAAGGTGATGCCAATCCGTATTAGATATAGTCGCACTCCCATTTGTATAAGCATAATTCCAATCTCCCGTGTAGAGCGTTATAATTTCGTTAGATAAAGTGCCTGTAACATGCCCTGATACTAATATTCCTCCGTTGTTGGGGTAAGTACCAACTCCTGTGAAACCTGCTATCATGTAAGGACTTTGTGATGCAGATAAAACATTATCAGGTTTAAACCACGCACTAAATGTTCCTAAATCGTAGCTACCACCAATATCAACATAATCGTTCGTACCGTCTAGGTCTAAGCTGTAGGTGTTACTAAAAGCACCACCACCACCGCTTGAAGCTAAGTCGCCCTCAAGGACATACGAGTTGGTAGCGTAGGGGATAATGTTGATGGCCGCATATTGCCCTGCCGTTGCTTTTGTAGACGAGTAGCAGTAGAGATTAACGCTTGCTCCTGCGGCAATCGTTACCTGCCCTGCCCCTGATTGTACTACTGTGCAGTTAAATCCTGCACTTACTGTACTAGGTATAGTAATTGTTACCGCAGATCCGTTTGAGCAGTCGATAACCTTACCGCAATCCGAATCGCTTAATGTCCGTGCTGTGGTCGATTCTGAGACTATTGTATTAAAAAGTGAACCTGCGGGTAAATTAGTTAATTGTGATCCGTCTACGGCAGGTAAGCCTGTTGAGTCTAATTGAACTAGATTGCCGTTTGCAGTTCCTACATCTTGAGTAGCCGCTGTGCCGAGTCCAAGGTTTGTCCTAGCAGTTCCTGCACTTGCCACATCGCTAAGATTATTGCTCGCAACCAAGTCTCCCTGGGGGGCGGCGGCTACGAGGTTTGCTACTGTTACTTTTTTCGTAGTACCATTCACCGATCCCGTAGTGTCCGACACATCGGTGATCGGAATAATATCCGCCACATCGGGTGTTCCGCCGAGTGAGTTTAAAGATGATATCTTCTTATTTGCCATTTTGTTTTATCTCCTAGTCGAATGCTAAATACTGCCCTGCCTCTACCTGTAAAAATGCTCCTGCTTCTGATTGGATAACGCCATCGGGGCCACCAAAAGAAGGTGGCACTCCACTCGCAGTCGAGGGTCTGCCTGCACTTAATGATAGATCAATCGCAAACATTACACATTGTAGGCGATGACCGCACCACTACTAAGAGTGATACCGGTTATGCGTCCGTAGATTGCTGTGTTTGCGGATAATGTTGTATTGTCCTGCCCTGCGGTGATGTCGCTAAGGTTATCCACATTGCTCGTAATGCTATCAATAACGGTATCCTCAGTTGCCACTATGCAAAAAAAGTCTCCTGTATGTGCGGCAGTATCGTTAATATATTCGCCGCCGTTAAGTCCTAATCCTCTGTATTCGTTAGCCATGATTAAATATTGGTTTGGTAGGTTGTTCCGTAAGTTACGAATTGTATAAAATTCTGCTGACCCTGTTGGCGCTCCAACTTGTCATGCTCCATAGTTAAAAGTGATTCTGCCTGCTGAAAGGCGACTCCCGCTTTATCCGTCTGCGAGTCCGCATTTAAGAAGTCCCCGTAGGCTCCGTATACCGCATACTCGCTGAAGATATATGGGAAGTCTGTACTGCTAGATGTGTAGTCTGTGTATGGTGCGCGGAATTGCAGGAACACAGGCTTCGTGCTACTGCGATTTGTAAGTACAACTTTACCATAGCCACTACTTGCATATTCCACACGAAATGCCACCTCATCCGCAAACCCGGTGTCATAGGGATCGTTATTGGATATGCGGAGGACTTCACCAATTTCCGTACCAAAATCGATTACATTCATAATCGTGGATACTGCTTCGGCTCCGCTTCCCCCTCCTCCTGAAAAGGATACCGTGGGGGCAGATGTGTAACCTGTCCCTCCTGCGGTGACCGCTACTCCGTTTACCGATCCATTGGAATCGATTGTCGCGGTGGCGGTGGCTCCGCTTCCTCCTCCCCCGCTAAAGCTAACGGTTGGGGCGGATGTGTAGCCTGTGCCTCCTGTGCCTACGGATACATTGCGTACCTGATTATCAGGTGTCTTCTGTTCCAAGCGGATAGTATCGGGCCACTTGGTGCGTTCCCATGCCAATCGTCCAAAGCGATTGAAACTACGGATCGCTGAGTTCTCTTCAGTCGTAAGTAGCGAGTCCACGCCCACCAGGTGCTTAAGGTTGGTGAGCATTGTACTGACCGCTACTTGTCTCATGCCGCTTTGAAGCTAGGCCCGCTGAAGGACTTCTTTGTTAAACTCTCTGCCTTGAATGATGGATTGTCGCGAAGATACTCCTTGATAAAGCTCTTATCACCCCAACATCCTGGCTTAAATTGATGCCAACGAAAATAATCGCGGGCGGGGATGGATGCTTTTAATTGTCCCAATCCATCTGCTTTGGCGGAACCCATCTCGCGGTTTTCCTTACGGCATTGTGCCTCACGCATTGCTAACTGTGATTTTTCCAGGTCTACTTCGTAACGCAAATAACGGTCGAGGTTCTTCATGAACTGCGATCCGTTTCCGCTTTTCCAACTTGGTAAGAATATTTCCGCCATTTTTAGTATAGGTTAGAGGGAGGTCCGCATCGCGAACCCCCCTCCGTTAAAAACCCGATTAGTTGAAGTAACCGTGTGCTTTTGGGCTGTAACAGGCGAGGCCTGCAACTAAATCTGCGAAACCACGGCGACCTCCGCCACGATTCTCAAGCTCAGAAGTAGACTCAGCTTTAAGCATGTGGATACCTACATACTCAGGATCGATAAGGAGTCCTGCGTCTGCATCGATAGTAGCTGATCCGGATGTTCTGTTAACGAACACGGATGGCACGATTGCCACATTACCAAAATCTCCTTCGTAGAAGTTTACAGTCAAGCTGATCTTCTTGCTCTCAGCAGATTGTGTTACTTGGTAATTAAGGGCAGTTGTGGTGCCTTCCTGACGAGCGAAGTTTGAGATTTCGCGTTTAAGTCCAGGACCTGCAATCAAGGTGAGTTGTCCACCAGGCATTCCGTTGGCTTCGTAAAGCTCTTGGAGTACTGCGTTGAAGGTAGTCTCTGTCTGAGTTCCGGTTGTGTCGTTGGCGACATTTTGGAATCCGGCAGGTACATCAGCAGGCTGACCACCAACTCCTAACCATTTGAGCATACCGCGAGTTTTGTATGGATTGGTTCCATCATCAGCGTCACGGTCTTGTGCGGAACAGACAGCGGCTTCGAGATCTCTTTTAAGTTCGCGAACAGCTTTGCTTTCGGCATTTGCGTACTCGCTTGCAACTCCGGCTGTATCAACGATTTCCTGAAGATCGGAAACTGCGTAAGTTCTGCGAAGCTTTTGTACATAGTTACCAAGCTTTGCGCGGTTAGCGGCTTTATCATCAAAGGATGATGCGTCTTCGCCTTCAAGTACTCCGGCAAATGCGGCGGTACTTAAGTCATCACATTGCCATTCAAAGAATGTGCCTGTTGCGTTACCTTTTTTAGCCATTGATACCAATGGAGTGGATTCGGGTTCTAACAAGGTGACGATATCGCTGAGGTCCTCCCTGTTTCCGGCTACTGAATATGTTTTTGTAGATGCCATTTTTTATTAATTCCTTTTAAGTTTTAGATAAGATTGATAGTCCGCCGTTGATCCGGATTCTTCGTACTTTTTATACGCCGCCTCCACAGCCTTCAGCTTTGCCGCTTGTGGAGTCTTTGCCCTAGCCGCTCCTGCTTCCGTGGATGCCACGGGTGCTTTTGGCTTGGGGGCGGGTTTCGACTTCTGTTCCTGGCGTGCCTTTACTGCATTCAATCCTTCCACCATGAGTGCCAGGGCGAAGTTTGAGTTTGGTAAGTGGTCAACCAAGGGCTTATAAAGTTTGTTGGACTTTACTTGCATGAACAACTTGTAGTCATCGCTATCCGCGTCTCCTAGAAACTCGAATGTTTGCAATGCCTGCTGATCAGATGCCTGACGCTCCTTGATCCATGCCTGTCTTGCGGGGGCATCCTTGCGTATAATTTTATTCGCGTTGGATTTTATTCTCCGCAGATCGGCCTTGGTGTAGGTTTTGTCACCATCCTTGAGGACATACTCATTTCCGTCATCGTCATATTGGGTCTCGTTTTCCATCCCATCCTCTGCCCACTCGATTAGAGTGTTGAGGTTTTCGACTTCTTTCATGAGTGCCTGCTCATCAGCCACATTGTGTAGAGCGTTGTCCTTGAGGAACCCAGGAGTTTCAGTATCTTGCGTTTGCTGTGCCTGCTCGGCTTGCGCTTGCAGTTCAGCGTTTTCCGCTAGTAGTGCTTTCTTCTGAGCGGTAAGTCTGCCAAACCGTTTAACCGCAGATGCGTTCAGCGATTTTGCGAGTTCGCGACTTTCCTCTTCGGACAGGTTGTCCAGGTCGATTCCGTACTTTGAAAGAACATTTTCCGAAGGTTGTGGGGACAGCGTATTGTCATCCGTTTCTTCGGCGGTAGTTTCCTCAGCGACTTCCGTAGGCTCCGCAGATTCTTCAGCGGGTTCGTCCGTCTCTTCGGTGGTAGCTTCCGGTTCTGTTTCGTTAGCTTGTTTGCGCTTCAGTAACTGATCTGCAAATTCTGCCATTGAGACATTACCGTCTGCTTTCGTTTCTGTTTCCACGGAATTTTGAGAGGACTCCGAGACAACCTCTTCGGTTAATGTTTCCATAATAATCAAGGCTGTAGCCTAGTGTAGCAAAATGTAGTATATTGTCTTGACAATGGCAATAAAAAACCCCCTGCGCCACCCCTAGCGCAGAGGGCAAGTCACGATTGGGAACGAGCTAAAGCTTGTAGAAAGTGTCCAATTCCTCGTCTATCGCTTCGAGCTTCCCTGTGATATAAAAGTGTCTGTTTGTGTCCGCAATGTTCTCAGGAGTCTGCAACGCCCGGATAGTCTCTTCACGCATACTTTCACGCATTTCAATATATCGCTTGAAGTTGGGGTCGTTCCGGAGAGTGGACAGCGCTCTAATCGCATCTTCATGGTCTATTTCGTGATTTGTTTTCATTTATAGTTCTCGTAGACTAGGTTCAGGATCGCAAACATGGTGTCCAGGATCACATCTCGTTCGATGAAGAACATCGCGAGCAGTACAATCCAATAGATTTCCTTCTGCAAATGAGACATCTCATGCTCTTCTTCTGACGGGTTTTACGCGCCTGCCCATACCCACTTTACGCTTTTCCGCTTTCTTGCGGGCAAGCTGACTCTTGGACATTTCGCTTTTTGTTTTTGGGGTTTTCTTGGAAACTCTTTTAGTGGGGCGACAATATTCATTCTTGCCTCCCTGTCCGCATGGTTTACCGCTACGGGTATCCTTCCACTTCTCATCCTTCCATCTTTTGAGGGATGCGCCTTTGGCGGACTTCTTTACCTGGCCTTTTGCTTTTCGGCACTTGGCAATCTGTTGGGAAGCACGGGCAGATGGGAATACTTTTACCCGTGCCTTTACCTTTTTATAACATGCGTCCTTTGGCATCTTACCATTTCTTACATGACCAATATCCGGCGCTTAATTTAGACTTCTTTTCATCGCACTTATGTCTTGCTCGGAAGGATTTACGCCGTGCGGGTTCGGATTTTCGTATTCGCATATTAGGATCTCCGAATCTAACAAGGCGTACCTTGTCACCCTCCTTGGCAAGTACGGCAAACTTTTTAGACTTTCCAGGAGTTCGCTTAGGTTTGTTATATCCTGAAAATCGCTCATTGCGATAAGTGATGCTCACTTTTTCTTACGCTTGACCATCTTCTTTCCGGTCTTCTTCGCATAAGCTTTAGCCGCTGCTTTACCCTTTGTGCCGTAACCGAATTTTTTCTTACCTACCATTGGCATAATATATGTCCCTTTCTATGCCGCTTCTGTCTGAGCGGTTTGCCCGAACTGCGTGGGAGCCGCACCGAGTCTTCCAATTTCAGCATTTTGTTTCTGCTGAATCTGCATCTGACGCTGTTGCATGTATGTCTGAATACGCTCCTGCAAAGCCGGATCTTGTTGTGCCTTCTGTTGAATATCAGGCTGTGATAACCATTGTTGAAATACTTGCATCTTCATCTCATGCGAATCCTGCGGACGAACATTGGGAGGTACTCCTGCCACTAACTCAGCAATTGTCTGCCTCTCCTCATCCACCGCTTTCTGCGATGCTGTCTCCTTGGGGATCATGATCTTCTCGCTTGCACCAGGCATGATCTGCCCTACTGCGATCTGTAACATCTTCTCGGTATCCAATGTGCCTGATCTGTCGAGTGCAGGGGCAAGCTCGGCAATCGCTTTTACGCGCTCAAGCATTTGTGCGGGATCTTGTGTCGCCACATCAAACTGTAAGTAAAAGTCGAATCTTTCTCCGGGTCTTCCCTTATTAAACTTCTGTATGTCCTGCATTCCGGTAACGCGGAAAAACTCTGCATCGGGTCCGTACTGCTGATACAGAGTCCATACTTGGTCGATCACATACTTCAGGTGATTAAATACCTTATTGATCGTGGCCTGTTGTTTATTCTGTGCTTCCACAGGATCAACCCCTGGGGCATTATTTCCCATATAGCGGTCAAATAATTCCTGTATATATCTGCGGACTTCCACATTACCGCCATCAAATGGAGGTGTGTTTGCCCAACGGATCTCGCCAGGTGTACGATAAGGGATACGGACTCCGGGACCATACTTACTTGGAGGTCTTCCGAGCGGATGTTCCAAAGGTGGTAAAGTGGCTAATGATTGACGATCAACTAATGCATCACTCTCAATCTTCGCTACCTGCTGTAAAGGTTCACCAACTTCAGGTATAGAGCGAGACGAATAAAGTCTTTTGCTTACATTCTCATATTTAGTAACCACGAATGGATACTTACCATGAGCGTAATCCATAAGTTCATGCTTGGCATACAACTCAGGAATATCGGGATGGAATATTGTGCAGTAGATACCGGGGACTCCATCTTCATCGAGCAGTCTTTGATAACAGTACACTATTCTAATAGTCTCATCATCATCGCGAATGACCGCATCTTCCTGCCTGATGTTATACAAACTATTATCCGCCTGTGTATGCTTGGCTAGGTCTTTTGCCCTTTCCACAAAATCCGCATCCCACCCTTCCGTACTCATCTTTGACTCCAACTGCTCCGGAGTCATGTGCAATACATGGAAGCAGTATGGTGCCTCTTGGGGATCGATTGTATAGTTGGGCCAAATAACATCCTCATCAGGTGCCAATGCTTTGATGCGTGGTCGGTTTACGACCTGGCGGGTAACGGGGACTGTGGTTGTGCCATCCTTGCGAAGCTCGCGGAGCATCGCTTTTGCTTTGGCCTTGGATACTTTAAATTGATCTTTTAGTGCGGATGATAACTCCTCATCCATACTGCCATCCTGGATCGCTTGTGCGATCTGTGGAAGTACCTGTGCAATCTCATCCAGGCGGATGGTTTGTTGCTGTTTTAGTTCCTTGGAATCCCAATAAACATAATGGACCATCAGGCCCTTCTCGAAAAAGTGGTTAAGTCCGAGTTCCAATTGATCGTAAAACTCCTCCATCTTGGAGTTCATTAACCATCGCAGGAACATCGATATCACATTTGCACGCTCGATATCACCTGATTCCACAGGGGTAGCCACGATATGTGCGGATCTTACCGCATTGCAGGACATCGCCACGCACTTATTTATCTGATTATCCACCATGCGGATTTCCTGATCAGAGGCCCCATCCCACGGAAATACATCTCCGGTGGAACTTAGGTGGGAGTGCTTTTTGAAATCATCCGACTTCCCTGCCCATAAGCAGTTCCTTACATCGTAATCTCTTTGTCTACGGTCTAACCATTCGCCCAACTCCGACTGAGTCCTGCGATAAGTTTCCGCAAGATAGTCAACATCAGGCTCCTTACTGACATATAAAAGTTCGGGATCGGCGGCAGACTGCATATGCGTAGCATAATGTAGCGTTCTGTAGCCTATTTGGCAAGATTAATATCCCCCACCACCTGTACACATAAGGCTTCCACCGCCCACATAGTCAGGTCCGCTGACCATTAGGTATCTGATAGTATCAACAAAGTCCTTAAAATGCTCCTGACGGGAACTGCCCGTATATTCAAGCATCGAGGTAATAAAGTTATCACACCTGTCAGACACAAAGAGTTTTGGCTTATTCTTCTCCGACATCGGCTCCGTATCATCCCATGCCAGGGCATCATTGATCTTCGCAATACCCGCCTCCACTTCCACGCCCGGTGCAGGTCGCATAACAAAGTCAAGGTTCGCCATAGTGTTAATTATATTACTCTCCCCCTCCTTTTCGCGCACCGTGGCGGCTCCCATGCGGGGATCAACAATTCGCTCAAAGATATCCTCGCCTTGCCCTAATGCTC
>Ga0255781_10004205_pt1 | contig 10963 bp, 18 predicted proteins | sample 101ome_21_FD_179979 | JGI IMG/M metagenome (GOLD analysis project Ga0255781, IMG submission 179979) | Coastal salt marsh microbial communities from the Groves Creek Marsh, Skidaway Island, Georgia - 101413BT metaG (version 2) | ecosystem: Environmental > Aquatic > Marine > Intertidal zone >...
AATGTAGTAAGGTAATACGAACAGATGGAGATACTAAGTATATTAGAAATCTTCAAGATGAAATAGGCGATGTAATGTGCATGATTGAAATTCTTAAAATGAATAATTATGTAACTGATAAACAAATCGAAGATCGCATGAAAGAAAAGAAAAAGAAACTAATGAAATGGAGTCTATTGTTCAGTGAGTAAATGGCACGGCGGTAAAGGATCAAAACAAAGACCTATAGACCCAAAATTAGAAAGAAAAGTTTTTGAAGATAATTGGGACCGAATTTTTAAAAAAGGTAAAGATAATGGCAAAGAAAATCAGAATTCCACAGAAGCCCAAAAGAATCAAAACCAGATACCATAAAGTATTATGGGATCAAGACCTACCTTTTCGCAGTAAGGTAATTCCTAATAAAAAGAAAGAAAATCAAACAAAACACAAAAAAGCCCTTATAAATAGTTTAATAGAGGATTAAATATGAGCAACGATTTATTAGACTTTGATTTCGGGTTTACCGCAGTAGATGAAAATGAATTAGAGGCCGTTCAGTCAGTAAAGACTGAAGCTTCTACAGCATCTGCAAACGTACAAGAACTCGAAGATAAACTTAACAGACTATACAATAGCATTCTGCCACTTCTCACTAATCTAAAGAAAAATCCAGAAAAGGAATATATTCTTTGGCCTAATAGAGTAGAAAAGATCGAGCAGTTTGAAGATTTAATATCGGGGATTATTAAGTAATGGGAATATCAGCTTCTGAAACAAACTTAGGATTAAAGAAAATTGCTGAAGAAAAATATGGCCAGACTGCTACAGGTAGCCAACGCTTCGAAGATATTTCTCTTAAAGGTTTATCAGTAGATGGCACTACAGACTTTAAATTTTATAATGGCGATATTACATTAACAGAAGATATCTCTGGAACTCCAGATGGTACAGCACCTTATGGTGCACAAGAATTTCGTGGATATACTCAAATACAATATACCTTTAATATGCGAGGTAGTAATACTTCAGAACCTGGTATTAATAAAGATATAAGAGCTACTAGTACTACATATAGTAGTACGCCCAACCAAATTGCAAGAACAGACGTTTTTTACTACGTCTATTATAGAACAAATGGAAATTTGGCAATTACTGCAGTCTCAGCAGTTACTGCAAATCAAACGGGGGGACTTAGTACATATAGAAAATGGGTAACTCAAGGTGGTACTGTTAATACTTTAACAGGTACTGCTCAAATGTCAGAACCTGGTATTGAAATTTCAGGTGTAGCTTCTGGATATACAGTAAGATTTGAAGTAGATAAAAACGAAGGAAGTCAAACTGAGGGATTAGGAACATTTATACCTGCTGTACTTCCTTCTTCATTGGGTAGCATGTCTTTAAGTGGTGATACATATACTCATAGTGGAACAGCAGCTGTTCCAACACAAACATCTGCACAAAATACTGCTGGAACATATCCTACATCAACTAGAGTAAAGGCAGATGTTGATGCTCAAACTATTACCGACTCAGGGCCTTTTAATAATCCCAACGCAATAGCAGATTATTCTCCAGCATTTAGATTTATATTTGAAAAATCTGGAGAACCAACTATTACCATATACTGTAAAGCAAAAATGTATGCAGTTGCAACTAATGCAGTCTAGGAATAATTATGGCAATTGAATCATCAGGAGCAATATCACTAGGGACAACGGCAGGTACAAATAGAAGTGTATCTGCAGAGTTTGGTGGTACAGCACCCCACTCACTATCAGAATATTATGGCGATGGTAATGCTCCAGCATCTGGTGAGATTCAATTAGCAGCAGACTTTTATGGTACATCAGCTGCATCACTAAGTACTTGGCCAAGTAATGCACCTAATTCATCATTCGGCCAGAGAAGCCATCAGCATACTTATTATTCTCAGGCTTTTTGTAACTACGGTGCAAAACACGATCAAACAAACGATAAAGTTCACCATAGATGGACAACAGGGGATTCGGGCGCATCATCAACATTTAGTTATGCAGATCAGTCTTACAGTGGATTAGATAGTGCAACATTTCAAATGAAATACGAGGCGACTAATGTTAATACAAGTGGAACTACATCAGTACCTGGAACATCTGCCGGCACTTGGGTAAATATGAGTACATCAACATATTCTCCAGTATTTCAATGGTCAGCAGAAACATTTAGTGGAGCTAGTTCTGTTACTTGTAGTGCAAATACATTAAAATTTTATGTAAGAGCAAATTTAAGTGGTACATATTATCCAAGTTCAAGTGGTAGAGTCAGTGCCGGTAGAACTCTCTTTTTATACGCTTCAGTCTCTGGCGGTGGCGGTTGCCCACTATGTTGTGTACACGAGAGTATGTTAATTGCAACTGAGGAAGATATGAAGAGCATTTATGAAATAGAAATTGGTGATAAAGTAATTTCACATAATTTTGAAACAGGACAAGACGAGTTAGTAGAAGTAACTGATGTTATTATTGTAGATCGTGACGTTGATTATCAAGTTAATGATTTAATTATGACAGAAGATCACCCTGTTTACTTAGAGGGTGGTAGAAAAGCATCAGTAAATCCAGAGGCAACTAAACTCAATTATAAACAAGATGTTGATCAATTAGTAGTCGGAGATAAGATGATGAAACTTGATGGATCACTTGAAGAAGTTAAAACAATAGAAAGTATTAAGGGTACTCATAAGAACTATGCAGTACAAACTAAGCATAATAATTTCTATGCAGATGGCCACTTGGTAGATTCAGTAATTAATAGAGAAGTATAATGCAATATCCTATTATACAAAACAGAACAGTTTTAGATGATGATGGAAATCCTGTACTTGATGCAGATGGAAATGAAACTACTGAAGAAATAACCCATTGGATTTTGGGAGAAGAGCTCGAAGAAGGATCTGCAGAATATAATATAGAAAAGCAAAGATTACAGGATTATTTTAATGATGGCATCAGTTAAACCTGGATTAGGGCCAATAAGAATGTTACCTTTTCAAATTAAGAGATTATACAATATATATACTATAGTCGAAGTGGCAACAGGTAACGAAATTCGTAAATTTAACAGTCTTGAAAAGGCTGAAGAATATATGTATAAATATTTAATAAAGGATTAAAATGAATAGAGAAGCGGTATTTGAACAATTAAAAATTGATGAAGGAGTAGTCTATGAGGTATATCTCGACCATCTGGGCTATCCTACATTTGGGGTGGGACACTTGGTACTCGAATCTGATCCAGAGCATGGACTTGAAGTTGGCGCTATGGTTTCCGAAGAAAGAGTCCGAGAGTGCTTCGAAAGCGATCTCAATATTGCCATCGAAGAATGTAATAAGCTATACGAAGACGGGCGATTTAGTGCTTTACCCGACGAAGTCCAGCAGATATTGGTCAACATGATGTTTAATATGGGTAGGACAAGACTTAGTAAATTCAAAAAAATGCATGCAGCAATTCTAAACGATAATTGGAAAGAAGCAGCGAAAGAGGGGAGGGACTCACGATGGTACAGGCAAGTAACGAATCGGGCCGAGAGACTTATGTCGAGACTAGAAATGGTCTAAACTGGTATCATACATCAGAACCCCAAACCGAAAAAGGTTGGTATTGGTGCCATGAGAAACAGGGATACACTAGATATTCTGAATGGCATTTAACCAAAAAAGAAATAGGAGAAAGATATGGCACAAACAATTAAGCTATTAGGATCAGAAGTGGCACTTAGTGACACTGCTTCTAATCTTGGTCGTGCTTCACTTGTTAGAGTATTAAATACTAATACTGCTGTTCAATTAGTTACAGTAAAAAATGGTTCAGACGTAACCGGAACTGTAACTGTTGCTTCTGGAGAAGTTATTGTTATCCGTAAAGGTATCACAGAAACTCTTGAAGTAGGGACTGGCATAACTGGTGTTAAAGCTGTAGCAGTAGCATTCACACACTAAAGCATAATTCCCTTCAATTATTGAAGGGATTATAGCATCTAAGAGCACTTTTCTTATAAATAGAATATATGGAAGAAGTGTTCAAACTCATTGCAGACGTTGGAGCGCCTATAGCAGGATCACTTGTTATGGGTGTATTTATTTTTATTGTTATAAAACAAATACTCGCAGGGATAGTAGAAAAGATTGATACTCTTACTATCTTTGCAAAAAGTTTAGAAAATAGATGTAGAACAATGAGTAATGAAATGATAAAGATTGACTTACTTGTAAGTACTGCTTTACATTTAAGACCAGATACTGAAAGAATAGCAAGAGCAGAAAACTTTATAGAAGATGGTAAAATAGATACTAGGAGAGATTAAATGGATGTGGCACAACTAGTATCAGATTACGGATTCCCAGCAGTAATGGCAGTTGGGATGGGATATTTTATATACTATGTTTGGTCGTATATAAATGAACACATAGAACCTAAGTTAGAAGAAATGCACATTGCGTTGATAAGAGTAATTGATCAGACAAGAATGTTAGATCAAGATTTAATTAGATTACAACAAAAAGTAAATGTAATCTTAGAATATAGAGAGAATGAAAAAAAGAAAAAGACCAATAAGCGAGGAGGAAATAATGAGCAAGTTTGAAGTTGCTATATTATGTGGTATTTTTGTAGTATCAATATTTGGTATTACCCAACCTGCATATGCAGATGAAATAAAGTTTGGATTTAAGAATCCTTCCTTTAGTGGAGTTGGTACAGGTCAACATTACCTTACAATTGATAATATAGAACACACTAGAAAGAAAGCAATTGAAGATGCTTTAGAAGCAGCAAGAAAAGCAGCAGAAAGGGAAGAAGATAATAGCGTACTTGCAAAATTTATCAGAAATTTAGAGAGCAGAATATATGCTCAGATGGCAAAACAATTAGTGGAATCTATGTTTTCTAATGACGGATCAGTAAGATTTGGTTCATTTGTTTTAGAAGGTAATACAGTTACCTATGCAGTAATTACTAATGCAGATGGTTCAGAAGTTATTAGAATGACGATTGTAGCAGAGGATGGTTCAGAGACTGTTATAGAGATTCCAGTAGGAACTGGTAATTTCGGGCAGGATCCAGACAATGGTTAGAACTTTATTAACAGCAGGATTATTATTTTTAACTGGTTGCGCTTCTGTACCACAATGGAGTTCAGATCCGAGAGACTGCAATGATCTAGCAGGAATATACAGTGAAGGTTACGATAAAGATTTTGATAACGATGGTGTTATTAATGATGATTTAGTCACAGTTGCTAGACAAGGATATAACGAATGGCAAAAAGTAATGTCAAGAAAGTATATCTGCGTAGACAATCCAATGGCTATCAGACTACCTTCATTTGTAGAATTACTTAACTTACCACCAGCAGAAGAAATGCCAGTAGTGGCAGTTTATGGGTTTACTGATAAAACAGGACAAAGAAAATCAGTAGATAATGTTGCTTCATTTTCTACAGCAGTGACCCAAGGTGGAACAGAATTACTTATAGATGCTCTTAAAACTGCAGGTGGTGGCACTTGGTTTAGAGTAGTAGAAAGGCAAGGTATTGATAACCTTGTAAGAGAAAGACAAATTATCCGAAGCGGCCGTCAAGATTTGGCAAGAAGTCAAGGCACGGAAGCAAAGGAATTAGGCCCCATGTTATTCGCAGGAATAATCATAGAGGGCGGAATAATAGGCTACGATACTAATTTGGAGACAGGAGGCCGTGGTGCCAGAACTCTCGGGATTGGTTATAGTAGAATGTACCGTAAAGATGTTGTAACTGTTGCAGTAAGAGCAGTTTCAGTTCTAACGGGGGAAGTTTTATTAAACGTCCAGGCTAAGAAGTCGGTACTTTCTTACGGCTCTAGTGGTGATGTATTTAGGTTCTATGAACAAGGTACAAGACTATTAGAGTATGAGGACGGAGTGGGAAATAATGAGAGCGTGACGTATGCAGTACGATCTGCCATTGAGGCGGCTGTACTGGAATTAATCTACCAGGGCCATGACCGTAAATTCTGGAATTTAACTGAGGGCCATAGGCATCCTCACCAAATAGGTGGGGTAAACCAAAGGCACTCTCTAATAGAGGAAAACGAAAATGAAGAAGGTATTAACTAGTTTAGTATTAAGTGCATTTTTAGCACCTTCAATTTTGGCACAAGCAACTGATGATAACGAAATCATGATTGAACAAAGTGGTAATACTTTAACACTTTATATTGATCAGATTGGATATGGTAACAAGATCGGCGGTAATGATTTTTCAACTACTGCTTCTGATATGGTTATCACTGGATCATCTTTAACTTTTGATATAGATATGATAGGTAATCAAAATATAATTTATGGACCTCTTATTTCAGATACATCTGATTTTACTATTTCTTTTACAGGAGATTCAAATGTATTGGACTGGAATATTGGTTACATAGGTTCTGCTGATGATTCAAATTATAACTTTGATATCACTGGAGATAGTAATACATTTGATATAGATCAAGGATATTTATATAGTGCTGAAAGATTGGATGCTGACTTAATTCTGGTTGGTAGTTCTAACGTATTTGATTTAGATTTTGAGGCTGATGATGTAACTTGGAATTTTGATATTACTGGAGACAGCAATAACATTAACACATTACAGAATGATGGTTCTCAATCTCTTACTGTAGTATTAAGTGGAGATTCTGCTGACATTGATATTGATCAAATCAGTGGAACTTGTGCTACAAATATTACGGGTTGTGCTACACCAAATGCGATTATAGATTTAGATATTACATCAGACAATGCTACAATTCAGATTAATCAGCAAGACAGCTCTAGCGACTCTTAGTATTATACTTCTTTTATCTTTGCCTGTATATGCAGATGATGATATTGGAAGTATAGTCGAGTCCACAGGAGTTGGTCAGATAGTAAGAAACCAACAGTCTGTAAGTATGGCTGTTAATACTGCTATCGAATTAAATGATATTGCAGAAACTGGACAGGGGAGAATGTTAATAGAGTTTTTAGATAAGGCTCAATTAGCATTAAAAGAACATAGTGAAGTTCTAATAGATGAAATATATTATGATGCTGACCCATCCCTGTCCAAGATGACAATGAAGTTCACAATGGGTACGGCAAGGTTTGCTTCAGGCAGATTAGGATTAGTTAATAATGCAAATATTGATATATCTACTCCGACTGCAACAATAGCAATTAGAGGTACTGATTTTACTACAACAGTAGATGAATTAGGCCGATCATTAGTTATATTGTTGCCAGATGAAAATGGAGATCCGTCTGGAGAAATAGAGGTGGCTAATTTAGGTGGTGTAGTAACTCTTGATGAAGCTTATCAAGCAACAATGGTAAGTTCATTAGATACCGCACCCACCCAAGTAGTAAAATTAAATGGAATTACTCCAACTCAAATTGATAATATGTTTATCGTTGCTCCTCCACCTGAAGTAAAAGATAGAATTGAAGAAGAGTTGGCTGATGAACAAAATGATGATAGAGGTTTATTGGATATAGACTTCTTAGAATTTAACGAACTAGAAAAAGACGCACTAGAAGAAAGTGAACCGGAATTAGATTTTAGTGAGTTAGATATTGATGAACTAAACGTAGAATATTTAGTTGATGTGCTAGACATAATTGATTCATCAGATTTATTTGATTCTTTAGGCGAGTTTGATATCAAAGGAGCAACTAGAGGATTTAATGAAGAATCACAATATAATGTTTATTTGGAAGATGGAAGTTTAGTACTATATAGAAATGTAAATGGAGTAATTAAAGTTAAAGTCGGAACAGGTGGTAACTTTACTCTTGCTACAAACACTCCTACATGGGAAGGAGATATAACAGGAAATGACGGTGAAGATATTTTTATCGTTATCAATCAGGTAAATTAATGAAATATAATAAATTAAGATCGGCAGCGTACGGAGAAGGAAGAAGGTACTTCAGATGGTGGTTAGAATGGACTGGAAGAAGATAAGAGAATTTATATTTAAATATTGGATATTACCATGGGGGTCATGTTTCTTTTTAGTAATGCCATTATACGCAGACGATAATGAAATTACAATAGAACAAAGTGGTGATAATCTATCATTAGAAATCGAGCAAGTAGGATATAATAATCAAATTGGCATGTTAGATTCTGCTTCTTATATTAACAATGCACCTAACCTAGATATTCACATAGTCCAATATAATTTTACAAATAATGTTAATAAAATTTTATTTGATGAAGTATCAGGTTCAAATAATACATTTAAATTAGCACAAGGTGTTGCATGGCAGAGTGATGGTTCATATACTTATGATGGTGCTGAAGGTGGCGGACACTATATGGAAATAGATTTATATGGTAGTAATAATTCACTTAAATGGCACCAAACAAATCAAAGTGATGCAACAGACGGACACGATTTTAATTTTCATCTTGCAGGAGATTGGAACGAAATTAATGGAAGACAACAATCAAGTGGTGCAAAAGATATGGATCTAACAATATATAATGATGATAATTTAGTTACGTTAAGACAAAAAGGTGCAAATACTTCTCATACAGCAAACATTACACTTGATGGAACATACGGAACAGATTTAACACTGATACAGTTAGGAACAACTGCTCAATCATATTCACTATCTCAAACTTGTTATACAGTCGGTGGTTGTACAGTATCAGTTACACAAGGTCAATGAAATATATAACATCTATCTGGGCGACTATAGCCTTATTCTTACTTTTAGTAGGAATCAGATTGCTAGATCCGGCTCTGGTTCAACAATTCAGATTAAATACATTCGATGCCATGATAGGCACGATAGAAGAAAAACATTCAGATCAAATAGTATTATTAAATATATCAGAAGAAACACTGGCTGTTCATGGCCAATATCCATTTCCTAGACAAATATATGCGCAGATGATCTCGGATCTTCGTAATGCAAATGCAGGTCTAATAGGATTTACAATTATGTTTCCAGAGGCAGATAGATTTGGTGGTGATGAAGTATTTGCATCTTGGATAAATGATAATGGTATTATACTCGCACAGGATGCTGATAATTCAGGTAAATCATCTACAGCACCTTATGTGGGTTCTGCTACATTTGGTACAGGAGACCCGCTAGACTGGGTTATAAAATATAGTGGTCTTATTACTAATATATCACAGCTAGAACAAGGAGCGTGGGGCCACGGTCTTGTAAATGGTATGCCAGAGGTGGATGGGTTAGTAAGAAGAATCCCTCTGATATCTCAAATCAATGGTGAGCTATATCCTGCATTCTCTTTAGAAACTATAAGAGTGATGAATCAGAAACCATCATATACAGTTAAAGTAAACGAAGCAGGTATTGAAGAAATAATCTTAAGGCCGTTTAGAATTAATTCAGATAGTAATGGTTCTATGTGGATTAATCCTAATACCCATTTTCAGGATATAAATTACGGGTCCAGTGAGTTACCTGATCTACAGGGTAAGACTGTTCTGATTGGTCTAACTGCAAAGGGTCTTTCGGCTCAAATTCCAACTCCATTTGGAATGAAACCTGCACATTCACTTCAGGCCTCTGCAATGCAGTCCATAATAGATGGGGCCCAGATTTCACGGCCCATATGGGCAAATGCCTTGGAGATTGGGGTAATGCTTCTATTTGGTCTAGTGGTAGTTCTAACTGCTTATTATACATCATTGTGGATATCCTCATTTACATTTATTAAGGTTCTCGGTATATCTATCTTTGGAGTTTGGTTTGCATGGTTTAAATTCCAGATACTTTTAGACCTTAGTTATCCTCTAGTGCTATTTATACTGCTGTTTACATCAACAAGCTTTAATAATTTCTATAAACAGTTTGTTCTCAGACAACAAATTAAGAAACAATTTGAAACTTACTTAGACCCAAGACAAGTTATGTTATTACAGAAAGACCCATCACTTTTAAAACTTGGTGGAGAAAGAAAGGAAATGACTTTCTTGTTTATGGACATTGTTGGGTTTACACCAATATCAGAACACTATAAAAACAATAATGACCCAGAAGGGTTAGTAAAGCTTATAAATAATTACTTAGATACAATGACAAAAATCATTCTCAAGAATGGTGGAACTATTGATAAATATATGGGCGATTGTATTATGGCATTCTGGAACGCACCATTACCATGTGAAAATCATGCAGATATGGCTGTAAGGACAGCAGTAGAAATATTAGAGGCAGCAGATGAACTTATTGCACAATTGGAAGATCAAGGCCTTCCTAGGATTGATGTTGGTATTGGTATCAACACCGGCGACTGCATCGTCGGAAATATGGGATCGGAATCTCGATTTGACTATTCCGTCATTGGAGATGCCGTCAACTTGGGCGCTAGACTCGAAGGCCAAACAAGAAATTATGATGGGGTTCGAGTGTTGTTATCACAGTTCACTGCTGGAAAGTGTTCGGAGAGAAGCTTCAATCAAGTCGATAACATTACAGTCAAAGGTAAATCTGAAAGGGTTACGATTCTCACAGTTTGATGATAGACAAATAAAGACCTATTTCTGGGCAATCAATGCATTAGACGCATATACAACTATTCGTGGTCTTAGCCATCCAAATGTTTACGAGGCAAATCCACTATTAGGTAAAAACCCAAGCGATGGGGAAATAATACTATTCAAATTATTTTGGGGAAGATACATGATCCATCTTGCTGGAGACAATCCTGAGGACTTGCACTTCCCAAATGCCTTATTAACTCTTGCTGTAATTAATAATATTCAAGTTATGGATTCGGTTGGGTTAATAACCTTTCCTTCCTTATAACAAAAAAATATAAAAAAAACACTTTACAAGCTCTAAAAAGTGTAGTATAATATACCTATATTAAAGATGAGGAAGTGATTATGGATGTAATGAAAGAACTAAACAATTTAAGCATTTACAAGTCTGAATATGAGGAATA
>Ga0255781_10004206_pt1 | contig 10962 bp, 9 predicted proteins | sample 101ome_21_FD_179979 | JGI IMG/M metagenome (GOLD analysis project Ga0255781, IMG submission 179979) | Coastal salt marsh microbial communities from the Groves Creek Marsh, Skidaway Island, Georgia - 101413BT metaG (version 2) | ecosystem: Environmental > Aquatic > Marine > Intertidal zone > Salt...
TTGACTTACAACATTGAATTCTTTCGTGCTCAAGGCAGCTTCGCCCGGCAATTTAATGTCCCAAACTTGGTTGTTATTGACGATCATTACCTCAGCTGAATCATAGGTCTGGTAGCCTTTGATTTGTGCACGCACCAACTGCGCACCAAGGGTTGAATAGGTCAATTTCAAATCTTCATTCTCTACCGTGATTTCTTGAGGAACGAAGGCATTCGAATCTACCACTTCGGCAGCTACTGTCGTAGCCATCTCTTCGGTCGTTTCAGAACTTCCGGGAACATCTACAACTTCTTCGAAAGTTTCTTGCGGAACAGGCTCTGGCATGTTCTTGCTTTGCCACCAGCCGAAACCGACCATGATCACAGCAATCAATACAAAACCGATGAGCTGATTGCGGTCAAAGCCGCTGTTTTGATTTTCCATGAATTATTTGTTTTGACGGTGCATGTCCGCCGCATGTACAAAAGATACAAAAAGTGGGTGCGGATTTAGTACCGTACTCTTGTACTCTGGATGGTACTGAACCCCTACAAAGAATGGGTGATCTTCAATCTCGATAACCTCGACTAAACCACTCTCTGGATTTATACCTGTTGCCAAAAGACCCGCGTTTACTAAGTCTTCTTTAAAGTCATTATTGTATTCGTATCTATGGCGGTGACGCTCTGTGATATTTACTTCACCATAAGCTTCGAATGATTTTGAGCCCTCGCTCAAGGCACATTTCTGTGCTCCCAAACGCATGGTTCCCCCCATATCTGTGATGTGCATTTGCTCGTCCATTAAGGCGATTACCGGCTTTTCAGTTTTAGGATTGACCTCTGTAGTGTTCGCATCGGACCAACCCAATACATTGCGTGCATATTCAATCACAGCCGCTTGCATACCGTAGCAAATTCCGAAATACGGAATCTTGTTTTCACGAGCATACTGCACAGTCGCTACCTTTCCTTCAAATCCGCGCTCACCAAAACCAGGCGCAACTAAAATACCGTCTAAACCTTGACAAGTCTTCGCTGCATTTTTAGGGGTCAAATGCTCGGAATGAATCCATCGAACTTTAACCTCTACCTCATTAGCAGCACCTGCATGTATGAAGGCCTCCGAGATCGACTTGTAGCTATCCTTGAGCTCGACATACTTTCCGATCAAACCAATCTCCACCGTACGCTTCGGGAACTTAAGTCTAGTCAAGAACTCGCGCCAATTATCAAGGTTTGGTTGCGTTTTCGTTGGCAAATCAAAGTGGTTGAGAACGACCTCATCCAACTTCTCATTAAACATCATCAAAGGAACCTCATAGATGGTGCTCGCATCACGTGATTCGATCACATTGTTCGGACGAACGTTTGTAAACAACGCCAACTTGCGACGAATATCTTCATCTACCGGGTGTTCAGAACGGCATACCAAAACATCAGGCTGTACCCCACTTTCCAACAAGGTCTTTACACTGTGCTGGGTAGGCTTGGTCTTCAACTCACCGGTAACTTTTAAGAATGGCAACAGGGTCAAATGAACCACCATACAATCACGCTCGAGCTCCCACTTCAACTGACGTACACTTTCGATATAAGGAACCGCTTCTATGTCCCCTACTGTACCACCAATCTCAGTGATCACAATGTCGAACTCCCCAGTCTCACCAAGGATTTTTACACGATTTTTGATCTCATCAGTAATGTGAGGAATAACCTGAACGGTTTTCCCTAAGTAATCTCCACGACGCTCCTTTTCAATAACACTCTGGTAAATTCTACCTGTAGTGACATTATTGCCCTGCGAAGTAGGACGGTTTAAGAAACGCTCGTAATGACCAAGGTCAAGATCAGTCTCGGCACCATCTTCAGTTACATAACATTCGCCATGCTCGTAAGGGTTCAAAGTACCTGGATCCACATTGATATATGGATCAAGCTTTTGAATGGTCACGCGATAACCGCGGGCCTGCAAAAGTTTCGCTAAAGAAGCTGAGATAATTCCCTTACCTAAAGAGGAGGTCACCCCACCGGTGACGAAGATATACTTTGTGGTTGCCATAGTTTCAATCAAAACACGGCAAAAGTACCTCTTTTTACGGCCAATTAAAAGGCAAAACTTGCGCTAATCGTCGGCATTATGGGTAATTGATTTACACGTGCTGCCGCTACTCGATCGTAATAGAAGATATTTTCTCGGTTGTAGATGTTTGTAGCACCAATAACTACCTCAGCCTGACCTGTTTTTAGCATCGTCGTGTATTTCAACGACGCATCCAATCTATGGTAGGTTGGCAGTCTATTCCCGTTGAGCACGCCGTAAAGCACACTTGGGTCGCCATTGGCCGTTGTGTAATCAAAATTGATATCCGGATTACCTAATGGGTCCAAGAAATCAATTCCCGGATAATACCCCTGCGTTGGGGTGAACGGGAATCCCGTTCCCAGATTCCATCGAACGCTAAAGAACCACTTTTCTTCTTCGCCCAATTTCGCATTGGCAACCAAATTGATGTTGTGGCGACGGTCAAAATTCGGCGCGTATACTTGAATACCGTCGTCACGCTGTACTTTACTCCAAGCATATACGCCCCAGAAGTAGTAACGACCCTTCTCAAATTTGATTAATGCATCATAACCATAGGCCCATCCATGCTCGACGATGAAGTCCTTACGCAGGATTTCAGGCTGGTCACTATAGGCAGGAACATCATCGTAGAGTTTGTTCCGATTGATATTAGTGAGTTGAGAGAAATCTTTAACGTAGCTCTCCAAAGTTAGGTCCCAATGATCCCCAAGATCATATTCAAAACCAGCCACCCCATGCATCGCTTTTTGAAGTTTTGAGGTAATGGAACGATCGCGGAAGTTCGAAGGAAGATCTGTAGCGCCTGAAAGGAATCCATAAAAGAGGTTAACCACATCTCTATCGCTGTTCGCAGCAACGAGGTTCTGGCTGTATTTACCCCCTGAGGCCTTGAATCTAAAATCTTCTGTAATGCTATACTTCAATCCTAATCTAGGCTCAACGCTCAACTCGGAAAGGGAGCCGTAGTAATGGAATCGGATACCGGGTTCCAAAATGAGTAAGGTCCCCACTTTTCGGTAATTAAAAAATCCACCCAGCTCGGTCGTACTCTCCTGCTGGTTGAGTCCTAGACCCAAAGAGTTGGTGTAATTGAAATCTGTGGTGTAGCCGATGAGATCCAACCCGTATTTGATTTCATCCGCTTTGCCAATAAAGTAAGTAAAATCTAGCCCTCCATTGAATCCATTGATGGTCGAGTTTCTTGGTTGGTCTGGGTTCTCCGTACTAGAAATAAAGTATTGACTTTGCGCAAAATCACCTTGAATCAACGTTGCCGAAGCCGGGGGAATCACGGTAAAGTTTGCCCCATAGCCCCAACTGTTCCATTGGATACCTTGGGCGCTATCCAGCATTACCGCATCTGAAAAATTGAATGCTTTTGCGCTCAACTTCGAACCGCCTTTGCTCTGCGTGGTGAACTTTCCGTAGATGTCATTAAAGGTAAATGGAAGCCCACCGAAACGCGTTTCCACGTACGGATAGAAAATGGGGGCCGATTGCCTCAAGTAACTCGTCTTACCACTTAAGAACAAACTGTTATTCGCTAATCCGTTTTTGTCTTTTTTACCAAGCGGCGTCTCTACCAAGACCTTGCTCATGTAGGTCGAGGAATACACCTTTCCCGTGGTCTCGGACCTGTTCCCATCGCGTGTTCGAATATCCATTACAGAACTGTTTCGCGATCCATATTCAGCACCAAAACCTGCCGTGTAAATTTTTGCGCTCTGCAAGACGTCCGTATCAAATACCGAAAAGAAACCAATGCTGTGGAAAGGATTGTAAATAATCATTCCGTCCAACAAGACTAGGTTTTGAATAGGCGCCCCACCGCGAATGTATAATTGGCCACCTTGATCCCCGGTAGTCACTACCCCAGGCAGCACAGATATGGCTTTCATTAAATCTGGATCACCTCCAGCCGAGAAAGTCTCAATAGACTTAGGATTAAGGTTAACTACAGCTGTATTCACCTTGACTTTTTTCTCTGCACGCTCAATATTGAGATTCACCGTATTGAGCATTTCAGCGCCCTCCTGAAGGTAGACCTTGATCGTATTGGGCTTATTTTTATATACTCTAACTACCTCGGTAGCAGTGTTAAATCCTAGAAAGGTGATACTCAATTCTACCTCACCAACGGGTAAATCAGCAATCTGAAAATACCCATCCATGTTTGTGATAGCACCTTTCGCCGAACCTTTTACCGCGACATTCGCGTAGGGGATCGCAGCCCCATTAGATTTTTCATACACAAAGCCTCGAACCATTTGAGGTTGTGCCCATGCGGTAAGGACTGAGAAGATGAAAAATAGGGGTAGGATTCTTTTCATAGGTTGGGCAAAGGTACGCCCTATAGGACGCATTTAATGAGCCATTCTCTCAAATGTTCATACTCGTTTGCGCTCGAGGAAATTACCCCCTTACACTTGCGGTCAAAAATCAATAACTCCTCAAGCATGCCATGCGCATGACCCGCAGAATAATGGCGAGCGGCTTGAGCAAACTGCTTCAAAAAATAGGGATGTACCTTCAATGCACTAGCAATGGCTTTCTCACCCTTGCCCTGCATGCTATGGTACTGCAACAGATTATTGACAAAGTTGAATAAAATCCCGGTGGTCATCTGAACGGGATGCTCCTTGGGATTTTTGCTGAAGTAATGAACGATTTTGAAAGCCTTGGCTACGTTTCGCTCTGCTACTGCAGCTACCAACTCGAAATTATTGTATTCCTTGCTGATACCGATGTGACGTTCTATATCATCGGCACTCAGGTCGCGACGATCGCCCATGGCGATGTGAAGTTTATCGACTTCTTTGTGCAATCGGCTTAAATCTGTACCTACCTGCTCGGCCATTGCAGCCACCACGGATTGATTCACGGTGAAACCTTTTTTAATCAGCGCTTTTTCTAACCAAGGCATGACCTGATAGTCGCGTAATGGATCACTCTCTAAGAAAACCGTTTTTGCTTTAATCGCTTTGCCCGCCTTTGAACGCTTATCAAGCTTTTTGTGCATGTACCCGAAAGCCAGGATTGTCGTAGGCTGAGGCTGTTCAAGGTATGTTGCAAGCAGGTCCCAATCCGCAGCTTTTAAATGCTGCGCCTCCTTCACAACTACAACAATGCGGTCGCTCATCATAGGGAAACGCTTCGCCTCCTCTAAGATTTGGAGCATGTTGGTTTCCTTTCCATATAAAACGGATTGATTGAAGCTCCGCTCACCTTCGTCTAGAATGTTTTTCTCAATATGATGGAGGAGCTGCTGACCATAGAAAGGCTCTTCTCCAGCGAAGAAGTAAACAGGAGAATAATTCCCTGCTTTTAAATCTTTTAAAATTCCTTCAAAACTGTAGGTGGCCATTAATCGTTGTGGTACGGTTCGTTATTCAATATGGTCATTGCCCGGTAGAGCTGTTCCAAAAATACAACACGAATGAGCTGGTGCGAAGTAGTCATTTTGCTCATGCTAAGCTTTCCATTGGCCAATTCATACATGCCTGGACTAAACCCAAACGCACCACCAACAACGAAGACTAATCTTTTCGGTCCTGCATTCATCCATTTTTGAATTTGTTGAGCGAAGCCTCTACTGCTATATTCTTTGCCTTTTTCATCAAGCAAAATAATCCAATCACCTGGTTGGAAGTATTTTCTAAAGACTCGTTCTTCCGCCTCCTTGAGTGCTTGTGGCGAAAGCTTTCCGCCTCCTTTAACGTCTGGGAGTTCGAGCTGGTCAAAGGCATGATAGTGCCCCAAGCGCTTCGCGAAAAGTGCGCTGCCTTCCTGAATAAAAGGTTCAGAAGTTTTACCAATAACTGCAAATACGATCTTCATAGCACTGACAAAGATGCTAACTTGCATTGAAATATGAAGGATTCACTTATTCCAGTGCCCAATTTTTCTTTGCTCGACCCGCAAATTGAGTTTGCCATGGTCGAGGATATCGGCGATGGTGACCACAGTGCTTTGAGTTGCCTTCCTCACGAAGAAAGAGGCAAGGCCCAGTTGATCATGAAAGAATCTGGCATCATTGCAGGCCTGTCCCTAGCGGAATACATTTTTAAAAAGATCGACCCTACAGCAAATGTTGAGCTCATACTAGATGATGGCGTTGCAGTGCATCCCGGTGAAGTTGCCTTGCGGGTTGAAGGAAATGCCATCAAACTCCTACAAAGCGAGCGGTTAGTATTAAACTATATGCAACGGCTTTCCGGCGTTGCGACAAAGACTCACTCTATGGTCAGCGCCATTGCGCACACTTCGTGCAATCTCCTCGACACACGTAAAACCACACCGGGCTTTCGTGTATTGGAAAAATGGGCTGTGCGACTTGGCGGAGGAATGAATCATCGCATGGGCCTTTATGATATGGTAATGCTCAAGGATAACCATATTGATTTCGCCGGTGGGATCATACCTGCCGTAGAGAAGGTGCGTAGCTACTTGGCCAAAATGAATAAAAGTCTTGCCATTGAGGTGGAAACACGCGATATGAGCGAAGTTGAGCAAGCCTTAGAAAGCGGAGCAGACCGAATCATGTTGGATAACTTTGATCTTGCTACGACACGTGCTGCAGTAGCTTTAATAGGAACCAAAGCGGAAATAGAAAGCAGCGGTGGAATTACAGAATCTACCTTAGTTGATTATGCAGAAACGGGAGTGCATTATATTAGCGTTGGTGCTTTAACCCACCATATCAAGGGGTTAGACATGAGCTTAAAGGCCATTTAATGGGAACACTGATACAAAACTTCAAGGATTCGCTTCAACGCATTTTATCGAGCGTCAAGCCACCGTTGTTCGACGGTTTGAGTCTTTGGGCTGTTTTAAGCTTTTTCTTGCGCGGCATTTACGAAGGTGCCATCAGCACGCGAGCCGGTTCAGTAAGTTTCAGCTTTTTCTTGGCACTTTTTCCAGGCATCATCTTCATTTTTACTTTGATTGCGTACTTGCCATTGGACTTTTTCCAAGACGAGCTCTTTGAACTTATGGCAACGGTCTTGCCGCCGAGTACGCAGGAGATGGCTTTTGAAACCATTCAAGATTTATTGACCATAAAGCGTGGCGGATTACTATCTATCACTTTTGTTGCCGCACTGGTCTTTGCAACGAACGGAACCCTTAGCCTAATCGCCAACCTGGGGATCTCTTACCACAACATTCGCGTGAAAAACTTCTGGTGGCAATACCTGAGTGCTTTAATGCTCACGGTGGTTTTAACCTTGGTGATTCTCATTGCTATTGTGGCCTTGATCTTTTCCGAAGGATTTACTGGATGGCTGGCGGATCTCGGGTATTTGACGGAGTACACTGCTGATATCATTGCATGGGCTCGATTGCTGGTTTTACTAACGGCTACGCTGTTCGGGATATCCATGGTCTACAATTACGGTCCTGTACGCCGTCGTGATTGGCGTTTTATAAGTCCTGGAAGCATATTAGCCACTGTGCTCATCATTCTGTCCTCCCAAGGTTTCGGCTTTTACGTAGAAAACTTCTCAACGTATAACAAGCTGTACGGCTCCATCGGAACCCTTTTGATCATGCTCTTGTGGATTTATGTCAATGCCTTTGGTTTGATCATAGGCTTTGAATTGAATGCGAGTATTTCCGGGGCCCAATTGGAAAAGGGCAACCAACAAAACAATACGGAAGCGTGAGACGAATAATTCTATTGACGTGCCTATTGGGGTGGTCCATTCAGGGGCTTGCACAGAACGAAATTGTTGGCCAATGGTACAATGAGGAAAAATCCTCGATTATCACCGTAACAAAAAACCAAAAAGGTACCTACAGTGGTCGAATCACCTGGCTAGAGGACAACACAAACTCCGATGGCACCTCACCCCGTCGCGACGAATACAATCCTGAAGAGTCGCTTCAAAAGCGCTTACTGAAGGAGCTGATTATATTGACCGACCTGAAATACAATAAGGAAGACAAGCAATGGCAAAACGGGCTTATTTATGACCCTGAGAATGGTAAGACGTACGAGTGCTATTGTGAAATGAACGAGGACGGTACACTATACTTCAAAGGATATATTCTAGGCATTACTTGGCTGGGACGAAGTACCACTTGGACGCGGGCCGAGTAAACTGAAGTCTATTGGATAAAACAAAAAACCCGAGCCTGCGGCTCGGGTTTTTTATGCTGTAAAAATTTTTCTCTTATCTCATCAAGGAGAAATACTGGTACTTCACGTATTCCATTCCCTCTATGTCGCGGAACATAATTTGAGCGATGTAGACGCCTTCAGAGCAAAGCTTATTCTCAAAGGTACCGTCCCAACCAGTGTTGATGTCTTTGCTGTGGAAAAGGATGTTGCCATCGCGGTTGTAAACCTGCATTTCAAAGTAGCTGATCGCATTTGCTTTTACGATATAGAAATCATTTTTAGTATCGCCATTCGGTGTGAAGGCCGTCGGAGCAAAAACGGCTGCTACATCACGAGGATCCTTCACTGTATCGCAATCCGCGATATCCACAAAGAAGGTATCTGTACAGTAGTATTTACAATATCCCACTTCTACAAGTACAGTGTCTTTAGCACGGAATGACTTCTGATAGTTTGCACCATTTTGTGTGTTGCCTGAAGTGTTGGTCCAAGTGTAGGCGAAGTTGAAGGTCATAGAAGGACCGCTGGCAATGTTCACCGTTGGAGAATTAGTCCCATAAGGAGCAGTGATTCCCGCTGCACAATCGTACCAATTATCTAACGCGTTCAACTCGTTGAAATCAAAATTCACTGCGAGCGTTGGGAAAGAAGTTGGATTCAAATGGTTGCTCATGTATGTCTGAATATCACCGCTTGAACGCTCTTCAGACCAAATTCTAAATTCATCAATCTCTCCATTAAGGTAGGTTGGGCTGCCCGTAGTTGGTGAAATTCCATACCCTAAGCTGATGTCTTCGGTATGTGAGATATCACCCCCAACATTCATGTTTTTGGAATTCTCATAGCCTCCATCCACATATAGGGTTGCTGTTGTAGTTCCTCGGTTCCAGGTGACCGCAATGTGGTGCCAATTGCCATCATCAATCTGTGAAAGCGCACCGAAAACAAAATCAAAGCTACCTGTATTGTCGCGTGCTGCGAACCCAACGGTACCTGAGGCATTTTTAAAGATGGCCCATCCGTGGCCAGATGTATTGCGATATACGGCGAGGTATTCCGTATTTGACATATCATTTGTCAAAACCCAAAACTCAACAGAAAAGCTTGAAGTACCGATGTTGAATGCAGGATCGTTGGGAATCTCTAAGTATTGTGAAGTGCCATTAAAGGCTACCGAATTGTTGATTGTAGTTGAGCGAGTTGCTGTGACCTCAACCACTTGGTCAGGACACACCAAGAAGTTGTCTTGGTCCACGGATACCGTCATAATTTGCCCGAAAAGGGACGGGGCAAAGACGGTCAAAAGGAGTAAAAAGCGGTACTTCATCATAAATGCTTATGCTTCAAAAATAAGATTAAAAACCAATACTTGACCTATCGCTCCATTTTACCACTGAATTTCCGTCCCAAGCCCATGTAGCTGGGACCGTTCTTGAGCAATGGCGAGACCACAAAGCATAGGTATTTGCACCTGTGCAATCGACGAAAAGAAAATCTCCTTCTTTCAATGCCAATGGCAATTCAACCCCATGTGCTAAATAATCACCGGCAAAGCATAGTGGGCCCGCAATATCCATGGTTACATTTTCGCCTAGTACCTCATCTGAATCTTTAGTCCAAACCGAAAGCGGGAAAGACCGAGGTTTAGTGTAGGCATCGCGCATGAAGAAATCTGCTCCTAAATGGATAAACACCTTGTTCGGCTCTAGAACGTATTCAATCTGACTCAGAGCAAAACCAGCCTCAGCATGTACCCATTGACCAAATTCTGTAACGAGTGAATAACTCGTATCTCTAAACACCTCAGCCACTATGGCGCCATAAGCCTCCATCTTCGTTTGATCCGATAATGGCTCCGTAGGCAGACCTCCCCCGATGTCAAGAACTTTAATCTTACCGGGAACCTCTTCATTGATGGCATCAGCAATGCGTCTCAGTTCTTTGAGGGCACCTTTTTGAATGTTCAAATCCTTCATCTGAGAGCCGCTGTGCATATGCAACGCTTGAACAGGATGAGTTAAGGCCGCCGAAATAATAGCATCACTGTAGTCCACTGGAACACCAAACTTGCTTTCATTCTTGCTTACATCAAAAAGCTCCGGCGCACCTGTATGTACTTGTGGGTTGATACGTATGCCAAGGGTTCCTTGGAAATCAGCATCATAACGGTCCAATTCCTCAAGCGCATTGACGTTGACCAAAATTCCTTTTAATCCACTGATTTCTCGAATCTCCGCACGGGTTTTCACAGGAGAATCGAATACAATCAACGAAGGATCACATCCGGCAGCAAGGGCCATTCGCACCTCCTCAATGGAAGCTGCCTCAAGCCCAAATCCCCATGAAACCAAAGTTTCGAGCATCTTTGAATGCGGGTTCGTTTTAATGGCAATACTGTGTGAGGTATGGGCAGGAAAAACGTCCTTTAAATGATCTAAACGTTCGCGAAGCACAACAAGGTTCGTCCCAATAACGGCACTATCCTCCTCTAACAGCTGCGGAAGAAGCGCTTCTAAGATGGACTTTATTTCTTCGCTACGAATCAACCGAACATTTTTTCTGCGTAGATCTCGATGAGCTCTATCAATCTATAATCGTCTTCTAAATCTACGGCATCTTTCTCCAAGAAAGCACGCACAGTAAATGCACCAATAGCGAGGCGGATAAAACTCTTAGCCCCGTATTGTACAGGTTGACCGAAGAATACTCGGTCATAGCCTCCCTTGAATCCTTCGTGACGGTCGGTAGTAATGGCGGCGAAAAGAGATTTTAAT